>ERZ1106948.181-NODE-181-length-31347-cov-41.123802_pt1 | contig 31347 bp, 31 predicted proteins | sample MGYA00403673_ERZ1106948 | MGnify/ENA primary metagenome ERZ1106948 (study PRJEB35170, sample SAMEA104062409) | human gut metagenome | biome: human gut; feature: human-associated habitat; material: faeces | place: Denmark | collected 2012-05-07 ...
AGTGTATTCTCGCTCGGGATCAAACGACATGGGTTAAGTAAAGATAATTGTGACTAACACACACGATTCGCACTCGATTTGGGGACTAATGGACTCGAATCACCCAATTGACACGATTACCTAACGAAAGGAGTGAGTTTTCATTGTCTTCCACGGTTCTACTATCTCCAAAATGGAGAGTGAAAGCGGAAATGAGGCAGAAAACAGGCCTCTCCACGAACTCCGCAAAGCCAATTCCAATTCCACAAAGAACACTCCCATTCCCTTTCACCAACGAAAAGACACACATCCCTTCACGCTTCACGCAATCCATCTTCTCTTTGATTCTCTCTCCTTTCTCCACCCTTCGCAACTACGGAATATGAGATCACTGTTTCTCTCTCCGTTCCCCTTCATCGTAGATCCCTCCTTTGTTTGCTCATGCTCTTCCTTCTCTCCGCTTCAAGCATGCGATTCCCATTATCGATCACCCCTAGAACCCGTCGAGCTCACAGACGACACTTTCTATAAAGAAATACTGCTTTCGGGAAAGAAGGGGAATTGGTTCATCAGGTTCTACACACCGGTTGGCACGTCGGATTGAATTCACTGTAGTGGTGCACGAAGAGCAAGAAGCTGGCTCCCATTTGGATTGAACTCTCCAACGCGAACGAGAACAAAATCAACTTTGGGGAAGTGAGGACTGTGCATTGCCTTCAACGTAGGTGGACGCTACGAAGAACAATGAGTTGACTCAGCGCTTTGGCGTGACCACTTATCCTACTCTAATCTATATTGTGGGTGTATGCCACTACAAATCTCGTTTCCCTCTAGAACAAGTACGTGAAGTACGAGGGTCCCAATCAGTATGACGCGCTCCAGGAGTTTGTGACGGAAACGTACTTCAATTCTATTGTGCTTAGAAGTAGATACAAGTACAGCAAGATGAATTCCCTCCCCAAGACGCCGAGCGCTCTCGTTTTGTTCCTCACCGTACATTCCTATTGCAGACATGAGGATTAGGAAATGAGCGAGACCATCCGACACACCATGGACACACAGCCCCTCATTCTCTGCGGCATCATTCTGGTTATCGGAGTCGCGATGGGCGTGTTCCTCGGAACTATCGCGCGCATCGTGCTGAGGGATCCTGTGCCGAATCCCGTGAAGGAGGAGTGTTGTGTTTGTGACAAACGCGACCACATAGAAGCCTTAATTACACGTGTCTGCACCAACACAAATGCGTTCTTGTAAAAGAAGACGTCGCCATTGTCGTCATCGCGGACAATCGTCCCTCTCTTCTCCACCTTCTACGCCTCACTTTCCCTACTTCCCCCTACACTAATGATATCGTCGCACACGCCAAGCGGCATCGCCAGCTCGCGGATCAGCGCATTGCGCGACACACACCCCTTGTTCGCCTCGATCGACCGCAGAATCAGCTCCTCACCCTTCTCCGCGCTCAGCGACTCGCCGCAGATCATCTGCTTGCCCTTGATGGTGTCGAGATAGCAGTGGTTTACCGCCACACGGTCACTCGTCAGCAGGCTGCACGCTCGCATGAACTCCTCTACCCCTCACTCCCCACGTATTTCCAAACCCGGTGACTTCAGATCGTTCGCCGTCGCCTTGCCGTAGAAGTAGTACGCGTCCAGCAGCGGGATCGCGCCGCAGTACGTCTTCATCAGACTGCCCCTCATCAAAAACGAGGCGATTTGCGACGCCAGCTGCTTGTAGTAGGTCTCCTCGTCGCTGCCCTGCTGGATCACGTCCAGCATCTCGAAGTCCTCCACCGACGTCGTGCCCATCGTGCTCTTCGCCCACTCGTTCGCCGCCGCACGCAGCTGGCGCTTCACCAGCGGCAGCACGGAGTCCATCGACAACAGCCAGGAGAACATGGCGGTGGGGTTGTGGCTGCAGAGACTCAGCGCGTTGCTGAAGCGGATCACCGTGTCGCACTCCTCGTTGAACACCGCCAGCACGTTCAGACGGTTCTTGATATACACTGTGTCATACTCGTGGAACGTCTTGTTCGCTCGGAACAGCGCGTCCAGCACGCCCGCCGCCTTCTTGTCCGTGAACTCCACGTAGTGCTCCTTCGAGTTCTCCACCGTCGACTTGAAGAAGAATTTGCAATTCTTGATCAGACTCGCCTCCTCCACCTTCGTCGCCTCCGTTGTCTCCAGCGACCAGTACACGCCGCCGCGACGGTCCTCCGTGATCAGCAGCAGACGGCGATTGCTCACCACCACCAGCGCCGGCAGCTTGCCGTAGTAGTCGCTCTTGCACACCTCGAAGACAGGCTCCAGAATCTCGTTGCCCGCCAGACGCTTCACCACTACGCGTGAGAGGACGGAGGAAGCCAAACAGCCGTTTTCGAACTCCACCTCGTAGAACTCCTTCTCTTCTCTGGGCGACTTGCGGCTCACGTGCTGTCGCTCCTGCGGAGGCGGGGCGGCAACGGCGTTGTTCGCCAGCACCGATTTCGCCGCCGACTGGGTTTGCATCACGGGCTGTGGAACGGAAACAGTGGGCGCAGCCTGACCAGCGTATGCGTTGCCGCTGTAAATGACTCCCGGCTGAACGGACTGATTCGGGCTGCTCACCACTCTTCCGTTGATGATGTTCGTCGTCGGACGCGTGTAGTAGCTGCTGGGGTTATATGCGTTGGGAACGGGAGGCGGCAGGAACTGATTACTCACGGGAGGAAGTCCGTTGTAACTATAAGCGGGCTGGGCACTGGCCTGAGGGTAGGGTGTGCTCGTGGGGCCTCGCGTGTACTGCGGCTGTGTCGGCAATTGAGGAGGGTATCCGGCGTACTGCGTTCCCGCACTCTGCGCAGGAGCTGGACCGATACTACCCGCTGCCGGGGCTGAAGGCATTCCTGAGTGCATAGCGGGCGTTGTTCCCTGCGAGGGGTAATATCCGGCTGTCTGATATTGATTTGGGTAGGTCATTTGCGGCTGGTTCAGCGGAAACTGCTGCGCCTACAAGAGATGAGAAGCAACGCTCATTTCACAGAAACGCAGGAGAAAAGGGGATAACACAAACAACCAGAAACGTACACCTGGATACATGCCTCCGAACTGACCAGGAGGACGCTGATACATCTGTCCTGAAGCAGGAGCCTTTGCGTAAGTCAAACCGACAAACGAACTACAGGAGGTCCATAGTAGGCTCCGCCGTTCATAAAAGCGCTGTCGGAAAAGAAAGAGTGCGTTTCCAACGAACAGTCAAGTGAAAAGCATACCAGATGCAAAAGCACACGCACAGTGCGATGAACAAAGCCACAATGATGCTACTGTCAACGGGAGAAGCGGATCCTACTTGTCCCTGTACTTCCGAAAACGGACATTACGAGTGAGTTGCTGGATCGCCGGAAACCGGTTCGTCAACCCCTCGAGCACACCTCCACTGCGCTGCAACCGCGTCCGTTGCGTCGTGAGCATCTCGTGGGAGTGGATAGCGCTTCTATCCGTCAAACACGACGATTGCGCCAACTCCAAGTAGCTGTCTGCCATCCGGAGGGAGTTCTTCGTGGAAGTCATCTCCTTCAGCAGCAGCTGTGTCTCCGAGTCGTCGTCCTGACGATCCGCCATAGCGCCGGAGAAGAGCGCGACGCGCGTCGTCTTCACAGACGCATTTTCCTGTGCGTAATCCAAGGACAACGAAACCACCTTCGATAGCCGATACGAAGAGGACAGTTCCCTGTAGACGTCACGGAAGCGCTACGTTACCAGAAATCCAACAGGACCCACCATGAGAATATTCTTCTGACTCTCCGTTCCGCCGTTCTGGACAAAACTGTCCATTTCCAGCAACAGTCCCGTGTACTAGAATGAATTGTAACGCAAAGTCCTACATTGCGCAGCGCGTTCTCCGTTCTCGATTCGATTGTCCGGATATTGCTGAGTTGACCTAGAATGCCAACGAAGAGAAAGAATCCACTCTCGTTTGTCGCATCGTCACTCATATTCCGAATTGCATTGTTCAGCTGCTGGATATCATCCTACCGTTCAAGACGACGCGAAACCGCATACACTGATTGTTTCCTCGACGGATTTCAGATCTCCGTAGATACGCTCCCACTACGCGTGATCCACAACTCCAACGACAACAAGAGGCATTCTTCAAGAGGATATGCGACTGCGTTTGACGAGTGGAAATCGGCCCGTTTTCTGTCACCGACTGCAGTTTTCCGGAAACCAACGTAATCGCGGATCGCCACCTCCTCACTGGGAGTACACCCCTCCCACACCGTCCGTTCGCACCCGCGTCGTTTCTTCGATGACAGAATTCGGGCGTTTTTCCCAGCTATCATTGTCATCATCACAAAAAAGAATACTGTAAGGATGAGCGATCACCAGACGACTGATGTGATTAAGATCGAGCAGCAGAAGCTTCCGCACGGCGTGGATATGTACAAGGAAGACCTCGATGGCACGTACGAGTGGCTGCTCGACAACGACTACCTGTACCGCGGATACCGAACCAAGCTGTCGTTCGTTGAGTCCTTCAAAAGGTCCGTCTGACTCTGTTCGGTGAATTGTAGCATGTTCCGCAGCACGAACGAGACCATGAACGTGTGGACGCACCTGCTCGGCGCGCTGCTGTTCATTTTCCTCATATACCTCACCTACGCCATTCCCATCGAAAACATGCAAACCATGAGACAGGACGTCGCCAAAACGAACGCCGCTGTCCTGTGCGCGGGATCTCCGGAGTTCATGTCGACTCTCTTCGATGAAGAGCACAGCAAGGCGGCGTGCGTGGAACGATTGTCGAGCAACATAGATGCGGCGGAGGAGTTTTCTTCCCTGTACAACTACATCGCTTCCAGACCTAGGAAGAACGTGTGGATGACGATGGCTTCCTACTTCTGGAAGTTCGTGACCCTGGCGAAGGGCGAGTCCCACGCCGAGCAAGTCGGGCACTGGCCAATCATGGTGTTCATTGCCTGCGCCATCTGGTGCATGAGCGCCAGCTTCATTTTCCACCAGTACTACTGTATGAGCTTCACGGCGAACAACATTCTCCAAACGCTGGACTACTGCGGCATCTGTATTCTTATCTCCGGCTCCTACGTCCCCGTCATCTATTACAGCTTCTACTGCTACCCCACGTACATGAAGTTGCATCTCATCATCGTCGTCATCCTGAACGTCGCGAATGTGTGCGTGATGGCGACGCCCAAGTTCCGATCGCCCGCATATCGCTCGGTCCGTGCGCGCTCCTTCACTCTCGTGGCGTGCTACGCTGTGGTGGCCATCGTGCATCTCCTCATTCTCGACGGACTCAGCAACCCCATGTTCACCGTGCTGTTCTGGTACATGGTTGGCATGGGCGGCACGTACATTCTGGGCGCTGTTCTCTACGGCACGCGATTCCCCGAGAAGTACTGGCCCGGTCACTTCGATTATGTTGTACGTGTCGGCAAAATACTTGACCTGTAGTTTGCTTCGCACCAGCTGTTCCACGTGTGCATCGTAATCGCGGCTCTTTTCCATTACGTAGGTTGTTATCAGATCTTTGTTGACCGCCTCGACAAGGTGTGTCCTGTTCATTAGCGGTGTTTGTTGCAGAGCGTATTCGAGATCCCACAATCCCAATGTTTTGAGTGTACGTGACGAGTCTGTTCTCCGCACAAAAGAAAAGAGTACGTGAACTGGCACAGAAATGGATGCAACAAAGGAAAAGGATGCAAGGGTGCAGCACAAGGTTCCGCACGGAATGGATGTGTACAAGGAGGACCTAGAGGGAGAGCTGTGGTGGCTGAAGGACAACGACTGTCTCCTCAGAGGCTATCGCACGCAGTTGTCCTTCACGGAAGCCTTCAAGAGGTCGTTTTCGCGAACGGGCAGTGATGTGTAGTCTTTTTCACAGCCATAATGAAACGATGAACGTGTGGACGCACGTGATCGGCGCGCTTCTCTTTGTCTTCGTCATGTTCCTCCTCTACGCCATTCCCCACGAGCAGTTCTTTGGCGATGCGCTGACCGCAAACACGACGAGCAGCATCATCCGCATCATCAAGGACGAGGTGGACTCGACCATTCACGCCTCCAACACCCCCGTTCCTCGCTGGCCCATCCTCGTGTTCCTCATGTGCGCCTACCGGTGTCTCCGGGGAAGTGCCGTGTACCACGGCTTCTACTGTGTGAGCTTCCTCGTGGAAAACATCGTGCAGACGCTGGACTACTGCGGCGTCACCATCCTCGTCACGGGCTCCTACATTCCCGTCATCTACTACAGCTTCTACTGCTATCCCACCTACCAGAAGATGCATCTCGCCATCATCATCGTTCTCAACATCCTCAACCTGAGCGTGATGGCCACTCCCAAGTACCGTGCGCCCGAGACGAGACCGGTTCGCGCCATCGCCTACATCGTCGTTGCCAGCTACGTCGTAATCGCCATGACGCATCTCTATTTCTTGGAGGGTTTCTCAAATCCCTTCTACAAGCATTGCTTCTGGTACCTCATCGCGATGGCAGTGACCTACCTCCTCGGCGCGACGTTCTACGTGAGCCGGATTCCAGAGCGGTTCTGGCCCGGCGCGTTCGACTACGTTGTAATCGACGGCGTGTTGTGTGAGCCCTAGTTTGCCTCCCACCAACTTTTCCACGTGTGCATCGTCCTTGCGGCACTGTTCCATTTCATTGGATGCTACGAGTTCTACATTGACAGAATTAACACTCCTTGTCTCGATCACTTTTAATCCCTGCATTGTTTGTTCTGTAATAGTTAGTTCCCAAAACGAATCGGCGCTGCTTGGAGAGCGCGTTGCAGACGGAATGTCCTATATCATTAAGGGATATACTGTCCGCACGCACCGTACCATTTCATTACTCGCAGAAAAGAGGATGAGCACGAGCCGAGAATACGCGGTCGACGAGAGCAGTGACACGAAGGATCTCCACGCAATGGATGTCTACAAGGACGTCCTCACAGAGGATCTGTCGTGGTTGAGGGACAACGACTACATTCTCCGGGGCTATCGCACTCCCCTCACGTTCTGGGAGTCCATCGTCAGGTGAGAAACGCTTCTACGTGTGATGTGTAGCATGTTCCACTCCCACAACGAGACGATGAACGTTTGGACCCACTTTCTGGGCTCTCTTCTCTTCATCTTCCTTCTGTACCTCACCTACGCGCTTCCTGTCGAAAAGTACTCTACTCTTGGGAGTATTCAAACGCAAATCGTTGGGTTGGGTGCGATGGTCAAAGAGGAGGTCGATACGATGTGGCACGGCTGGAAGGGAACGGTCCCGCGATGGCCCATCACCGTGTTCGTGCTTTGCGCCATTCGCTGTCTGAGCGGAAGCGCCATCTTTCACAACTTTCTGAGTACAACGAGGAAAACGCGCGCCATCCTCCAGACCCTTGACTACTGTGGCATTTGTATCCTAATTTGCGGTTCCTACGTTCCCGTCGTGTACTACTCCTTCTACCACTATCCGACGTATCTGAAGATTCATCTCACCGCCGTCATCGCCATTAACGTGCTGAATGTGAGCGTGATGGCTACGCCGACCTTCAGGTATGCGTGATTTGCCCATTTCATCGTAGACAACCCAAGTACAGATCCGTGCGAGCCGTGTCCTTTACCGTCGTTGCTTGCTACGCCGTCGTCATCTTTGCTCATCTGTACATGCTGGAAGGGTTCAACAACCTCATTTTCACCGTGATCTTCTGGTACCTCCTGGGAATGGGAGGAACGTACATTCTGGGAGCGATTCTCTACGGCACCCGGTTCCCCGAGAAGTATTCTCCAGGCTCCTTCGATTACGTCGTAAGCGACGCTGATTCGGTCTGATGTGCAGTTTTCGTCCCACCAACTGTTCCATGTGTGCATCGTAATTGCTGCTCTGTTCCACTACGTCGGCGCCGTCCAAGCCTTCATTCATCTCCTGAATCAATCCTGAATCAATCCTGAACTGTTTCCAGCAAACACTCCATTTTACAAAGCAACCTTCTTCACAAAGTCCCACACCGACTTCGTGTTCCCCGTGGGTGGGTACTCAAACTGGAATTGACCCAGGTTCACCAACACCGATTCCTCCTTCTCCAAACTGAGCGCAGGGAACAAGCCTCCCAACGCAGTGACATTCCTACATCTCACGCTCTCCCCTCACTCCTACGAAAAGGCAATACCGAAATCCTTCCCATTTATGGAGTACCTCAATTCCTGCGTATCCGCGTCAAAGGTGCATCCAACGATGTCGCCAGGCTGACATACGGCTCCGTACTCCGTCCCCTCGTCGCCGTTCCACTTCTTGCCTCGCGCCGTATCTACGCATTACATCGCAATGCACACCCCCACCGAAACTCCAGCTGCTCGCGTCGTCCCCCACGCCGTTCTCCTCCTCCTCGTTGCACTGCTGGTTCTTCCCGCACCAGCCCACCTGCACCAGACCCTCGCTCACGACGTGGATCTCGAAGTAGTAACACCCCGACACCACGGCGATGCTGCCCAGACGAACCGACGGGAAGGCAGACGTCGCGTACACAATGCCGTCGTCTTGAATCGTTGCGCTCCCACTCAGCAGCGATATCCGCTTTGAAAACGGAGTGGTGGATGGCACTGCTTTGTTTGGCTTGTTTGGCTTCTTCACGGGGAAGGAGTCGAACTCGTCGAAGGACAGAGGCGACAAATCGCGTTTTCCCTTCTGCTTCGTCTTCTTCAGCTTCAGTCCCGCCTCGATCGCGCTCACAGCGTCCTCCGCCATGCCCTGGTAGTTCACGTAGTTCTCGATGCTATGTGTTACAGCGAACAGCAACGCTCACGCCTCCTCCTTCTTCTCCTTCTTCAGCTTCTCCTGTTCGCGGAGAAACTCCGCACGTCCTTCGCCCGTCAGCTCGTCGAGACCGTGCGCGAAATCGCACATGTCGCGTCGCGGACAGCCGTAGTGCTTGTCGGCGCCGGGTGGAACTGGAGGTGAATGCATTTCGAGATGATTACCATTACCGCTTTCGTGCGCCTTCCACCAGCGCATGCACATCTTCTGCTTCTTCTGGTCGTGGAGGTAGTTCGTGCGAGAACGCTTCACGCCCTCCGCCCTAGTAATCACGATTCCGCAGCAGCACTACCATTTCGGAACGTCAGAGTACCAGCCGTATATACCCGCCTTTGGAGCCTCCATCGGAACATCGTCCCTACAGTAAAGGAGTGAGACAACGACATACAGAGTGGCGTCCGGCTTGGTCGCCTTCAACTCCTCCAGCTTGTCCAAACGCTCCTTCCACTTCTGAATCGCGACGGTTGCGTTCACGAAACGCATGCTACAACTCATTCCGCGCAACAAGCACAAACCGTCGTCCATTGAGGTCCCGGCACGCACTGAAGTCGAGTGTTGCGTTAGGGTTTGTCACCTTCGCCTTCTTCTTCAGCATGGCTCCGAAACTAGACAATCACGACTCTACAGTATTCGTACCCTCCCTTTCCTCCTAGCAACCGCATGCACACCTGAATATCGCATAGCTCGGAGATGGAGTCCCTTCGGTCCAAAACTCTTCCATTGCAGAACAGAAGAACGTCATCGCTTGGAATCTGTTCCTTCTCCTACAGTATTACAGGAATGTTGAATAAGCAACGCAAATCGCTGAAACGACCTCGCTCACGACAGCCGTCTGCGACTGTCCCACTTTCGTTCCGTTAAAGTGATAGAAGAACTGAACCATGGCAAGCGCAATACAACGACGATATAACTGCTTTCAAACGAAGGACTCCAAAAAGAGCGCCCATTTCGGTTTCTCCTCGGTCGTCATTTTCCCGCATGAGTGTCGCGCGTCCGGTGTTCACGCTCCCTCTGAGGCCCGAAACGATAAGTAGGTCGTTTTCTCGCTTCGATGACTCCCGCCAGAGACACTCACCGCCCATGGCATCACCACATCGGCAGAGCTATCTCTTCTAAACGAGAATCTGAGTTCTGTATCCTTTCTTTCCAACGAGGAGAGGAACGAGATTGCAACCTACTATTCCGCAAAACAAAGTGATGCGTCGTCTTATTCAACGGCTCTGAAGCAGTTGAAGGATATTCAGTGCTTCTGGAGAGACATCCCCACACTGTCCACAAGTATAAACGGCGTTCTACATGGCGGACTGAAGAAGGGCACGATCACAGAACTGTCGGGACGAGGGTCGACTGGGAAATCGCAGTTCTGTATGATGATGTGCGCGACCGCTCAGATTCACAACACGGCGTCCTATCAGAGTCAGGCAATGTAGATTCATTCATTGATGCTTCATCGAGTAGTTATATCGACACGGAGAACACATACAGCGCCCTGCGACAGAGCGAGTTCCTCCAGAAGACGAAGAACCCGTACGCTTCCCTCAACAACATATTCGTGTGGAGACTGGCCACGCTGGACGCCTTCCTTCAATTGCTCGATGCGCTTCCCCGCTTCCTCGCTGCCCATCCAAATGTGTTATTAGATACCTAACAATGACAGGTAGGTGCAACTCCTCGTCATCGACTCCATCACGTACCACTTCCGTCAATTCACCGACATGATCGAGCGATCCGTGAAGCTGACCTCAGTAATTCGCAGCATCACGGGCATTGCGTCTCGCTTCAATCTAGCTGTCCTCGTGACCAACCACATCACATCCTTCACGCCCGACACTCCCGAAGCGGTTCTCAACGCAACGCAAATCATCCAGCCGTTGTTGGGTCCGGTGTGGTGGCACGCGGTGACCACGCAGATTCTGCTGGCGATTGGCATGGACGGGAAGCGCGTGCTCAGCATCCAGAAGTCGAGCTACCTGCCTCCTGCGAGCGTGGCGTTTCTGAGTTGTGTGTTCGTTCTCTTTCTGAGTTCTAGTTACCAACGGTGGCATCGTGAATCCATGACGTGTTTGTTAACAAAGCGACTACCACGTGTTCTTCACATGCTCTCTCCGCTTGATCCCCTTGTGAATGGAAATGACGTCCTTCCACAACGAGTCCGTCTCCACGTTCAACTGCGACACATACTCCAGACTCTCGTGTACCACAAAACAGTCGCGATACGGCACGTCTACGCGTCACGGACCCATCCCACCCCCACTCTCTATCGTCACCTTCCCAATCGCGTTCATGCAGTCCACCATCATCAGCATTCGGACCTCGGGACAGTTCGCCAGCACAAACTCGTTCACGTACATCGAACACGTCTTGCTCTCCTTCACATTCTTCTCATCGCCACTCAACGTCTTCTTCCCGACGACGAAGTACCGCAACACAGGCAGGTCTATGCCTCACGCTCTCCTGGCTTCCTCACTGGCGACCACGCACTGCTGCACCATCGAGAACGACTCACTGCCAATCCGAATGCTACGCAGTGCCGGTATGTCTGCCACTCACCTCGCACCACCACACTCACCCTCGACACGCAGCTCGCTCACGCCGCGGAAACAGTAGTCCTCCACACTCAGCACCACCAGCGCCTCACACCCCTCAACCACACAGCGTCGCCACTCCTCCATCGAGTGACTGCCCACACTCACCTCCGTCAGCGCGCCGCAGTTCGTGATCGTCATCGCCGTCGACTTGCCCTTCTTCGCAAAACACCACTCCTCCACCACCACCGCCTCCAGCGCCGGCATGTCCTTCACCGTGAACGTGAGCGCGTAGGAGAAGGACGCGCTGCCGACGCGAAACACGCGCAAGGAGTTGCAGGAGGAGAGTGTGAGTGATGTGATTGTGGACACATTGCCACATTTGTCCCCAAATAGCACCGTCTGCACCGTCTTTGACAACAAGTCCTTCACTGACGTCGAGACACGAACCATGGCGGCGTGGTGCTCCACCCACTTTTGAAAGCACGGTGCATCTATGCCTCAAATCGGCCCTATTTCGCCCACTCTCGATTTGCGCGTCCATCACTTCCGAGAAGGCCACGGATTTCAGACAGAGGTTCTCGATGCGTCTCGGACCGCAGTTCTTCACGATGAGATGACCGAAGTGGAGGAAGTTTCTGCCTTCACCGTTCACGTAATGCAGCTCGGGCAGATCTTGGGATTAACAACGAGTGGCGAACCCACCTTCCAGAATGGCGTAGTTTGTGTAATCGTAAGGCTGGATTGCGGATTTGGCGCATCCCCTCTCCGTGCTGCCGAAAACGGCGTCATCGCCGAGATGGAGCTGCACGAGCGAAGGCAGGTCTATTTGTAAGCAGCCACTCTCTCAATAACTCTTCAGCATGAATGTGTTCAGCTTCGTGAAGCTGTTGGTGCCAATGTAGATTTCAGTTAATGAAGGTATATCTATTCGTGAGCTGTGTGTACAGGACTCCACCGTCGAGAACAAACTCAAAACAGTTGATGAAGCAGCCAATCTCGTCCAGCGAATCGCCAATTGACAGGTAGTTTAGCAATGGCAACCCACGCAGTTCGCACGTGCAAAACTCGCAGAAGGAGTCCTTCCCAATGACTAGGCTTTCCAGGGCCTGCAAATTCACGAAAAACGCATGCATTGAATCGGTTCGGTGGGCAATGTTGGACTTCCTCCGCTGAAAACAGTTCTCTCCAATCTCGATCGACCGCAAAAGCACCAGTCCACTCAGCGAAAAGCGCGTCACGTCTCGGCAACAGTCATTCCCGATGGTCAGCTCCTCGATAAGGCTGGTCAATCCCTCGATTTCCCTCGTCTCCGGAGGGATCGTCAGCGATCGGGAGTAACGGTTCAAGCCCTTGAAGAAGCCGCCGTCGTAGATGATCTCCTCCGATGGTGACACCAGCTTCCCGGCTCCGTGCGCTGCAGAGTTACAGATCGTGCCTTCGTAATATAGGTCCTTCACGTAGTTGTAAATGCGACCGTAGCAGACCTTCACGGTGTCAATCATGAATCCCTCGTACGCAATGAGTGATTTCCGGTTGTACAGCTTTCCCCAGCCATAGGGCTTGCTATTCAAGGTGCTTCCCTCCCATGTGAATGAGCCCCAAACGGTGAGCGTTTTCGTCTCCAGCTGCGACAGATCCACGGAGCTCTCGATTACGTTATCGCTCGTCGTGTACACGCCGATTAATGATCTCTTCTCCCTGTTCACTACAATGAGCTGTCCGTAGAGAATCCCGCTTTTCCATTCCGCCTCGATCACAATACCGTTCGGCTTTGTCAAAACGCCCTTCCCCTCCGGACTTTGATTACTGTCGAGGTTGTAGAAGCCGCCATCTATCGACAGGGACACAATGTCACCCACCTGATAAACGAAGGACTCGTCGTCCTGGATGGAGGGATTTGCTTCGCACTCACTTTCCGAGCTCGACCCGCTTGGTGTTGACTCCGGCTCTTCACATGGAATGTTCATAGAGTAGACTGCGTGAATACACAATTCAATGTGAACTCCGAATGAGTGAGTCAATGAACGCCCAACTCAAAGAGATAAATCCCCACTCAAAGACAACTGAACTCCCAACAAACACCCCGCCAATAGATTACAATTACACCCCCTTCGCAACGCCTCACGCATGCTCGCTCGTCCAGCGACAGTGGAACGCCTTCCCGCGCGGCTGGTCCACTCTCTCGAAGGTGTGCGACCCGAAGAAGTCGCGCTGCGCCTGCAGCAGGTTCATCGGCAAGCGCTGCGAGCGGAACGAGTCGAAGTACTCCAGACTCGACGTCAGCGCGGGAATCGACACGCCCGTCGCCACCGCCAGTCCCACCACACGGCGCCACGCCGTCTGACGCTTCACCAGCTCCTGCGCGAACTCCGGGTCCAGCAGCAGGTGCGTCAGCCCGCCCTCCTTCGAGAACGCCTGCTTGATCTTGTCCAGGATCTTCGCGCGGATGATGCACCCGCCCTTCCAGATGCGCGCGCACTCGCCCAGGTTGATGCCCCAGTTGAACTCCACCGACGCCTGGTGGATGAGCTGCAGGCCCTGCGCGTACGCCACCAGCTTCGAGCAGAACAGCGCGTCGCGCAGGTCCGACACCAACTGCTCCTTGTCCACCGACGACCAGTCGAAGGCAGGGCCCGGCATCATCGCCGCCGCGCGCATGCGCATGTCCTTCTCGCCCGAGATGTACCGCTCGAACAGCGCCGAGGCGATGGTCGGAGCGGACACGCCGCGCTCCGCCGCCTCCTTCACCGTCATCATGCCCGTGCCCTTCGATCCCGCCACGTCAAGGATCTTGTCCACCAGGAAGCCCTCCTGTGCCGGCAAGCCCGACACGTCCTCGTCGTGCTTGGCGAGAATCAGACTCGTGATCTCCACCAGGTACGACTCCAGCTCGCCCTTGTTCCACTCGCGGAAGATGCCGCTCATCTCGTCGTTGCTGAACCCCGCGTTCTTCAGCATGTGGTACACCTCGATGATCAGCTCCATGTCGCCGTACTCGATGCCGTTGTGCACCATCTTCACGTAGTTGCCCGAGCCCGCGCCGCCGATGTACGTCACGCACGCCTCGTTGTCCACCTGTGCCGCGATCTTCGTCAGAATGCTCTCCAACGCGTCGTACGACTCCTTGCGACCGCTCGGCATCAGCGACGGACCATGGCGAGCGCCGATCTCGCCGCCCGACACGCCCATCGACACGAAGTTGAAGCCCTTCTCCTCCAGGTACTTCGTGCGCCGAATCGACTCCTCAAACCACTCGTTGCCTCCGTCCACGATGATGTCCCCCGCCTACAGGTAATGCTGTCGAGTATGAGTTACGTCCAAGTAGGGCAGCAGACTCTCGATGGTATTGTCCACGGGAGCGCCCGCCTTCACGAGCAGAATGATCTTGCGAGGACGGATCAGCGACTCGCAAAACTCCTTGGGCTATGTGTGAAAAGCCTAAACAATTGCGCACAGTATGAGCACCAAACACCTTGTCCTGGAGATTCTCCTCCTTCGCGCGATGCTCGCAGATCGTTACCTGCAGATCAGCTTGCCGCAAGGGAGGAGTACGCGTTCCACCGACCGGTTGGAGACGGCCACATTGAAGCCCTTGGAGGCGATGTTCAGAGCCAGATTGCTCCCCATCACACTCAGTCCGTACACACCAATATCACAAGACATGCCAATCGAAGAGAAAATGAGGGCAGCGGTGAAGAAGTATCTTTCACATGACGTCATTTGCTCGTCTTCCTCCTCGACGAATGTCCCGCTCCACTCGCCCACCATCGCTCCACCGTTTCACAATACCAAAACACGCGAGAAAGAACGCCCTCGGTTTGGAGACAAACACAGCAAATGAACACCGTTTAACCCAGAATGCTCTTCATAGACATCTTCAGCATCAGCTTCTTGTTGTACTCCTTCAGACGGTTGGAGCTCTCCGTCTCCATGATCTCCTTCGCCTCCAGCGTCGACTCCTTCACGAAATCCAGGTACATCTGCTCGTACTTCACCGCCTCGCTCCAGTTCTCGTTCAGCCTACCCCTCACCCCGCGCATTCGCACCTACTCGCAGCACTGCGTCAGCTCTCTCACCACGCGCAGGTACAGCGGGTGCGACTTCTGCAGCTTGCTCAGCGCGATGCGCAGACACGCCACCGCCTTGTCGTTGAACACCAGCTGCTTGTACAGCAGACCCAGGTTCGCGTAGATCTCGCCGATCTCCTCGCTGTGGTCCGAGCACGCCATCAGGTAAATGTCCAGACTGATCTTGTAGTGCAGGATCGACTCGTGCAGACCGCCCGCGCGACCCAGCGAGTCCGACAGCTGGCTGTGGCAGATCGCGCTCTCGATGCTGTCCACGCCATATGCGCGCTCCGTGCAGCGCAGCGCCAGGCGGTTGTAGCGCACCGCGCCGCTGAAGTCCTTCAGCGAGAACAGGATCGACGCCATCGTCGTCAGCGCGCGGATGGCGATGGGGTGCAGCATGTGGCACGCCGACACCGCCGTGATCACGATCTGTCGGCAGCACGCGAACGCCAGGTGCAGCTGGCCCTGCGACAGCAGGATCGAGCACTGCTGGAACAGCTGGATCAGCGAGTCGTCCAGCAGCGACGTGTGGCTGTACTTCACGCGCGGCGCGAAGCCCTCGATGTCCGCCGGCTCCAGCACGCATGCCGCGTCCATGTCGTACTTCTTGGACGCCAGCTGGATGCCCATCAGGATGCACACGCGACGCAGCAGCATCACGCGGTCGCACTCCGCGGGCGCGAACGCGCTCTCCACCTTCTCGTCCCAGATCTTGCACGTGTAGTGGAACTTCGACGCCACCAGCTTCCGGATCATCGCCCACACGCCCAGACCCGTGATGCTGCGCTCCGCCAGGTCGCGCGCGATCGCCTCGGGCACCTTCACGCCCGTCTTCGCGCCCGCCTTCTTCTTGCGCAGCGCCTCCAGACACACCTCGTCGTCGCGCTTCTTCGCCACCAGCGCGTTCAGGAACGCCGCCACCGTGTACGCGGGCGCCGCCGCCAGCTCCTCGTCCGACAGCAGCACCGTCAGGATCTGCTTGCTCGCACGCGCGATCATCTCGCTCTCGCACGCGCGCAGCATGTCCACGTCCGTCGCCGCCGCCTCCTTCAGCCCCTTGCCGCAGCACAGCTCCGCCAGGTAGCCCAGGTAGCGCACGTTCACGCCCGACGAGTGCATCAGCTGCACGATCTTGCTCCCGTCCTGGTTGTTCAGCGAGTACTCCTTCAGCTGCTCGTGCAGCATCGGCAGCATCTGGTTCACCAAAAAGTTGCTCAGCACCACCACGTCCGTCTCCTTCGCCGTGTTCGCGCCCTTCTCGTCGCGACTCACCGCCGCCGTCGTCGCCGAGTACGGCGTGAAGCAGTTCACGTCGAACGACGTCGGCAGCGTCTTCACCGTCGTCTCGATCATCGGCAGCTGCGCCTCCAGCTGCTTCAGCTGCTCCTCCGTCACGTCCTCCACCTTCTCGCCCTTCTCCCTCTTCGCCACCATGTCCTTGATCATCTTCGCGCGCTCCTCCAGCTCCGCGCGCTGCGTTATCATGTGCTCGATCAGCTCGGGGCGGTGGATGAACTGCGACGCCCCCGCGCTCTGCGCGTCGCGCTTCAGCTCCTCCTGGATCCAGAAGCAGTCCACCGGCTGGCTCCGGATGAAGTCCAGCGCGTACACGTGACCGTCCAGCCCGCGCAGCAGCTTCGCGTCCACCGGACCCGTGAACGACACCTTCTCCTCCTTCGCCTCCAGCGGCTTGCTGCAGCGCGGCGCGCTCGTCTCGCTCTCCTTCTCGGCACTCGCGTTGCTCTCCACCGCCTTCGGCGTCAGGCGGATCGACGACTCGCACCAGTGCAGCTTCGCCGCCAGCGCGTCGATCTTCGACGCCACCTGCTTGTCCGCGTACACGCTCTGGCACCCGTCGATCGACCCGTACAGCAGCATCGACTCGACGCTTCTCTACGCCTCACCCCACACGCGCACCGCTACGTCGTTCAGACCCGGCACCGGCGTCTGCGCCAGGTAGCGCGCGCCGCGGTAGTCCACCACCGCCAGCAGCGTCGTGCACAGTCCCTCGATGTTCGCCGAGTTGATCGCGTTCGCGCTCTACGCGTCAGCACAGCACACCACCGCCACCAGCAGCTCGTAGTTCACCAGCGCGCGAGCGCCGTTGCCCTCCAGCGACGCGGGGATGCGCGTGTACGTGATGCCGTCCACCTGGTACATCAGACTGCCCGCGTTGCTGCGCAGCGGCTCCACCGCCTCTACCCCTCACGCCCGCTCGCCGCGCCTACCGTCCACGATCTTCATCACGCCGCGCGTCGCCGCCTCCGCGAACTGGTTCTCGTAGTCGATGGCGTAGTACAGGCGGATGTCCGCGTCCTCCGCCGACGTCTTCACCGACGTGTACTCCGCCAGCCACTGCTTCTGCGCCGTCACGTCGCCCGCCAGGTACGGCAGCGAGTCGTTCGCCAGGATCGAGTCGCTGTGGCTGAACAGGTTGTGCTCGTCCGCCTCCGCCTTCAGCGCGAACCAGTTCTGCGCGCTCACGTTGCTGCTCGGCAGCGGGTGCAGCGACGTCAGCAGCTCCTCCAGCGTGATCTTCTCCACCTGGTCGCCCTCCGCCAGGCGCTGCTTGTACCACGCCGCGAACGCGGGCGACACCGCCATCAGCAGGTGCGACAGCGTGGGGTACACCGCCGAGAACGTCGCGCTCGCCGCCGCGCTGAACGCCGAGTCCGTCGACTGGTTCACGAAGAAGCCGCTCGAGCTGCCCGTCACGTGGAACACGGCGCCCTCCTTCGTCACCACCTACTCGTGAGGCGACGCGCCAGCGCCTACGCGGATGTACAGCAGGTCGCCGATCAGCTGGCGGTTGGGCGTGGGCGGGTTGAAGGCGGGCATGCTCATGCTGGCGAGGGGAAGTTCCTTCTTCTCGCTGAGCAGGCGGTGCGTGCTGTTGAACGACTCCAGGTTGAATGTGATGGGGAATGTGGGTTTGTCGATCTCGCTCTTCAGCGTCTGATCCTTGGCGACCGTCGCCTCATCGAAGTAGTGCTCCTTCAGCTTCAGCTTGCTCGCGTTCTCCTTGTCCTCCTCGGCCGTCTTCATGATATTTACGAAGTCGTTCAGCGACTCGGGCAGCTCGTCCTCGCCCTTCTTCAGCAGCAGGCCCAGCAGCGGCAGGTTGTCGCTCACCAGCGCCACCGTGCGCTTCACGTGCTCTCTGGCCGCCAGCGTGTTGTACTGGTCGCACACCAGGAAGAAGGTCGATCCCTCGCGAATGAAATCGTACTCGCTGAATGTGCTCATGTCGTTGATCGCCTTTCTGCCCGGCTTCATGTCAACCTCGAAGTGGTAGCAGGAATAAATGGAGAAGCTGTAGTAGGAAAGCAGACGCTCCTTCAGGGACAGCGAGGAGTCGTACGGCATCACGGCAAACTCCACCTTTTCACCATTGGGTCCCTTGATCACGATGTTGAAGGGCTTCTCTTCGGCCATTGGCTGTTGTTCCATTTTGAATATTCTATTCGTTACGCAACGCGATGGGAGGAAAAGTGTACCTCTTGGAGTTATACACAAGCAGAAATGCACCGCAAAAGAAATGGAGAAACGGTGGTTCTGAGGGAAACTACATTCCTAGTCTCGTTCCTATCGAAATGCTGCACAATTTGGGACAACAAAAGGGATGGGTGTGACTGGTGTAGCATAATCCAACACAAGAGAAGAGAATCAACTACTAGTCAAAAGCTTGTGAAACATGTCGTTCACGGACAGTTCCTCTTTGCCTCCACAATACGCGTAGTACGCCTTCGTCACTCTGGTGAAGGACTCCTACCGCTCACAAACAGCCGCTGTCGTTACCTTATATCGACTCTGCATCTCCTCATTAATCTGGCTGACTAGAATTTGAACGCGGTCAACCACTCTCCTGTCCATTATGACGCATCAGCAACAGCTACCTTGGAGGTGTGATCCCCTTGTCCTTAATCAGCGCAGTCAGCATGGGTCCGGTGTAGTTTCCATAGTTCTCGTTGAACACGTCAAAGGCAGTCACTCTCTGGAGAGCGTAGTCCTGACAGGAGGGCTTCACGCCTATCTGTCAAGAGGAGAGGCTTGAAATACGCTTGCTCCGGAAAAGGATATCCATTTCCAGCAGGTGAACGAGCATCTCTCGCGAGTAGTTCTCCTGGAAGAAGATGTTTCTCCTCCGCAACTCCTCCTTTAGCTTGTCGAGTGAGAGAACAATTGGAATCATAGATGAATCACACATGAAGACGTTTGCTGCCTGCGTAGCATGAAGGATTCGCCACACACAGCAGTGCAGGATATGATATCATATTGTAGAGAGAATAGATGGATGGTAGTTGGGAGTCAGAAAAGTCGCTGTACTCAATACCCATCATCGTCAGTCCATCCCTCAAATCAGCACTCCAAAGGGTGGGCAATTCGTTTTCCATAGAGAATGAAGCTTGCGCAATGATAGAGGACTCACAGGAAGAACAGTCACAGTCATTCTACTGATTACGATGACAAACAGTGAGTGATTACGCCGACATTTAACCGGATCGATCTTTGAATCGTTTCTGGCGTCTCCTACGAATGACCCCTCGAAACAACACGCCACATCTTTGTCGAAGATGCACTCCTCCGGGACAATCAAAATCTTCACTTCTTTGCCTGGTGCCTTTACCTTCTTTGGATGGGTCGTTACGCCATTGTCTATTGCGGATTTGTATACGTTACTCGCGTTGTCACGCGCTTCCATATACAAACAGGAATTCGGGTTCAAGGAGTGGATTCAAATGAGAGTTGCTCTTCTTTAGTTCGTTTGATATGAAGTGATATGCTCATTTGTTTGGTAATGAGAATGATGCGTTGTGCCCTCATCTGGCAGTTGAGTCTGAAAAGACAGGGTTAACGAGTCAGGATGAAATAAATGAAAATGAAGAGGTAAAGAAGAGGAATAGCGGTTCCATGACCTCAATTCACCTAATTATAGAGTTTTCACCTGTCATTCTATTCACCTTCCCATGTTCATCTCAATTCCGCCTTCAACACTCCATCCCTGATCATCTCCTCACTCTCCATTCTCTTCCCTCCACCGTCTCACCCCTCCTCTCCTTCACTCAAAGCAACGCAATCCTCTCCTTTCTCCCGACTCACTCTCCGAATCGCGGGAATCTCCAAATTCTCCCCCACACCCATCCCATTTCTAGAATCTGGCATTTCGGCTTCTATTTCGCCACATACCCGGTGGCTGGAGCTTGGCGTTGGAAATCCTCTGATTCAATTCACTGTATTCAATCTATTCCTTCAATATTCCGTTTTTGAATCTTGTTTTTTCGCAAAGTTGTATGCTTTGGCATAGAATCACCATTAGTGGGGTTTCCTCGTTTTGGTCGAGATGGCGCCACGCCTTGACAACTTCCCGGAATGGAACCAAGCTCAATGACGATTATATCGAGTCGGCTACAGGATGATATCACTTATTGGATGGGTAACCTGCATCTTTTGCCTTTTTCCCATTGTGCGTAGTTTTAGGGTTAACATATCATTCATTGCTTATTACTTAGCGTGTAACGTAACTTCTCCAAATGAATAGTCTAGTAATTGCCTCAGTTAGGATTTACTTCATTACGCGTCTTTATGGGTTCATCCCTTAGAGTGCGATTGTAGATGCTTTGTATCACTAGTCATTACTAGTTAACTGCCTCATATCATGACCGTGTCTGCGCAATTCCTCATTGTTACTAACACCCTATCCGTTTTCTATTCTATCAAGTGTAATGCTTCCTTCAGGGCATAATAGTATAGGATATCTTCCGTTCTGTTACGTAATGACGGTGATTTAGCACTACCTTCTTCGGTGTGTCCATATGCCCTGCAGTAGTATACATTGATCAGCTGAACGTGCCCATGTATCCAATGGTTGTGCTTGATAAGGAAATAGGGAGATACCATCACGGGGTTTTTGTTAGCTGCTCCCGGACTAAGAAGAATCAGTTTGCCTTCGTTTGAAATGTACATGAGACCTTCACTTTCGTTGCATAAGCTATGCTTAGTTTAGAAGCATAATTGAGGCATGTTCATCATGACTGTCATAGCGATCTATCTCTCTTGTATTGTACTAATTCATTGTTATAGATTACCTGTGTAGTGATTATGAACTCATATGTGACGCCTGTGAGATTGTCTTGCTGAGACGTGTTATCACCATCGTCTGTAATCAAATCCATGCGAGTTGTATGCGTGTCTTATGTACTTGATGTGTATAATTTATAGGATACAGTAGGGAAGTAGAAGCTGCGCATTAGTGGTATTCACTCATTGCTTGTTACTGTATCGTAATAGTGGTATTCCGTGCTTGTTATTACATGTAGATTGGTAATTGATAGCAAATGCTGGGTTTCGCATTGTGGGTACATGCATTTGTATTACCACCTTGTTTCCTCTTGCTGTTCTATTGATATGACATATATCTAGTCTTGCATATATAGCGTTGTGTATTTAGTATGGAACGAGGGTATTTGTTGATGATGCATCTTGCCTGTTGACCATATGACCCTATTACTATTTGTAGTGCTTCGTTTGTATACTGGCATCTTTCTTTGCGTTAATCTTAGTGCGTAGCGCTTGATGAGTGATGATCTTCATGTCAGTTATTCTGCTTCCTGGTTATTCACTTTCGTGCTGTTTTTAGTACATGGCATGCATGTAGTATCATATTGGTATTGAGACTGTGGGATATTGAAAGATAGTAGCGTGCTCTTGTGAATCTCAAACAGTCATTGGAGGGATGGTCTACTTGTGTGATCAATTGATTTGTGCTGTTGCGTTCGTGAATGCAGACACTTATTGGGATGAAGGTAGAGTTCATGTTCATTTCGTTGTTTGCATTCCGGATCTACAATTATGTCTTCAGCGTTGTTGCGTGCTCCTAATTGCATATTTCCCCACGTTTGATATGGACAACTTGTTTGGGAGCAGTTGTGATGACTCTTGCCTTTCAAGTCATTGGGGGCTAATATGAGTGTATAACCGGTACTGAGTTGGCACATACGAAGAAATGTTCTTGTTGCATATGGGGGGGCGAATCATTAGTGGTGATCAAGGATTGATGAGGTCATTGAATGGAGTTACAGAATTGTGCAAACGGTTATATTCATGTATTTGATGTTGCCGTATTGTACTTCAGTTGCTCTTTAGTAGTGATTCTGGAATCATGGTTATGATTGCTTCTAAGGCTGTGTTGGCGATTAAGAGGTGCTTACTGTTACAGTATGGTCCGATACGTAGTGGTTTTATGATGATGCGTATGTAAACTGATTTGTTTGCAGATACAGTACCCACACGTGACTCGTGTATTCACTTTCTGTTTGTTTCTAATGTGTTTAAGGCGGAACTTGCAGTTCTATTAGGGAATGATCGTAACAGTCCTTATTCTCAATTTCCTTAATCTCTTTGGATTGAATTATCTGTTTTCTACACATTACCACTATAGCTTGTCACAGTCGCTGAAAACACAAGTGATTGTTCCGATAGCATTCAAAATGAACAAGGAAGCAATGATTTCTGCTGACGAGAATCTATACAACGTGCTGGCGTTCATCTACCGTTGTCGTAATGGTATCACATAAGCCCGTTCGATAAGGGAATAGGAGAGGAATACACTGGAAGAGACGACCAGATAGCCGACTTTCAAGCCATAATGTATGACGGTTGTTGTTTTTTTGACTATAGGGATAATCTGGATTCTGATGTGTATAGAATCTTAGAGAGTCGTAAGAAACCTTATGTGATTGGATAATATAACAGGTAACGGTCATGGAGGGAATGTGCCCAACAACGAATGCGCACAGCTGTACTATTCGATGATCCTTCCATTTACGGATATCAAGTTCTTCAGAGATAGAAATGTGTCGAAGGACATGATGCAAAGTGTTTTCAATGTTGCATTGTCTATACCAAATCTTAATGGCTCAAACACCATGTGTGCGGAGTATCGTGTGCTGTGGGGGATAATTGTACCTATTATGAATTAGTGCACAATATCAGGATGATCCCGAGGGATTGATTGCTACTATCGATCGCATATCTCAGGAAGAAAGTGAGGAGGAAAACGCTTCGGATGTGGAAGAGAGTGATAGCAGTGACGAAGAACAAGATGTAAGTGCTACTACTGTTCCCTTATTCGTAGGGATTCACTGATGGGAAAGATATCATTAACCGTTGTTGCTGTGACTTGAAGAACATCCTCGTTGTTGACGGAAAGAAGGAGGATAAGACGCCTTACTCTTTCAGAGACTGGGCACATTACAACAAGATGCTGGAGTATCGTAGTATACTAGTCACTGTAGTGATTGATAGATGGTGATGAAGTGTATGAAGCGTCGTGTGCGCTGTTTAACCTCCTCTCTCTTCTGGTTCCTTCTATTAATTCGAGACGCTTACTGGTGGATGAGTTTAACTCTTATCATGCGACGCTGTTGAAGGATTCGATTCCAAAGGGTTGGAAAGCTCCTACCTACGACGAGATAGAACAAACCGTTGCCAAGAAGACCTGCATCATGCAGATGATCAGAAAGGTGCCTTTCTGTATCAGATGTAATCGGTTCATCAAGTCGGATTGTCCGTTCTGTCCAGAGTGCATGTCACATAAGGCATTATTCCCTGTGTGGAACAACTGTAAGACGAAAAAGTGCTTCAATGAGAGTGATATTGTTGGGGTTTTGAGAGATTATTGTAATGGAATGAATTGGAATGAAGTGAAGAAGCGAGCCTTGGCTCTCTCTTGCAAGCATAAGGCAAGGAGCCCGTTCTTTCAGTGTGCGTACTACATCCCTCCCATTGCTGTGATCATGGAGCTGCTGAGAACAAAAGCATGGGATAACATCCCATACACTGCTCCTTCAGATTTGTTGGATGTTGTTACAATGGCTTCAATTGGTAACTGTCATGCTCTAACGGCAAGTAACGTTGGCACGGTCTTGGACAGATGGAGATACTGCATTATTCCGCTTTGCATCCGCAATATGTCAACTGCGCCCTCAAAGGAGGCATCTGAGTTGTTGAAGATCATTATCGGCATCACAAAGAAGAACAGTGATCAGTTGGATTCCTGCCTGGGTCGCAACACCCCTGAGCCTATTCCAGGAATGCAATCCCAGTTGGAATCTACGAATCAACTGTTCTTCTCTTCTCCTGTATCTCTAGACTCTAGTACTACACAATGTTAATATGACTATCATCTTTCATTCTATAGACAATAGTATAGATGACTTATTTCGGGAGTTACCCTTGAATAACTGCATTCTTCCGTTCCCTCTTATTCAGGGTTCGAATGGTAATCATTCCGTGCCTCACCCTGCTGCTTCTGTTCCTGTTCCTGCTCCTGCTGCCGCCCTCCTTCGTCCCTCTGCTCCTGTCCCCACTTCTGCTCCTGCTCCTGCTCCTGCTCCTGCTTCTGCTCCTGCTTCTGCTCCTGCTTTCCTTCACCCCTTCACTCCTGCTTCTGCTCCTGCTGCCGCCCTCCTTCGTCCCTCTACTTCTGTCCCTACTTCTGTCCCCACTTCTACTTCTGCTCCTGCTCCTGCTCCTGCTTTCCTTCATCCCTTCACTCCTGCTTCTGCTTCTGCTCCTACCCCCACGTCTGCTCCTGCTTCCGCCCTTCTTCGTCCCTTTACTCCTGCTTCTGCTCCAACCCCCCTCACTTCTACTCTTCCGCCGATCCCTTTTACTACTGCTTCTTTACCCGGCAGAGCAACACGCCCCTCAAAAAGGCGAGATGAAGAGAATACGAAGGATCCATCGTATGTTCCTTGCTTGGACCAGCTGGACGACTTTGCCGGCCTTCCTAAGGAGAGTTTGCGTACTGTGATAAGGAAGTTTGAGAAGGACTATGACTTAGTCTCGCAACAGTCCTCACTCGACTCGGCCCTTGCGTACTTGAAGAGGCTCTCCGTTGTCAACAGAGTGAAATCACCACACTACCCGTCTTCGTTCCTTGTGGATATGCAATTGTTGATTGATGCGAAGAAGAATTGGGATTGTTTGGGTCCATTGCTTAAATTGAAATCTGCTTATGAGCGTATTACCTTCTTCACAAAGGAAGTGTATGGTGTGGTTACGGAGTTATCACGAAGAACTCAAACAAAGCTGGATACTGTGGTTTCACTAAAGCTTGATTGTAGTGATGCTTTCCCTAAGGATGATGGTAGTGATGACTTGTTCCTTAAGCATTACTGGAAAGACGACAGGAAACTAATTGCCAAATACTACCGTCTTTCCGAAGAAAGCCAGCTGATAAAGCATAATAGCAACTTGCATCTGTTCCTGTATAGTATTGTGTCGGGGCCTGGTCGCTTTTACGAGTCTATCGCTTGCCTGACAACTGAGGATCAGATAATCAGGACGAGTATAAGAGAGAAGAGACAGTACAAATCGATTCAGTTCCTTGAATTGTTTCTCAATCGCCTTCAGCCTCTTATGAAAGCGTCTTTGGTTCTTCTGTTGCAAATCATGAGTCATCATGTTGATTGGATACAAACGGTCTTCACCGCTCCAGCAGAAAACGCAGCTACCCAGTATCGTTTCTTCGACTGCGTACGGAACCTGTTCATGGACGGCGCGAAGGAAGTCACTGAGTCGTTGAGAGCCTACGATCTGAGTCAAACTGCTTTTGATTTGGTGGAAGAGATTGGTCAAAAGTGGGATGCATTATTCGCTGGCTTCGTATCCAAGACAAAGGTCGCTATCAACCCAATTAAGGAGTTGATAAATCCCGATGGCTCCGATGGCTACCAAAAGAAGTACAAATCCAGAGTACTACCAGACGCAGTGAAGGACGTTAAGGGTTTACCTGCGGCGTTTCGTGGCACGTGCGCTCTGGAAGATCGGTTCGTCTTCTTCACCTTCAGTGGTGATGGTGTTCAAATGCAGAAGAAGAGTAAGACCCATAACTCTTGGTACTTCTGCTCCTTCTGTCTCTCCACTGTTCCGTGCTTACAAGGAACCAACAAGGAAGTGTTCTTTTCCTTCATCCTCCCCGAGAATCCGCCGTCTCTCCTCTACTGCGCTGAACCAGTTCAACTGAAAGACGACTACCAGATGAAGGTGATGGCGAACGCAGTGAAGAACACAACGGCATGCTTGGAGAAAGCGGACATGCTACTGGCGCTGTACGCTAATGGCGTGTACAGTAGAGAACAGTTCATTCGTGAGCTAATCAGCCGTCTCCGCATGACCTACAACGAGTATCTGAAGCGTCCGAACGTCATCACAACGCGGTCGAAGAACTCACGCATCTACTCCTCAGACACCCCCGTGGAGATGTGTGACGAGTCGAAGATCCCCGACGAGAAGAACAAGAGCAAGAAGCTACAGACGTCGGCCAACTGCTACGTCCATCAGCTACTCAACATCGTCCTGACGGAGTCCAGAGAAGAGGGCGACAATGGATTTGTTGTCGCCTACGGTAACAAGCTGCTTCACATCCGGTACGCAATCGTCGGGGGAAGAGCGGACACACCAGCGGCGGACGAGATGCTGGACTCTTCGGGACTCTGCACTTCCAACTCTCCGTGCAGAGTCTGCAACCTCAAGCGCTCTTACTTCGACAAGAATTTGGTCGCAGTCCAGCCAGGCATCAACAACACGCAGTGGAGGGGAAGGGAGGTGATGAGGGGCTTCTTCTCCGCCCTTTCCCAGCGGCCGATGAACTGCGAGCTCCGCTGGATCAACCACCTCGCGTTCTCCATGTACCGAGATGGAGTCGGCATGCAACGTGGTCCTGGTGAGGCGGTATCTGTCCTCGTTGGAGAGGTCAAGAACATCACCAGGAAGGAGCTGGGATCTACGTTCATCGACAAACTTCGCGTGGTGGAAGACTACGTCGCGCTTCACCCAAGCGGGAATCCTCCGTATCACGGTCCCTGCATGTCGTATCTTCCCGCGTTCAAGTACCAGCAGGAGTGTAAGAAAGCCACCAATCTCCTCTTCTCCAACGGGATGGTGGACATCGCGACCGCACTCGGCTTCCCACCGTGTGACTGCGTGTGCTTGGACATGATGCACGCAGTGGGGAACATGGTACTTCAGTTCTTCAAACTCCTCTTCGACTCGGAGAAGACGGACAAGGGTAAGAAGGCAGAGTACGTACGAGAGAGCATGGAGAGTCTCGCACGGGAAGGCATGAGGGTACATGGATATGGAACAGACTCCTTTTGGTATTTGCCGGACTCGGTTATTACTGAAGCGAGGGCTACAATGGTATCGCTGGGTATTGACGCTGACTCGGAACTACTGAAGGCATTGGACTCCAACGAGAAGACGGCTGAATGCAAGACGAACGGGTTACACACGCTCGCGTTCTCCTACTTCCCCATCATCTTTCTGAAGTATCGACACATTCCGGTTGTACGGTGTATGACAGGGATACTGGTTCTGTGTCAGCGCATTTACAACAGTCTTCGCTCTGCTTCGGAACTAGAAGTGTACCAGCTCCATCTGGATCTTCTAATCAACGAGTTTGAGGCTCTTGCGCCACCGTATGAACTAAATGGTTCTCTGCATCCTTTCTCTCACATGGACAAGATGGTGCTTGTTTTTGGTCCTCTTCGAAACATGACGTGCTGGAAAACCGAGGGATTGTACTACGGCTCCAAAAAGAAGTACGAGAATACTGGCAACCCCTCGTTGACTCTGTTTCTCAAAGAGATTTCTACTATTCCAGCCAAGCTATCATTGAATAGAGAAGGGATAATCACAATGACGGGGGAAATAGGTAGCAGCAGCCTTCTTGATGACATAACCCTCGTTCGAGCAGAAGAAGTACAGTACAGATCCCTTTTGAACTACACTGCGGACTTGAAGTTCTTGGCAAATGGGCTCTTCAGGCAGATAACTATATATGACATTGAAAAATGTTCCACTATCAGCGAGTTCTGTGGCAGGGCGCGTGTCCGTAATGGTGGAAGAGATTATGAACTGCTAAAGGGGAACCCACTCTCTTGTAGCGTGATCAGTGACGGACATATGAGAACAATATCCTGCTTTGAAGATCTCTCAATGTATGCTAATGAGAGCGGTATTCAGCTACTGTCGAGTAGCAACTACAAACGCAAGAAATACAGAAAGACATGTACCTGCAACAAGACATCATTCTCCACAATATCCTGCCACCTGAAGGATATATCTATCAAGGAAATGTGCGACAACTCTAAGTGCTTCGCACTGGTTCTGGACTATAACGAGACAGTACATCTCTATGCTTTATGCGCTTTCTTCAAGACAAAGATCTTTGGTCATTCCTATGAACAAGTCTGGGCATATGAAGTACCATCTATCTCAGCATGTTGCGATGCTGACACTCTTTCGTGTCGTCTTGTTGATGTATCCTCTCCTGACATGAAGAGAACGCCGTTTGTTGAACTGCTATCTGTAAGACGATGCATTGGTGACTTACGGATCCGAAGGCTTAACGAGACCACGGTCGTTGTAATCACAGAAGAAACAGAACTATCACAAATGAAAAGCTACATTCCACTCAAAGACTACTGAAATCAGAAGGAACTCCCACCAAATCCTCTCAACAAGGAAGCTATTTGTAATCCATATTTGTTATCACTACACAAAGCATTATCACTATCGCTACCACTATCTTCATCGTCACTGGGTCGTTGTCTTTTTCTTGATGCATCTTCATCTTCATCAGTCTCCATTACTCCTGGCTCCTGTACAGTTTCATTTGCAGGAGGTAGACTTGATGAAGAATTACAAATTGTATCCTTCACAATAACATCTTCCCCCCTGTAGCAACCCAAATAAGGAAGATAGCAGGGATTAATCTTCCTCCAAGGCGGCAAACAGATACAACGCTCAGCATCAAGTCGAATAAACTCCCATCCTCCAGCCTTGCTCACAATACTACCCTCATATATTGGAGGGTAATCATGAGCTTTATCATCATACAACGCTAGGGCCTTTCTATCATATTGCGTCAGGCAGCGCAACCAAGCTTGAACTATAAATGTCTCTCCTTACACATTCTTACACTTTATATGATCCTGACGAAGTGAATGGTAGTAATCATCAGGCAGAAAAGGCATACGAAAGCCCTCCGTATCCTAGTTATGACACGTATACCAGTACACTAACACAGAGCTCTAGCTCCAACTCCCTCTTTAAGTAGTGATAGCAATTCTCCTTCTCCTCCTTCGATTCTAGGTTCATTGCCTCAAAAACCTTTGAAACACTCACAAAGAACACCCGTTCAGAAGGCGCCCACCTCACATTCTCTCCATTGATGAGTGCCCTATACAGTCTACCATACAGCTTATCTTTTGAAGACAGCTTGTGTAATAGCTCCTTGTTATCAACAATACACTGGTCAAGAAGCAGCTAACACATAAATGATCCCAATACCACGTACCCTATCCTGTAATGTAACATATTGGAAAGAAGGATTAGAAACAATTCTCATTTCATTGTCATGCTTCACAATTACAGAAGGAGTCACGCAATGCTCTATCCCTAAGGAGACCACCGAAAAACAAACGAACGTGCAATTCAATTGCATCTTTCCACGCCTGCATGCTATTGTTGGTCCAAAAGGTTGTCTCTGTTCTACTAACGAGCCTTCTTTGGATACTCCACACCAAATCAAAGTCCATCATGGCCTGAAACTGTGAATACACCATAGCTGATAATGAACGAAACGAATCACGACTACTCAGAAGATCCGTATCTGCACTCCTCGGTTCAGAGAAAGAGAGGCAGTAATTCTCATACTCTTTAAAGAGCTTATAAGCTTCAGCCTTAATTGTCGCTCGCGCTTCATTGAATGCGTTCCATAGACGCTGCTTTTTGTTGCTAATCGCTCTTCCCGGCATAATTCCCCTTAGTTAACTAAAACGGATGGTTTTAATGTATCCGCTAGTAGTGTGCTATTCCCACGGGATTAGCAATGGCAACTACTGGATCTCACTTTTTTTCTTTGTGGAGATGGATGTATTGATGTATTGGTGAGGATCGTTTCGGGTTCTTTAGTACGTTGGATTCTAAGGGTGGGAAGTGATATGGTGATGTACTTGATATTTGGTAATGGTAAGGGATAGGGAGGCTTTGCCATTGAGAGAGGATTGAAAACCAATTAGGGGGTTTTCTGGGGTCAGAACCTGCAAATTCCATATGTGATGTTGAAAACGAGGAAACGTGCAAGTAACGGGTAGTGATAAATGGTAATGGATAGGGAGCGATGTGCGAATGCTGTCTGGACAACGGAAGACGATCATAAGTGGGTTGTGATTGTGATCTCTAGTAAGGCCTTACGAAGAGTATTAACGGTTGAGGTGAGGTGATCTTAGTATGTTTGATGGAATAGATTGTAATAGTGGTGGTTTATGCTTGGGATTGGGAAAGTAAGTGCGTATGTCTTCTCTCATGGTGTAGACAGCTTCTGATGAAGGACAAGGGTATGAGGACTTCAGCAATCATCGTAAGTGCTTGGGTGTTGTGTCTTACGTTCTAGAGCTTATTCCTTTGGCGTACTACAATCTGCTCCTTTTGGAGCACTTTGTACTACGGGAAGTGAAGAGCTGAATGAGCGCAGCGAAGCAAGCGCGTGAAGTGAGCAAAAACAAGGAAGAGAGTTGTTTATGGAATTGATGAAAAAGTCCTGTTTTCTTAACTACCCAAATGTCCACTACTAATGGAATGACAGAAATCAACGTGACGAATTCGTGCGAAACGCCTCCCGCACGAATTTAGACGGCCTCCGTATGAAGTTTGTGAACGTATAATAGTATAACAAGAACATACGCAGAATTTGAGAAACAACAAACAAATATCCATGGACTTTTCATTTTATCGGCACTTTTGAAAAATCCCTCATATTTGTGGCATGCCATGAAACCGAAATCTTGACGTTAAACTCCATTTACCGGGTAGAATGGTACTCCCCTCTTCCATTGCACTCACGGTTGTAGGCTGCTCGTCCCGTTGTGTCTGTCTACGCCGTTGATGACGCTGATAAGGTCA
>ERZ1106948.184-NODE-184-length-31106-cov-52.322437_pt1 | contig 31106 bp, 30 predicted proteins | sample MGYA00403673_ERZ1106948 | MGnify/ENA primary metagenome ERZ1106948 (study PRJEB35170, sample SAMEA104062409) | human gut metagenome | biome: human gut; feature: human-associated habitat; material: faeces | place: Denmark | collected 2012-05-07 ...
TAGTTACCTGAAAAATAAAAGATGCGGTCATACGACCGCATTTTTTATTTTTCAGGTAACTATTCAGATCCACACATATATGAGCAAAATCAGCTGCGCAGCAATGGCTGTATTATTCCATAGAATCCGGAATACCATCATGATCCAAATCTGCAATGTCTGCTCCGTGCGCACCGATATCCACAGTGTTTAAGGTGCGTCTTTTAAGTCTTGCGGCCTCAGACTGCTTGAGCAGATAGTTCTTTATCTCGCGTGAGTGCTTTACGTGAACGAGCTTAAGCTCAGGGTTTGTGACGTCGCCTGTGTAGCAGACTATGGTGCCGAGCTTAAAAATGCGCTCCATCAGTGATGTGGTGAGCTTTACATCAGCTACCTTATACATGTAGCAGTCATCCTCTGTGGTGCTTAAGAGTCCGGACTCTACAGTGATAAAGGACGGTGTGACGGTATATTTTGTGAAAGTCCACGGCAGACCGAGAAACAGCAGTCTCTTTCGCTCCTTAAAGATTACAGCATCGTCATCATCAATTGCGCCGGCGGTGGTGTTTTTGATTTGTGATTCATTTACAGACATATTATTCTCCTTTTTGATGTTGAAATTGTCGTAATTGTATGAAAACTTCACTACAATTGCTAAGCATTCAGAACAGTTATATTCTGATATATATTCTACAACAAAAAAGTGTAAAAGCCAACTTGAATATTGCGCTAAGTTATTATATGATAGAAAAAATGTAAAAAACAATTAACTATTCAGAACCACTGAGAGCAGGAAAAGCTGATGTGTCATGCTTGCATGTAAACAGCAGATTTTTCTGTTCTCAAGGTGGCTCGAATAGAGCCACCACCACACATATGAGCAAAATTAGCTGCGTAGCAGCGGCGCTAAACGTCCGGGGGACGTTTGTTCAGCGCGGACCGAAACGGAGTGTAGACAAAGCACGAGTATCGTGCGGTTTTGCGAATATGCGTGGGTGGTTCTGAATAGTTATGAAATAAAGAATAAGGAGGCTCATATGACAAAAGAAAAATTAGCCATTGAAGTAATAAAAAGACTAAAAACCGCATATCCTCGCACCGATTGCACTCTTGAGTACGACGAGGCATGGAAGCTCCTCGTATCAGTCAGGCTCGCAGCCCAGTGCACTGATGCCCGCGTAAATGTAGTCGTGGTGGATTTGTTCAAAAAATATCCTTCCATCGAGGCTCTCGCCGATGCTGATGTTTCCGATATAGAAGAAATTGTGCGTCCATGCGGCCTGGGAAAGAGTAAGGCACGTGATATAAGTGCCTGCATGAGAATGCTTCGCGATGATTTTGGCGGTCTTGTGCCTGACAATATGACCGATCTGCTGAAGCTGCCGGGAGTCGGCAGAAAGAGTGCCAACCTGATTATGGGTGATGTGTACGGCAAGCCTGCCATCGTCACCGACACACACTGCATACGCCTTTGCAACCGTATAGGACTTGTAGATGGAATAAAAGACCCGAAAAAAGTGGAGATGGAGCTTTGGAAAATCATCCCACCCGAGGAGAGCAATGACTTCTGCCACAGGCTGGTTGATCATGGACGCGTCGTATGCACTGCCCGAACCACACCGCACTGTGACATGTGTGTGCTGAACGATATATGTGGAAGCGTTATGCATAACTAAAGCAGTAAGGCTGCGGCTCCGCAGCCTGCATGCAAAACGTGAGAAAGGACCGCGATGTTACACGCGGTAACAACGCGATCCTTTCTCGAGGAGTTTAGTTATGAAAATGTTTATTAATAAAAAGGGAATAATGTAAAAGGTTTTGTTCCTCTTACAAGAACAAGTATATGTGGTAATTATGTCCTAACAATGTACATTTTAGAAATATTTTATTAAAACGTATTTTTAATTATAAATATAATTATTTAAAATTTTTGCAAAAGACCAAAGTTTTTAATAACTTTTCAACTTTTGAAAATATTAATAATATTTTAAATACAAATTTACATTTTGTAGATCATTCAAATAATTTGAATAATTTAAATAATGAATTTTTTAAATATATATATACTTTAATTTTTCAATATTATATTTTTTTATTAAAAAATTATTATGTATCTAACTTTGTAACTTCAAATTTAAATAATTATAGTTATTTTTTAATTTTTAACAAAGATATTTTTAAAGTAATTAATATAAAAAATAAATTAAATAATTATATAAATTATCAATATTCTACAGATATTATTTTTTTTAATAAAAATTTTAAAACTATTAATGCTAAATTCATTAAAAATTATAAATTTAAGAAAAAAAATTATAGACGTCCATTTATTTATAAAAAATTAATATGCTATATTTTATCAAAAAAATATAAATATAGAATTTATAGAAAATGTCATAGTTTCAGACAAAATAAACTTAAACGTTTATATTTAATAACTAAACTTCAAAAAAGTTTTATTTATACACGTTTCAATTGTAATAATTTAGGTAAAAATGTTTCTATAATTACTTCTCGAAATATTTATAATAAATTATTGAATAATTCTAACATTAAAAATAGTTCTTTTTTAAAAAATTATAAAATAGAAAACTTATATTATCCTAAATATGGTAAAATATATAATATAATTTTTAAAACATTAATAACTTCAGTTAAATCTGATAAACAAAATTTAATTCAAAATAGATATAAAATTTGGAAATTACGAAAACAATTTTCTTATTTAAAAAATACAAAAGATATTAAAAATTATTTATATTTATATGAATGTAATTTAAGCTCAAGATTAAATTTTTTAAAATATAATAAAACACAAACAAATTTAAATTATAATCTATATTATAAAAATACTTATTTATTAAAAAATTTAATTAATTATTATATTATAAATACTAAAAATATAAATTATAATTTAACAAAACTAAATCAACAAATAGTTTATAAAATGCATAATATACTTTGTTTAAATCAATATCAATCTTTCAATAATAAAAAATATAAACGCTTAGCTTTTTATTATAGACGTTTTTTATTAAACTATTATTATTTAAATTATAATAAAAATAAAACCCTATTAGCTTCTAATTTACATAAATATTTTTTATTAAATAAATCTTTTGAAAATAAGGATATTAAATTATTTTATAATAATTATAAACATTACTATATTAAAAGAAGAAAACAATATTTTAATTTAATATATCATTATCGTTATTTAAATTATAAACGTAAAAATTTAAATAAACAAATATTAAAAAATAACAAAATTAATAGAAAATATATTAAATTTAATAGAGTATATTATTTAATCAAAAATCGTAAAAATAAATTATCTATGATAAAATTAAAATCTTTAAATCAAAATTTATTTTATTATTTTAATTTGAATTTAATAAATTCTAATTTAAAATTTAAAGATAATTTGTTTTATATTGATTTAATTTTAAATTTATATATTCGTAAATTAAATACAACATATAATAAATTTAATTATAAAGAAGTTAATTATAGTTATTCTAAGAAATATAATAAATTAAATATTAAAAGAGCTACAAATTATAAAACTTTAAAATATAATATAAATTCATTAAAAAATTATATATTTAAATCTTATAATTATTATAATTTACAAAATTCTAGAATTTTTTTAAATAATAAAACAATTCTTTTAAAAAATAATATAAATAGTAATTTTTATAAATATACTTTAAATTATAAAATATATAAATATTTAAAAAAAAATAAACAAAATATTTATAGATCTTTAAATAAAAAAACATACATAACCAATATGTATAAAATTTATTTATACTATACTTTTAATGTAAAAAAATATAAACTTATTAAATATATTTTTAAAAATTATATTTTCAAAGAATATGCATATTTTATTAATATTTTATTATCTAATATTAATATTAAAACTTATAATAAATATTATATAAAACAAATGTATTATAATTTACTTTTTAGTCAATTATTTAATTTAGATAAATTTGATTATATTTTAAAAAATAATTTTAAATATTCTAGACATCTCAAAATTATAATTAATTACTTTATTATTATTAATCGTTTATATAAATAAATATACGATATATAATAATAAAAGGTGAATAAAAACTAAATGGTTTTAGTATCAAACTGTGGATTTGACTCAAATAGGTTCGATTCCTATTATTTACCCTTAATTAAGATCTATAACTCAGCTGGTTAGAGTATACGCCTGATAAGCGTAAAGTCATTGGTTCAAGTCCAATTAGATCTAATGATTAGATAACATAAAAGGTTAATGTGAGAAACTGCAAATTTCTTTAAATTGGTTCGATTCCATTTCTAATCTTATATGGAGGTATAGTTTAAATGGTAAAATATATGATTTGCACTCATAAGAAACAGGTTCAATTCCTGTTATTTCCAATGCTAAATATAGTTTAACATTTAGTATAGTAAACAAGTAATGAATTATTCTTTTACAAATAAAAATAAACGAAATAAATATAAAAAATTTTGTGAAAATTATTCAAAATTTTATTTCAATTTTTTAATTATAAATAATTTGTTTAAAATAAAAAATATTATACTTGAAAAAAAAATAATATATTTAATTTTGATAAAAAATTCTGATTTATTACAAAATAAATATAATTATAAAAGTTATTATAAAGATATTAGTTTTTTATCAGGTAGAACTAAAGCTATTTTTACAAAATATGGCATAGCTCGTACTGATTTTAAAAGATTAATGATATATCATCAAATACCTAATTTAAAAAAATCTAGTTGGTAAAATTATATAGATGCTTAATTTAATATATTTAACTAATAAATTAAATATTGCGTTTCATTTAAAAAAATCTGAAATAACTATATATAAATTTAATTCTTTATGTTTAAATGTCTTACGAATTTTACAAGAATTAAATATAATAGAATCATTTTTAGTAAATTCTAATTTTGAAAGTTGCAAAATATTTTTTAATAATATTAAATCTTCTAATATAGAAAAAAAAATTATTAATATTACTAAACCAAACAGATATATTTATTATAGTATAAATGATTTAATTAATTTACGAGCAATAGATTTATATAACGATTATATAATTTCAGTTAATGATCAATATCATACTATTATAAATATAGATAAAGCTATATATTTACATAAAGGTGGTTTACTTTTATTGAAAATTATTAAAAATTAATTAAAAAATGTATTCACTTAAATTAAATAAATATAAAAATTTACGAATATTATTAACTAATAAATATTTAATTATTATAAATCAAAACGGTATTATAAAATTTAAAACAAATTTTTATAATATATTTATAGATTCTATAAATAAAATCTTTTATTTTGATTTAAATAATTATAAAAATATTGATTCAAATTTAAAATATTTCTTTATTAATAAATTATATCTTATAAATAATTATTCTTCAGTATTTTTATTAAATTATTCTTTAAATTATTTAAATTTATTATTTAATAATCTATATTATAATTATTATAATTACACTTTAACTATTAATTTAAAAGGTATAGGTTATAAATTTGTTATTGAAGATAATATGTTAAAAATACGTGTTGGTTATAGTCATTATATTAATTATGCAATGAACCCAGATATATATTTTGTTATAAAAAATCCAACAAGTTTGACTTTTTATAGTAATAGCAAATTGAATATAAAAAAAATAGCTGCTTTTATTAAATTATATAAAAAAACAAATTTATATAAAGGTACAGGTATTTTTTATGATAATGAATTCATAAATTTAAAAAAAAAAAATAATAATAAAAATAAAAATGTTAAATAATTTTAATATATTAACAAATTGTAATTTATTAAAAAATAAATATTTTTTAGTTTTATGTTTCTATTTAAAAAAAAATAATAATAATAATTATATTTTAAATTATTTATTTATTGGCTATAAATACAATTATCTATTTTTAAATATAAATATTTTTATTAAAATGTTAAAAAATATATTAAATTTAATTAAAGATATCATTTTAAATAATGGTGATATACTTATATTATATACAAAAAATAAAATATTAAATTATATATTACAAAAAAACTGTAAATATACAAATACATATTATTTAAATTCTTTTACTCAAAAACAATTAAATTTAGTAAAAATTTTAAAATATTTTCCAGATTTAGTAATAAGTTTTGACTATAGAACAAATGCTATTTTCTTGAATAAATTATCTAAATATAATGTACCTATGATTTGTATAACTAATAGTTTAGTTAAAAATATTATTCAAAATAAAATGTATTATTTAATTTTAAATAACAATTCATTATATGCTAATTTAATAATAATGTCTTTAATATTTAATACTATATATAATAATAAAATACAATTGGGTAACCAATTCTTAAATTAATAAATATGATACAAAATTGTAGTAAATTAAAAGTTATTGATAATAGTGGTGCTAATGTAGTAAAATGTTTTAAAAATTTAAAATTTCAAAATAATAATAAATTAAATAATTTAATTAAAGTATCAGTTAAAGAAGTTAAATCAAAAAAAAAATTATATGTTAAAAAAGGTCAAGTATTAGATGCTTTAATTTTAAAATCAAAATATAATTTACCTAGATTTAATGGTCAAAAAATTACTTTTGATTCTAATGGTTGTATTTTAATTAATAAAATAAATTTTAAAAATAAAAAAACTCGTAATAAATTAACTTTAGTTGGTTCTAATGTTTTTGGTATTGTCCTTAAAGAATTTCGTTTATATTCTATAAAAATAAATATTAATGCTATAAATATATTATAAATTAGGATGTTACAAACTTATATTAATAATATAAATCATAATCGTTATCTTAAAATTAATTATAAAAATCAATATAATTATAGTCAATTATATCAAATAATTATAAATATCCGTTTTAAAAAAAATTTAAATAATAAATTTGCAATTTTATGTATTTTTTTTTTATTTCATGATATATTATTAAAAAATGGTTTTTTAATAATATTACAAAAACGTTCAAAAAAAATATTAGGTATAAAATTTATTTTACAAAGAAATTTAATGTATAAATTTTTAAATTTTTTAATAATTAATTTTTTTAATCAACCTGAAATACAAAATAATTTTAAATTAAACTCTTTTGATAATAATGGAAATTACATTTTAAGTTTAAATAATATTTCTGATTATTTCTTTGAAAAATTAATTCATAATGTTAATTATAAAAATGTTTTAAATAATTTTAATATGACATATATTTTTAAATTTAAAAATAATAATAATATTTTAGACCATATATTATATTTAAATATGTTCAAATTATATTTTTTATAAAAGAATATGTAATTTGAACATATTTAGGTTGCATATTCACTTAGTTTATTTGTAATATTCTTTTTATTTAAAAATAAAAAAGAATATTACAAATAATATAATAAATATATTAAAAAATTCTAAACTACTAATTATTATTAAAAGTGTAATGCTTATTAAGAAAATTAAAGCATAATGATAAAAGAAACCTGATTGCATTTCAGCTGTATTTATACTTAATTTTTCAAGAATATTATTTAATACTCTAGGACCTAATACATTAAAAATACCTTTATCAAAAACAGCATATAAAGGATTATAACTTAAAAATAAAACTTTTTGATAAATAACTTCAGAATATAATTTATCAACAAACCATTTTTTATTTAAAAATGTATATAAATTTATAAATAAGTTATTTTTTACTAAAGTATTTAAATATTTAGTTAAATAATTATAAATATATGCAGCTAAAATTACACCTAAACCAGCAAATATAATAGGAAATATTTTAATAATGAATGGTAAAAATTCAGCATCCATTAAATAGTTATTAGAATAAGATAAATATAATGCATTACCCCAGAAATCAGAACCTAAACCAACAGCCATATCTTTGAAATTATAACCTACAAAAATACTAAAGATAGCTAAAATAAATAAAGGAATTGCTATTAAAGCTGGAGCATCTTTAGCTTTTAATATTACTTGTTTATATGCATTTGTTTTTGTAATGAATGTTAAAATTAATAATCTTACAGAATAAAATGCTGTAAAGAAAGCAGACATTGTACCTAAAATATAAGCAAAATGACCTGGTATAGTATATGTAGCAAAAGATAATTCTAATATAAAATCTTTGGAATAATAACCTGATAAGAATGGTAAACCTAATAAAGCAAAAGAACCAATTAAAAACATTGTATAAGTAAATGGTAATACTTTTAATAAACCACCCATTTTACGCATATCTTGTTCATCGTTCATAGAATGTATTACAGCACCAGCACTTAAGAATAATAATGCTTTAAAAAATGCATGATTTGCTAAGTGATACATACTAATATTATAACCGGAAATACCACAAGCAAAAACCATATAACCTAATTGACTACAAGTAGAATATGCTATAACTTTTTTTAAATCATTTTGTACTAAACCTATAGAAGCAGCATAAAAAGTAGTAACTGCACCTATAATAGTTACGATGGCTAATGCAACAGGAGCAAATTCAAAAATAAAAGAACTTCTACAAATAACAAAAATACCTGCAGTAACCATTGTAGCTGCATGAATTAAAGCAGATACTGGAGTAGGACCTTCCATAGCATCTGGTAACCAAACATGTAAACCTACTTGAGCAGATTTACCAACTGCACCTATAAATAAAAATATACAAATTAAATTTAAGATATTAATATCAAAATTAAAAATGTTAATAGTAGAATTAACAAAATTATAAGCTAATGCAAAAACAGTAGAATAATCTACAGATTTAAATAAATAAAAAATAGTTACAATAGCAAAAATAATATTAATATCACCAACACGGTTAACTAACATAGCTTTAATAGCTGCTTTATTAGCTTGTATTCTAGTATACCAAAAATTAATTAATAAATAAGAACATAAACCTACACCTTCCCAACCAACAAACATTTGAATATAATTATTTGCAGTTACTAATACGATCATAAAGAAAGTGAATAAAGATAAATATGACATAAAACGATTTATATGAGGATCATGACCCATATAACTAATAGAATATACATGAACAACTGATGAAATAGTTAAAACAACTACAAGCATAGTAGCAGTTAAACTATCAAAAATAAAATCCCAATATAATTTAAAAGAACCAGCAACAATCCAAGGGCTTAAAGTTATATAGCAAGGACTTGAACAAAAGCATACTTCATAAAATACTATATAACTTAAAATACATGTTAAAATAATAAAACTACTTGCAAGACGAGTAGTACCTTTTTTAGTTAAGAAATTACCAAAAAAACCTGTAATAATAGAAGTAAGAATAGGTAAAAATATTATAAGTAAATACATTTTTTAATTATTTTATAAATAAGATAAGAATTTAATAACAGATTTGCGTTTTTTTTTAATAGCAATTTTACGTTTACGACAACCATTAAAAGACAATAATGTGGTATCATATATTTTATTAATTTTAATATTATTAGCTTTTAATATATGATATAATGGTTTTAATTTTTTACTTAAAGATTTAATATATAAATTAATAACAATAGGTTGATTTGCAGAAAAATTTAAAAGATCTTTTAAAATTGTTTCTGCAAAGGTTTTATATGCATATACTGTTTGTTTAGATTTACCTTTAAAACCTAAAGATGCAATTGATTTAGTATATATTTTATTATTAAATAAATATGTAACAAAAATATTATTTAAAGTTACTTTGATATATACTTTTATTAATTTATTTTGAGTATTATTTAAATTAGTATATAATTGTTTAAAATATTTACAAGAATATTGTTTAATTTTTATATATTTTATTGTAGAATTTGTTTTATTTTTAAAATTTTTTTTTTTATTATATTCTTTGTATTTATATTTTAAATTTTTAATTTTTTTATTATTAGCAATTTCAATAGATTTTGAAACTGTTAAATTTGAAGTTATATATTTATTTTTAATTTGATACATTTGTCCTTCAGTTTAATTAAAATGCATAAAAATTATCATATGCATAATAAGATTTAAATTTAGGAGAAAATTCAATATTTGTTTTTTTTATAATTTTATTTACATCATCATAAATTAATTCATAATAACCACATAATGGGAAATCTTTTCTTAAAGGATGACCTTTAAAACCATAATCTGTTAATATACGACGTAAATCTTTGTTATTATTAAAATAAATACCAAAGAAATCATAAATTTCTCGTTCCCACCAACTAGCACCAGAAAAAATAGATGTAATAGATTCAATAGAATCTAATTCTGTTAAATATGTTTTAATTTTGACTCTAGAATTATATACTAAACTTAATAATGTATAAATAATTTCAAAACGATATGTTTTATATGGATAATCTATTGCACACATATCAGACATTGTTTTATATTGACCGTTTGTATATTTTTTAAAAAAATTTATTACTAATTTATTATAATTCTTATTAATAATAAAAGTTAATTCTCTGTTTGAATATATAGAGGCTTGAATATAATTTGGTAACATATTCATAATTGATTTACTATAATTTATATAAAGTTTAACTGTATTATAATATAATTGTTTTGACATTATTTGATAATTTAAAAGTTATGTTTATATTTAATGGCATATTATTTTTTATAAATTTTAAAATATAGAATAATTTTAAATATTGCTTATAATTTATAATATTTATTCTAAAATTTAATTTATAAATTTTTTCTTCAAAAGTTTCTAAAGATTTTTTATAAACATGAGGAGATCTTAAAATTGAATATTGTTTTGTTTTATTTGGTAAATAATTTAATTTATAATTTATATTATTATTTTTAAAAACAGATTCAATTTTATTTTTATAATTGTATAAAGTTATATTATTTGAACTTTTTAAATAAATATTTAATAATATAGAATTATTTAAAGTAGATTTTATAAACATAAGCTTAATGCTATTTTATGAGCAATTATAAAAATAGAAGATGGATTAATAAATATATAAAATAATAAGATACTAGTTAAACTTATAACTAAAGCAGTAGTTTTACTTAAATTACAATTTAAAATTAAATATTTTTTGTTATTTTCAAAATATATTATTTTTAAAAATCTAATATAATAAAAAGTACAAATAATACTTAATAATACACCAATTGTAGCTAATAAATAAAAATTATTTTCTATACATACAAAAAAAGAATAAAATTTTGCTAAGAAACCTGCCATAGGAGGTACACCTGCCATAGAGAACATGGTTATGATAAAACTTAAACCTAATGTTTTATTATATTTATATACATATGATAAATCAGAAAGATATTTAACTTTATTATTGAAATAAATATAAATACTCCAAATATTTAAAATAGATACAATATAAATAATAAAATAAACAATAATACTTTGAATACCTTCAATAGTACCTGTAGTAATACCTAATAATATATAGCCTATATGTGTCATAGAACTAAAAATTAAAAAGCGTTTAATTTTATATTGTTTAAATGTATTAAATGTAGCTACTACTAAAGATAATATTATATTAATAACCATTAATATTTGCCAAATTTCTATAAAGTTATAAAAAACAATGTTTAAAAATTTGACTAACATCATTAATAATGAAAATTTTGGTACAGAATTAAAAAATAAAGTTATGATACTAGGAGTACCTTCATATACATCAGGAGCCCAGACATTAAAAGGAACAACTGTTAATTTAAATAATAAACTAATATATATTAATACAAAACTAAAAATAATAACTTTATTATATTTAGTAGTTAATAAAAATAAAGAAAGTTCTTTTAAATTAGTTAAACCAGTCATACCATAAAGTAAAGCTATACCCAATAATAATAAACCAGATATAATAGAACCTAAAATAAAATATTTTAAACCAGCTTCTGAAGAATAAATATTATTTTTTTTTAAAGCTGTTATTGTATAAAAACATAAACTTTGAAGTTCTATAATAATGTAATAATGTAATAAATCATTTGTATTTAATAATAAACAAATACTTAATATAGAAATAGCAACTAAAATTAAATATTCATAATTATTAATTTTATTATTTTTTAAATAAGAATTGAAAGTTAATAAGCATAATATAGCAATAATTAAAATTAAAATTTTACCTATTTGAGTATAATAATTAATTACAAATTGACCTGTAAATAATATTTTAAAATTATTTATATTCAAAAAATATAAAATAAGTAAAATTGACATAAAATATATAATTAAATTATTTACTATACTAGTTATTATAGGAGTATTATATTTTTTATTATTTAATAATATATATTTATTTGACATAAATATACTATATACTAAAATAACAATTATAGAAAATATAAAAAAAATTTCTGGAAGTAAGTATAAAATATCATTTAAAAAATAGTTATTCATGTAAGTTTTTATATTAATTTAAATTATATTATATGTAAGTCTAACCTTCATTTTAATAATAATATAACTTTATATTTGTAAATAGTATGAAATCGATTTATAAATATATGAGCTATTAGTGAATATTATTTTAATATTTTAAATTATGAAAGATTAATATCATGTATGTATATTTATATAATAATATTAAAAATATTATTTTAATTAAAATAAACAATGTCTGTTAATTTTATAAAACTTAATAAATCATTTTTAGATTTAAACAAATTTAATAATTATACATATATAGAAGTTTTACTTTCACTTAATATAAAAGTACCACATTTATGTTATCATAATCAATTACCTGTTTCTGGTAATTGTAGATTATGTTTAGGTATTATTGGTGCAGATAGAAAACCTGCCCCTTTATGTGCAACTAGTGTTAGACCTAATGATATTGTAGATTATAACAGTCCTAGAGTACGTAGATTACGTCAAGATGTTTTAGAATTTTTACTTATAAATCATCCAATGGATTGCCCATCCTGTGATCAAGGTGGTGAATGTGATTTACAAGATTATAGCTATAATTATGGTACTGATAGATCTCGTCATACTTTTACTTTTAAAAAAGCTATTTTAAATAAAGATAGAGGTGCTATTGTAAAAACAGTAATGAATCGTTGTATTAATTGTACAAGATGTACTCGTTTTTTTGCTGAAGTTGTTGGTAGTTCTTTAGTAGGTATTATGGGTAGAGGTATACGTTCTGAAATTAGCTCTTATGTTGAACAAAAATTTTCTGATTGTGAATTCTCTGGTAATGTTATAGATTTATGTCCTGTAGGTGCTTTAACTTCACATGCAAATGCATTTACTTATAGACCTTGGAATTTAAAAAGATTTAATTCTTTTGATGCTTTAGATAGTTTAGGTTCTTATATTACATTACACTATAATGGCGCAAATCTTGTTAAAGTTACTCCTAGAATTAATTATAATTTAAATTTAAATTGGATATCCGATAAAGTTCGTTATGTTTTTGATGGTTTATATAAACAAAGAATTTTAAAACCATTATATAGAACTACATCCTCTGATATTATTTCTGTTTCTTGGACTGAAGTTTTTTATATTTTAAAAAAAGACTTATTAATAAATAATAATTATATTAAAAATTTAAATTTTGGTATATATTTTGGTGAACTTTTAAATAATGAAACTATTTTTACTGCATCTAAATTTATGGATGTTATAGGTAATTCTAATAAATATAGTATTCAAGATTCTTTATTTATTAATAATGATTTTAATTCTAATTATTTATTTAATTCTAAAGTAAAAGCTTTAAGTAATACAGATTTATGTATTATATTTGGTACTAATTTAAAAACAGAATTACCATTATTAAATGTTAGATTAAGAAAACAATATTTAGCTACTGCATTACCTATTATTAATTTTGGTGTCAGATCCAATGTAATGTATCCTACATATTTTTTTGGTTTTAAATTTAAAACTATTATTAAATTTATTGAAGGTAATAGTAGTTTTTGTAAATTATTATTTAATAAAAAAAATCCATTATTTTTATTAAATTTAAATTTATATAAAAATGAAACTATTTTTAATTTTTTTACTTTAGTAAAAGAAATTTTAATAAAAAATATTAAAAATATAACAAAAAATAATTTTAATTATATTTATCCTGATATTAGTTTATATAACCAATTATATTTAAATATTACATCTAAATATAAAGATTCTTTAAATAATGTTAATTGTTTATATTTATTAAATGTAGATAATAATTTTGAAAAATTAGCTAAAAATATAAATTTTGAAAATAAATATATTATCTATCAAGGTCATCATTATAATAAATTTATAACAAATGCTAATTTAATTTTACCTGTTAAACCATATTTACAAGAAAAAGGTTCTTTTGTTAATATAGAAGGTGATATTTTAAAAATTAAAGAAGTTATATATGATGATAATCTTAATGTTAAAGATAATATATTAACATTATATAGTGTATTTAGTACTTTATTTGAAAAATTACGTGTTTCATTTAAAGAAATTATTTATAATAATGAATTAATTAATTATAATCCAGCTTTATCTATATCTAATACATATACTATTAAAGATAATTTAAAACTTTATAATAGTATTAAAATTAAAAATAATATTTTAAAAAATTATACTTTAAATTCTTCATTATATAATTTTTATGTTAATGATAATATTAGTATGTCTTCTCAAATTATGTCTAATTGTAATAAAACATTAGTCAAAAAATCTAATTATTAAAAATGTTAAAAACTTTAATATTAATTATTGAATATTTATTTATTATTTTACCAGTTCTTATAGGTGTTGCCTATATGACTTTAGTTGAACGTGAAATTTTAGCAAGTATACAACGTAGAAAAGGTCCTAATGTAGTAGGTGTAGCAGGTATTTTACAACCATTAGCCGATGGTTTAAAATTAATGATTAAAGAAGTCATTCTTCCTACAAATGTAAATACTTTTTTATTTATATTAGCTCCTGTTATTACATTTGTTGGTACTATGATGTATTGGGCTGTTTTACCTCTTTCTAAAGGTGTTACTTATACAGATTTAAATATAGGTGCTTTATTTTTTTATGCAATTTCTTCATTAGCTATCTATGGTATAATTATTTCTGGTTGGGCAAGTAATACTAAATATCCATTTATGGGTTCTATTCGTTCTACTGCTCAAATGGTTTCATATGAATTATCTATTGGTGTAGTTTTTGCAGTTATTTTTTTATGTACAGGTTCTTTAAATTTTACAAAAATTGTTTTAGCTCAAAAATATATTTGGTTTGTTATACCATTATTTCCTTTATTTGTAATTTGTTTTATAGCTTTATTAGCAGAATGTAATAGACATCCTTTTGATTTACCAGAAGCTGAAGGTGAATTAGTATCTGGTTTTAATACAGAATATTCTGCTATGGGTTTTGCTTTATTCTTTATTGGTGAATATGGTAATATTATAGTTATGAGTGTATTAATTAGTATATTATTTTTTGGTGGTTGGTTACCATTATTTAATTTAACTTTTATTCCAGGTGTTATTTGGTTAGCTTTAAAAGTTTGTGTTTTTAGTGCATTATACGTTATAGTACGTGGTGCTTATGTAAGATTCCGTTACGATCAATTAATGAGAATTGGTTGGAAATCTTTATTGCCTTTATGTTTTGGCTGGTTTATTCTTTTAGCAGGTATTTTAGTTGCATTTAATACTCTTCCAAATACTTTATGTTTTTAATTAAATATATTCTTGTTTCTGTTATTATTTTTATGATTAGTTTTTTTGGTTTAATTTATAATAAAAAAAGTATTTTAATTATTTTAATATCTATAGAACTTATTTTATTATCAGTAAATATTTTATTTATAGTATTTTCAATTTATTTAGATGATATTGTAGGTCAAATTTTTACTATTTTTGTTTTAACCATTGCTGCTGCTGAAACTTCTATAGGTTTATCTTTATTATTGGTTTCTTATAGAGTTAGAGGTAATATTCTTATAGATAATTTTAATTTACTTTATTTTTAAATAATTAGACTTCTTAGTAAATATATAATATAATTTTAATTATATTATAATATGAATATAATAAACTATTATGAGTAAGTTTAATCTTTTTAAACTTATTTAAAGAAATAGTTTATTATATAGTTTCGATAACTCAAATGGTTAGAGTGAAGGTCTGAAAAACCTTATGTAGTGGTTCAATTCCATTTCGAGACAAAATTTTATCTTTTTAGTCTACTGGTTAGGACATTACCCTTTCACGGTATTGGAGCAAGTTCGATTCTTGCAAGAGATGTTATATATTATAAAATTAATTTAGGAATGATTTCTATTTTTTATGATTTACGTACTAAATTTATAAATAAATTTTTGATAGATGGTAAAAAATATAATTCTTTTTATATTTTAAATAATATATTTTATTTCTTAAATTTAAAGAATAAAAATAATTTTAAAATTTTTTTACATTTTTTTTTAATAATTGAACCTTTATTTTCTGTAGAAAAAATAGTTAGTTTTGGTCGTTTAACTCAATCTATTATATTTTTACCTAAAAAAAAAAAAATACGTGCAATTTTAAATATATTAAATGATGCTAAAACTAAAACTCATATAAATAAAGTAAATATTTTTAGTTATTTTTTAAGTCAAGAAATCTATAATTCTTTATTTAAAACTAGTTTTACATATAATTTATATAAATTACAAAATGAAAATTTTTTAAAATTAAAAAATAATTCTCATTATAGATGGTTTTAATTTTATAAAATAAAAGAGTATAATTTAAAGGTAAAATATTGATCTCCAAAATCAACATTAAGGGTTCAAGTCCCTTTTCTCTTGAATGTAAAATGGCAACTTTAAATCAAGTCGTTAATTATAGAATAAATAATTCAAGTATTCTTTCAAAAAAAATGTCTGCATTATGTAAAAATCCACAAAAAAAGGGTATTTGTCTAAGTGTATTTATTAAAAATCCAAAAAAGCCTAATTCTGCTAGACGAAAAGTAGCAAAAGTAAAATTGCGTAATCAATTAAATGTTATTAGTTATATACCTGGTATCGGTCATAATTTACAAGAGCATTCTATAGTTTTAGTTCAAGGTGGTAAACGTAAAGATTTACCAGGTGTTCATTATAAAATAATTCGTGGAGTATATGATTGTAGTGGTGTATTAACACAAAAAAATTCCAGATCAAAATATGGTGCAAAAAAAAAAGTCTCTAATAATTCAAGGGTTAGAATATATGACTGTTAATCATATTGTATAGGTTCGAGTCCTATTTAGAGAGTTTTATTTTATAAATTTTATAGAAATATAATGTATAACTCGCACTTTTAAAAGAAAAACGAATGTTAAAATTATAATGACAATTAAAAATATCAATTGAATTTGAGAAGTATAATTGTTGTAAATATTTATAAAATAAATGTTTATTTGGTGGAAATGGTAGACACGATAGACTTAAAATCTATTTCTCTTGCAGAATACAAGTTCAAGTCTTGTAATAAACAAAATATAGGTTTATAATTCAATTGGTTAGAATGTGCTGCTCATAACTGTGAAGTTATAGGTTCGAGTCCTATTAAACCTAATTTTATGGAGTAATAGTTTTAATGGTTAAAATACTAGGTTGTCACTCTAGAAGATGTGGGTTCAAATCCTGCTTATTCCGAATAAAAATATGTTTTTAACTGATTTATATGCTTTATTTGTTTATTTAATTTGTGCAATTGTTATTTCATATGTTGCATTTTTAATTTCTTATATTTTTGGTATACGTGCTGATGATTCTAATAAATTAAGTGCTTATGAATGTGGTTTTACTCCATTTGATGATGCTCGTGATACTTTTGAAATTCATTTTTATTTAGTTGCTATTTTATTTTTAATGTTTGATTTAGAAATCTCTTTTTTATTTCCTTGGGCAGTTTCTTTATCTGCATTATCTTTTATAGGTTACATAGCTATGGTTATCTTTTTTATAATTTTAACTCTTGGTTTTATATATGAATATAAAAAAGGTGCTCTTGAATGGGAATAAATTCAAGAATAGTGAGATAGTTAAACGGTATAACAATAGAATCATAATCTATCAATCATAGGTTCAAATCCTATTCTCATTAAAAAAAAAAATAGTCAGAATGTAACGTCAATGGTTAACGTCTTTGTCTTGGGCACAAATGTAGTATGTTCGATTCATACCTTTCTGATTTAAACTATGTCTAATTTTTTTTTTAATTTATTTGCTAGTATAATTATAATTTCTGTTTTTATGACAATTTCTGTAAATAATGCAGTATATGCTGTTTTATTTTTAATATTAGCTTTTTTTAGTTCTATGTGTATTTTATTTTTATTAAATATTGATTATTTAGCTTTAATGTTTATTTTAATTTATGTTGGTGCAATTACTATATTATTTTTGTTTGTAGTTATGATGCTTAAAATCAAAATTAATGAAAAAAATACAACTAAATTTATATCTTTTATAAATATTATTATTTGTTGTTTAATTATTTATAATGTTTTATTAAATACTGATTTATTTAATATTTTTTTAAATACAGATATAGCTTATAATAATTGGTTTTCTAAACTTTATTTCATAGATAATATCAAAATGATTGGTCAAGTTATTTTTAATAATTATTATTTCTATTTTATATTATCTGGTTTTGTTTTATTAATTGGTATGATAAGTGCTATATTATTAAGTAAAGAATCTAATAAAGTAGTTAGAAGATATCAATTAGTTTATCAACAATTATCTCGTGAAGTTTCAAATGCTGTATTTTTAGTACATTAATATTTTTATAAGTATTTATAAAAATATTTATTAGATTTAAAGAGATTTTATGATTTATGAATTATATATTTAATTATATAATTACAAATATAAGAGTTCGATCCTAGCTCCGAATGAATGCTAGTAGTATGCTTTAACACATGCAAGTTTTATATATATCTTAATTTATTTTTTATAAAATTTATTAATTTATATATAGCGTAAAGGTGAGTATATTATAATTATATTACCTAAAATTATTTGAAAAATTAAATATTTAATCAAATATAAAACATAAAGAATATTTCGATTTTAGATATATAATTATATAAGATTATGGTAGTTGGTAAGATAAAAGCCTACCAAGCTTTAGATCTTTAGTTGATTTGTGAGAATGATCAATCACATCGGAATTTAAATAAAGTCCGAACTCATTAATGAGGCAGCAGTGGGGAATATTGGACAATGAACGAAAGTTTGATCCAGCAATACTACATAGGTGATGAAGGCTTTATCGCTGTAAAACTTATAATTTAATAAAAGAATGATTATTAGAGGAAAAGTTCTGACAAACTCTGTGCCAGCAGTCGCGGTAATACAGAGGGAACGAGCATTATTCGTCTTTACTGGGCGTAAAGAGTCTTAAGATGATTTTTTTTCATTAAAAATTAAAAATTAAAGCTTAACTTTAATATTTTTTTAATATTAAAAAATTTGAGTATGAAAGAGGATTATAGAATTTCTAATGTAGGGGTAAAATCCATTGATATTAGGAAGAATGCCAATATGTGAAAACAATAATCTGCGAAATACTGACATTGATAGACGAAAGCATGGGTAGCAAACAGGATTTGGTACCCTGGTAGTCCATGCTATAAACAATGAATATTAGATGTTTAAATTAAATAGTTATTATAATTTAACATAAAAAGTTAACACGTTAAATATTTCGCCTGGGGAGTAAAACCGCAAGGTTGAAACTCAAAGGAATTGACGGGAGCTTATACTTACGGTGGAGCATGTGGTTTAATCCGATAGTCCGCGTGGAATCTTACCAGTTTTTGACAATTTAAAGTTTTTATTTAAAAACAGGTGTTGCATGGCCGTCGTCAGCTTATGTTTTGAAATTTAAGATATAAGTACAACCCTTATTTTAATTTGCTAATATTTAAAATATAAATTTAGTTTATAATTAAATATGCACTATTAAAAATAAAATAGTTTAAATTATTTTAAAGGATGAAGATAGGTCGTTATGACCCTTATAAACTGGGCTACACATGTGCTACAATATTTTCTACAAAAAGAGGCAATTATGAAAATAGGAGCTAATCTTTAAAAGAAAATGTAATATGAATTATAGATTGAAACTTATCTATATGAAATTGGAATCGTTAGTAATCGTAAATTAGTATGTTACGGTGAATATAGTACTTGAGCTCTGTACACACCGCCCGTCACATTAAAGAAGTAAGTTTTGATTGAAATTTTATTTATTTTTTTTTATTTTATATAATGAAAAGTTTATATAATTAGAACTTATATAAATATAATTAAATTTTAATTTATGATTTTAATGAAGTCGTAACAAGGTAACCGTATGGGAACATGCGGTTGGAATTTAAAATTTTTTTTTAATTTGATAAATAAAACAAATTCAAAGTGTATGGTTACTATCAAATTTCATGGGTTTGTTATTTAGGTTCGATTCCTAACTTTGAAATTTTTTATAAATATATAAAAGAGCATTAGACGGATACCTTGACATTTACTACATTCAGGACGTTATTAAACGAAAATTTAAAATGAATTGTTTTTATGATTTTTTAATTTCCTAAAAGAAAACTTTTTTTGAATAAAATGAAATAAATTTAGCGAATTGAAACATCTTAGTAGCTAAAAGAATAAATATCAAACGAAATTCTGTAAGTAGTGGCGAGCGAAAATGGAATAGGCTATTAAATAATATAATTTTATTTATATAAAAACAAAGATGGTTTTTATTCCAGTATATAGATAAAAAATATTATTTATTGAGTAAAACGAAATAGGTGTAATTTTGTTTGAAGATAAGGGAACCATCCTTTAAGCCTAAATATAGTGAATGATCGATAGTGAACAAGTACTGTGAAGGAAAGGTGAAAAAGAACTTACGAAATTGAAATAGATCTTGAAATCTAATGCTTTTATCAATTGGAGCTTTGTAAAAAAGTGACAATGTACCTTTTGTATAATGGACCAGTAAGTTTATTTATATAGCAAGTTTAAATCTAAAGATGTAGACTTAGTGAAAGCGAATTTGAATAGAATGCATATTTGAGTTATATAAATAAGACCCGAAACCAAGTGATCTAATTATGAACAAGTTGAAAAAATATTAATTTATTTTTGAGGACTGAACTCGTGCCTGTTGCATAAGGCTGGGAAGATTTGTGATTAGGGGTGAAAGGCTAATCAAACTTGGTGATAGCTGGTTTTCTGTGAAATCTATTTACGTAAAGTGTTAAAATTATTTTTTTGGGGTAGAGATATCGATAAAAGAGGGTTGCCCATAAAGCTTTACCAATTTTAAGGAAACTTCAAATACAAAAAAATATTTTAACAATCGGACTTATAATGCTAAGGTTGTAGGTCGAGAGGGAAACAGCCCAGATTGCTTATTAAGGTCTTTAAATTATTTGTTTTTTCATAAGAAAAGAGATTTTGAATAATAATAACTAAGAGTTAGGTTCAGAAGCAGCCATTCTTTAAAGAAAGCGTAAAAGCTCATTAGTTTAATTTAAAATTTCTAACGATGTATGGAGATTTGAAGAAATATACCGAAATAGCAAATTTAAATTTATTATTTAAATGGTAACAGAACGTTCTGTATGCTAAAAGACAAATTGAAAAATTTGTTAATGTATCAGAAGTGATAATACTGGTATGAGTAGTATAAATAATATAAAATAGGTAATTAAATATTATCGTCGAAAATTCAAGGTTTTTAATATATATTTGTTAAACATTATTAAGTAATACGGTCTCTAAAAATAAAGCGAAAACTGTATTTGATGAGATTTAGATTTAATTAAACTTTAAATAATTTTTAAATACAAAAAATTATTTGAATTAAAAAAAAAATTATATGAAACCGTACTAAAACCAACACAGGTGAATAAGTAGAGTATACTAAGACGATAAAGTGAATCATAGTGAAGGAACTCGGCAAATTAACCTTGTAACTTCGGGATAAAAGGTTTTTATTAAAGTATTTTTTTAATAAAATAATATAAAAGAGGGTAGCGACTGTTTAATAAAAACATAGGACTTTGCTAAATCAAAAGATGATGTATAAGGTCTGACACCTGCCAGGAACTGTGTAGCTAAATTTAAAGATAAATATTTTTAATATAAGCAGCAGTAATCGGCGGCCATAACTCTGATGGTCCTAAGGTAGCGAAATTCCTTGTCAACTAATTATTGACGTGCATGAATGGTGTAACGACTTCCCTACTGTCTCCACTATGAGCTTTGTGAAATTGAAATATTTGTGAAGATGCGAATTATATATGGTTAGACGGGAAGACCCCATGCACCTTTACTACATTCTTTTATTGATTATTTTTATAAAATAGTGTAGAATAGGTGGGAGTTTAAATTTAATTTTAAACATCAATGAAATACCACCCGTTTTATTATTAATAACTAACTTTATAGATAATATATAAAGGACATTTATAAGATTGGTAGTTTAACTGGGGTGGTTTTCTCCTAAAAAGTAACGGAGAAATATAAAGGTAAATTAATAATTATTATTGTAATAATTATTTATGTGTAATGGCTTAAATTTGCTTGACTGTAAGATTGACAAATCAAACAGAAACGAAAGTTGATCATAGTGACCCGGTAATTCTTTATGGAAAGGTTATCGATCAATGGATAAAAGGTACGCTGGGGATAACAGGCTTATAATTCTCTAGAGATCATATCGACGGAATTGTTTGGCACCTCGATGTCGGCTCATCACATCCTAGAGCTGAAGAAGGTTCTAAGGGTTTGGCTGTTCGCCAATTAAAGTGGTACGTGAGCTGGGTTTAAAACGTCGTGAGACAGTTTTGTCCCTATCTGCCATATAATAAAGAAAAGATGAAAATAATAATTCTAGTACGAGAGGACCGAATTAGATTGATCAATGGTATATAAGTTATTTTTATTCTTGGAATAAAAGTATTGTTTAGTAGCTAAATCAATGAAAGATAAATACTGAATAAATATAAGTATGAAGCTTTTTTTCGTATTTTCTAAAAAAAAAGTAAGAGATGATTACTTTGATAGGCTTAATGTAGATTGCTAATAAGTACTAATTTTTTGTTAAATTTATAAAATGATTTCGTAGCTCAGTTGGTCTAAAGCGTTGGACTGTAAATCCAAAATGGTTTTCCATGTCAACAGTTCGAATCTGTTCGAAATCAAATAATAAGAGTGCATAGCTTAATTGGATAAAGCAACCGACTTTTAATCGGTGGATTTGGGGTTCAAGTCCTCGTACACTTAAATAACTAAAAGAACGGGTATATTTTTTAATAGTGATCTAGTTTATTTTTTTTGCTGTTTTACCATTAGAATGTGTATTTTGACCATGACTTGGTAATTTATTTTTTAATCTAAAACCTCTATATGTATTTATTAATGTTTTTGATTTGATATTATTATTTATTTTATATTGTAAATCTTTATTTATAATATAATTTTTATTAAGAAAATCATTAATTTGTTTTAACATTGTTTGTGTTAAATCATTTATAGAAATATTAGTATTTATACCTAAATTCTTAAGTATGTATTTTGCTTGTTTAATATTTATACCATATATTTTATTTAAAATTAAAATTAATTTTTTATTTTTAAAATTAAAGATATTATTATTAATATACATTGTTATCATATACATATATGTATATAATAATATAATTGTATATACTAACATGTTAAATATAAAAAAATATAATTATTTAAAAAAAGGTTTAAATAAAAAAAGTGGCAGAAATTTTCGTGGTAAAATTACTGTATATCATAAAGGTGGTGGTAATAAGATTAATTATAGAATTATAGACTTTAAACATAAAAATAAACAAGGCCGTATAGTAGAAATACAATATGATCCAAATAGATCTTGTTATATTGCATTATGTTATAATTCCTCATCAAAAAAATATTTTAATATTTTAGCACCACAATTTTTACAAAAAAATGATATTATTTTTACTTATACTTTAGAAGATATTTTAAAAACTAGAGAAATAAAAGTAGGTTATACTATGCCTTTATATAATATTCCGTTAAATATTCCAATTCATAATATTGAAACAATATATAATAAAGGTAGTACACTTATAAGAAGTGCTGGTAATTTTGCTTATATTATTAAAAAAGATTCAGATATTAATGGTTTTGCATATATTAAATTAAATAATAAACGTATAAAAAAAATACCATTAATGTGTAATGCTACTATAGGTAAATTGTCTAATCAATATCATGATTTATATAATTACAAAAAAGCAGGTAGAATTAGAAATTTAAATATACGCCCTACTGTTAGAGGTGTAGCTATGAATCCTATAGATCATCCTTTAGGTGGTGGTGAAGGTAAAACTTCTGGTGGTCGTGTGTCTGTAACACCTTGGGGTCGTATTACAAAAGGTAAAAAAACTGTGAAAATAAAAAATCATGAATAAAAATTTAAGAAATTACGATTTAAATTTATATAATCAAATTATTTTAAATAAAAAAATATTAAAAACTACTAAACGTAATACAATCATATTACCTGAATTTTTAGATAAAATTATTTATGTTTATAATGGTAATACTTATAAAAAAATAAAAATAACAGAAGATATGATTGGTACAAAATTAGGTCAATATATTTTTACACGTAAATTTTGTAAACATAAAGTTAAAGTTCTTAAAACATTAAAAAAAAATTAAATGAGTCAAAAAGTTAGTCCTATTTTATTCAATAATATAATTTTTAATAATTCTAAATGGTTTAATAAAACAAATAAAAAATATGCTTTAAATGAAGATTTACAAATTAGAGAAATTATAAATATTTTATTTAAAAATAATAATAATGTACAATATTTATTTATAGATAAAATTGTTATTTATAAATATTATTCTAAAATTAAAATATATATTTATTATTTTTGTAATTTTAATTATTTTAAAAAAAATTTAATTCTTCAAAATAAAAATTATTTTAATATATTTCTATTATATTATAAATATTTAGAAATTTTAAATATTAAAAAAGTGGAAATTTTAAAAATTCTTGCTAGTTTAAAATATAAATATTCTAACATTATTATATATTATAAAAATATAAACTATAAATATAATTCTGTTCTTAATAGTATTAAAGTATTTAATAAAAAAAAAATAAATACTAATTTAATTAATTATACAAATAATCTTTTCACTTATAAATATTATAATAACAATAATTTTTTTAAATTAGAATCAATAAAAAATACATCAAAAAATATTTTAAAAAAAAATAAATATATTACTAAGAAATATAATAAATTTGCTAAATTTTATTTAAATTTAAAATATTTTAAAACTATACGTTTTATTTTGTATAATTTATGTTATAATCATTATTTTTTAAATAAAATTACTGCTGCAAGTTTAATAAATGTTATTTATTATGAACTTGAAAAATTAGATAATGCTTCTAAAAGTTATAATTTCTTATTCTATAATATTTTTAATTTAATTAGAAATCAATTATCATTATATTTGAAAGATGATAATTGTAAAATTAAAGGTTTACGCATTCAAGTTAAAGGTAGATATTTTTTAACTAAACGCAAACGCGTATTTATTTTTAATTTAGGTGATTTAAATGTAAATAATATAAATTCTTATAAAGATTATTATTGTTTACATTTGGTTAAAAGTACTGGTACAAGTAGTATCAAAATTTGGTTAAATTATAAAAATTAAAATGTTATTAAAACCAAAAAAATTTAAAAATTTTAAAGTAAAAAAAAATAGATTACACGGTTTAAATTATAATACTAAAAATTTAACAAAAGGTAATTATGGTTTGAAAGCTTTAGATTATGCAAGATTAACTTCTAAACAAATAGAAACAACATATATGGCAATAAATAAAATTTTACAAAAGCAAGCAAAAGTTTATATTAATATTTTCCCAGATACTCCAATTACATCTAAAAGTATAGCTTCTAGAATGGGTAAAGGTAAAGGTGATATTAAAAATTGGGTATGTTTAATTAAACCTGGTAAAATTTTATTTGAAATAAGTGATGTTTCTGAAGATATTGCAAAAAAAGCATTAAATTATGGAATTTCTAAATTAACCATAAATTGCAAAATCGTTAAATTTAATAAATTTAATTAAATTACAAATGTTAAAACGTAGACAATTAAAAAGTTTTACATTAAATTTTGGTCCACAACATCCTGCAACACATGGTGTTTTAAGATTAATTTTAGAATTAAGAGGTGAAATTGTTCAAAAAGCAGATCCACATATTGGTTTTTTACATAGAGGTACTGAAAAATTAATAGAAAATAAAACTTATTTACAAGCTTTACCTTATTTTGATCGTTTGGATTATATATCTATGTTAGAAAATGAACATTGTTATGTATTAGCTGTAGAAAAATTATTACAATGTAAAGTTCCTTTAAGAGCTCAATACATTCGTGTTATTTTTGCTGAAATTACTAGAATTATAAATCATTTAATTGGTTTAGGTTCTCATGCATTGGATATCGGTTCTACTACTGTTATTATTTGGTTATTTGAAGAACGTGAAAAATTATTAGAATTTTATGAACGTGCTACAGGTGCTAGAATGCATGGTAATTATTTTAGACCAGGTGGTATTAGACAAGATATTCCATTAGGTTTATTAAATGATATATATATATTCTGTAATGAATTTAATGAAAGATTAAATGATATGGAAGAATTATTAACTAATAATCGTATTTGGCGTGAACGTTTAGTAGATATTGGTGTAATTACAAGACAAGATGCTTTAGATTTAAATTTAACAGGTGTCTTATTACGTTCTACTGGTATTAAATGGGATTTAAGAAAAACATTTCCATATGATGCATATGATAAAGTTAAATTTGAAGTACCTGTAGGTTCAAACGGTGATTGTTTTGATAGATATGTTATGCGTATTGAAGAAATGAGACAAAGTACTTATATTATAAGTCAATGTATTAATCAAATTTCAGAAGGTCCAGTTAAAACTGATAATTATAAAATAAGTATTCCTTCAAAAATACAAATTAAACAATCTATGGAATCTTTAATAGATCATTTTAAAATATTTAGTGAAGGTTTTAAAGTAGAACCTAATGAAGTATATTGTTCTATTGAAGCTCCAAAAGGTGAATTTGGTATTTATTTAGTTTCTGATGGTTCTAATAAACCTTATAGATGCCATTTAAAATCTCCAGGTTTTATTCATTTACAAAGTTTAGATTATTTAACAAGAGGTCATTTGATAGCAGATGTTACTACTGTTATTGGTAGCTTAGATATAGTTTTCGGTGATATTGATAGATAATTTAAAAACTACTCGTAATATATTTTATTTTTTTAAAGTTAATCAAAATTTAACAAAATATAAATATATTTTTTTTTGTTATAATGTAAATTTAACTTTATTGAATTCTGTTATAATTAAATATAATATAAAATATTATTTTTTAAAAAAATTAAAATGTATAAAATATTTAAATTTTTTAAATCAATATTTAAATAATTCTATACTTCTTTTTTGTGTAAATGATATTGAATCTCTTACTCAATTAATTCCATTATTAAAAAATAAAATTTTATATTGTAAAATAAATAATAATTTCTATTCTTTAAATAATTTAGATGAATATTTAAATTCAAATTATAATTTGATAAATTATTTAAATAACTATTTTCATTCATTTATATGTAATTTTGAAGTATTTCAAAACAATTTAAAAAATGATGCAACTCATTAAATTATTTGCTATTATTTTATTTTTATTTTTTTAATTAATAAAAATGTATATTATTTTATTAATTATAATTTTATTACCTTTATTAACAGCTTTTTTCTTATTTTTTGTGAACAATAATAATAATAAATTAATTCGTACTATTTCAATATATAGTACATCTATAACTTTTTTTATTTCAATATTTTTATTATTTGGTTTTGATAAATCAACTATTTATTTTCAAGGTTTACATGAATTTTCTTGGTTAAATTTTTTTAATATAAATTTTATAATAGGTATAGATGGTATATCATTATTTTTTATATTATTGACTACTTTTTTATTTCCTATTTGTATTTTATCTAGTTTTAATTATATTAAATTTAATTTTAAATTTTTTTATATAAATTTTTTAATTATGGAATCTATATTACTTTTAGTTTTTTCATGCTTAGATATTGTATTTTTCTATGTATTCTTTGAAAGTGTATTAATTCCTATGTATTTAATTTTAGGTTTTTTTGGTTCTAGAGAACGTAAAATTTTAGCTTCTTATATGTTTTTTATCTATACTTTTGTAGGTTCTGTTTTAATGCTTTTAGCTATTTTATTTATCTATTTTTATGTAGGTACATCTAATTATATTGTTTTATTAACTTGTAATTTTGATCCATTCTTACAAAAAATACTTTGGATTGCATTCTTTGTCTCTTTTGCTGTTAAAGTACCAATGATTCCATTTTATATTTGGTTACCAGAAGCTCATGTTGAAGCTCCTACACCTGGTTCTGTTATTTTAGCAGGTATTCTTTTAAAATTAGGTACATATGGTTTTTTACGTTTTTCTCTTCCATTATTTACTTATGCTAACTTTTATTATACTCCTTTTGTTTATACTTTAAGTATATTAGGTTTAATTTATAGTTCTTTAGTAGCTATTCGTCAAACAGATTTGAAACGTATAGTTGCTTATGCTTCTATTGCTCATATGAATTTAATTATGATTGGTTTATATACTAATAAAATATATGGTATAGAAGGTTCTTTATTACAAATGTTTAGTCATGGTTTAGTTTCTGGTGCTTTATTCTTAATTGTTGGTATTTTATATGAACGTTATCATACTCGTTTAATTAAATATTATAGTGGTTTAGTCCAAACTATGCCTATTTTTGCAGTTATTTTCTTATTATTCACATTAGCAAATATTGCTTTACCTACTACAAGTAGTTTTGTAGGTGAATTTTTAATTTTCTTAGGTATATTCAATACTAATGCTACAATAGCTGTTTTTGCTATTTTAAGTATGATGTTTGGTAGTATCTATTCTTTATGGTTATACAATCGTGTATGTTATGGTAATATACAAATTAATTTTATTAGTTTATATCAAGATTTAAATAAACGTGAATTTGTAATGTTCTGTATGATTTTAGTTTTAGTATTTTTAATTGGTATTTATCCTACTTTCTTATTAGATTATTTGAATATGTCTGTTAGTTTTTTATTAAATATTGTTAGTTGTTAAAAACTGTGAATATATCTAAATATAAAGTTTTATTTTATTATAAAAATTTAAATTTATGGAAAAATATTACTATAACTAATTTAAAAAAGAAAAAATGGAATAATTTAAAAAATAATATAAAAGTTTCTAGAGGTAAATATATATATCATTATAAAAAATTAAAAATAGAAAATTTATATTATTATAAATTTGTTAATAAACAAATTTTACGTAAATATTTAACAAATTACAAAGATTCCGAATTTAAAAATATTTTAAAAAATAATTATTTTAATTTTGAAAAACGTTTAGATTACAATTTATATCATGCAAATTTTGTAAATAGCTTATATGCTGCTAAATTTTTTATAACAAAAGGTTGTGTTTTTGTAAATAAAAAATGTATTACTTCATTTAATTATATCTTAAAAAAAAATGATATAGTTGAAATTAATTCTATATTTTTTAATTATATATTAAATAATTCTAAATATTCTTTTAATAAAAATACATATATTCGTAATTTAGAAATAGATTATAAAACATTTAGTTTTATTTTTTTAGATAATCCAAATTATTATATATTAAATTATAATAATTTTATAAAAAAAATATATATAAATCAACCTTCTATTTATAATAGTGATAATATTTTCAATTATTCTAATGCTATTTATAATATACGTAATAAATATAATTATAATAATTATTTTAATTTTTTTAAACATATTTATATTTATTATTTATGGTTAGATAAAAAAAATCAATATTTTAAATTTAAACATATTTATTATAATCAAAATTATTCATTAAAAATTTTATCTAAATTACTTCAAAAAAAATATAATAATTATTATTTTTTATATATTTTTAAATAATAATATAATATGAACTTGAAAGTAGGAGGTATACTCCTACTTTTTTATTTATTAATCTGTTAAGTCAGATACTATTCTAAGTAAATCTAGTAATATATTTATAAAGTCTAAATATAAATTAAGTACGTGTATTGATAAGTCATTTTTACAAGTTACTCCGCCAGATTCAATATCGTATTTTAATAAACTTACATCGTATAAAATATATGCTGAGAATATAATTATTCCTAATGCACTAACTGCTATATTAAAAACAGTTCCTTGTATAAATATATTTACAACACTCATAACTATAAGAACTACTAGTCCAGCAAGTAAAGTGCTTCCAAGTCCAACATAATGTCCTGCTGGTTTTCTGTGTGATATTAATGCTAATAAAGCAAATAATACACAAGTTCCTAATACTACATTCATAAATAAAGTTGTACCTAAATCATATAAGTAGTAAGTTAATATAGGATACATCAATATACCATCTACAAAAGTAAATAGATATACGAAATTCATTGAAAAACTTCTTGGTATTACATTTTTTCTAGAAAGTAATGAAAATAATAAAAGTCCTACAATTAAAACTCCTACAAATATATTAGCTGCATATACTAATGATGCAGGTACAAATAATTTCCCAAATAAAAAACCAACAAACATAAATACTATTGATATTGATAAATATTTAAATACTGCTTCCATTGGGTTTTCTACTGTCATATAAGTTGATTTATTCATGATTTACCCTCTCTTTCATTTTTATAGCAAATGCGCTTCGCGCTTGTCAAAACTTTGCTTGGCAAGATCAACCAAACGCTCGATTAGTTCTGGGTAGCTGATTCCCATATTGTCCCAAAGTAGTGGATACATAGACCACTGGGTAAAACCTGGCATGGTATTGAGCTCATTAAGGAAGACCTGACCATCTTCTGCATAGAA
>ERZ1106948.185-NODE-185-length-31011-cov-34.066288_pt1 | contig 31011 bp, 38 predicted proteins | sample MGYA00403673_ERZ1106948 | MGnify/ENA primary metagenome ERZ1106948 (study PRJEB35170, sample SAMEA104062409) | human gut metagenome | biome: human gut; feature: human-associated habitat; material: faeces | place: Denmark | collected 2012-05-07 ...
GAAAATCGCTGAGCAATACCACACGGTGCTTTTCGTAGGAAGGCGTGGGCTGCAGGCGCTTGATATCGGGGTTAATCCTCTGCTCCTTCTCGGGCACGGGAGGAACGGCAAATCTGGAAAGAATGGGGTGCACTACGCGTAATGACACTACCCAAATACACGCCTGTCTGTCCATTGTGTTCTCTCTCCTTAGGATAGTCCATAGGGGATTCTGTAAGCTTTGGGGGACCCGGTCTTGGCGGAGGAGCAGCAGGCTTCGCAGCGGCGGCGGGCTTTGCAGCGGGAGCGGCAGGCTTGGGAGCAGCAGCAGTTCCGGCCATTCTCACTGCCGTGAAGCTTCTCGCCGCGACCAGAGGATTTCCAACCCTTGACAACATTGAAAGGATCTCTATTTGGGCAAAACGGGAGAACAGAGATGGAATGAAACGCCCACCGAAATGGGGACTGCTTTCGGAATTGTATTGTTCGTGTGTCTCGTAAAGAATGAAGGTGTTGCCAATTCCTTTCGCCGCAATCGTTTCGGGTGGGGAACGCAGACCGTTGGTTCACGGAATAGTGGGATCGTTCCAACCCTTCTTTCTCAGCTTCCTATCGGAGAAACAAAAGCAAAATCTGTGCTCTCTGGATTATTGCCATCAAGTTTAGCTTAACATTCTACTGGGATGTGGAGCATTTGAAGAAAACGACCAACGCTGAGGATATTCAGAGGCATAGCATTGAGATTCACGAGCGGTATTTTGGAGTGCTCGAAATTGCATTTCGTTTACGTATAGGACCCCATGCGAAGAATCGACTTTTCGGAAGTCTGTCCCGAGTTGCTGGAGCAACACCTGTCATGGATAGAAGAGAATTTGAAAGAGGATTCCGTGAACATCAGCTTGTTTTCCTTTCTTCAAGTTCGCTTCGCAGAACGGCTTCTCACTCCTAGGAATGCGTTTACGCCTACTTGGAAATGCGGCACTATCCGTCGTTTCTGACGAGCAATTACTATCGTGAGCTGGAGTTCTTTCTGCAATACAAGGAAGTCACGTGCGATATTATGCTAGAGCATCCATGCGTCGTGTGGTATGCGATTGCATTTGCCTGTGATCGTAGTGTGCTGCAAGATTGGGATTGCGGAAGCATGAAATGCGAGGAACCAAATGACGTGATGGCCATATTAGAGCTTTATGTAGGCGCACATCGTTGTTGTGATTCGTAGAGGATTTGCAAAGAAACGGCTGATGCGTTCGGCTGCTTCTATTTCCTGTCGTCCTACGTCGATTACTACACGAGCAAAGGTATACAGCATGTTCAGACTCCTACATTAGTCCAACTCAGTGCATTCACTCAGGATGTGCTGCTTCGTCCCCTGCAGACCCTTCTTTCTCGCTTCCCCTATCCCTGTCCGTTCAAAGCCAAAGCCGATCGCGATACCATCCAGTTCATCCTTCCCTCCATCCCGTCTCACCCCCCACTGAACGCTCCTGAAGACGTTCTCAACGCCTGGTTCGCCACCGTTCAGTCCCTCGTCACCAGCATGGTGGACAGTCACAGACCGCTGCTCCAGGTCGTGGCGTGTGGGTTCGATCACTTCTAGCGCTTCGTCGACGAGGCGAATAAGAGCGAGCTGCGCACGGCGATGAACTGCGCGATGGAGCTGGCGAACGACGAGAGCTGTGGGGCAGTGGAGAGTGTGTGATGAATAGTCGTCACGTGGTGGCTGCTCCAGCAGCAGCTGGGCGCCTTCGCCTACACCTTCGAGTTCACGAAGGACTGGTTCGTGTGCCCGCTTCGTGGCTCGTGTGGTGAAGGGAAGTTGCTTTGCGCTGATGGGGAGTCACCTCACGTTAGTGAGGAGTCACTTCACACTAACGAGGAGTCACTTCACACCACCCCACACCCCCTTCCAGAAGAGAGCCGCACACTGAGGAAGCTCGCACAGCCCAACTCCACCGTGCTGGTGAGAGAGGCCTTGCTGCTGAATCAGATCCGCGGGACCACCGTGACCTGCTTTGCCAACTGTTGTGAATGGAAGGGAGAATGATGCCCGTAGTGTCCGCGCCCGTCTCGGGGTTCGCCTTCTTCGTGAATGCCCAGCTCCACCAACCCAACCTGCTCGATACAATTCCCTTCCACTTCGAGGTACTCCAAGCGGAGGCGTTTCACCCACAGGGAACGACCCGCGTGTTCTGCGACGCCTTCCCGATGACGACTCGCTTCTGCGTCCCGTCCACACTCGCCTCCATCGACACGTCCTTCCTGGAGGCGTTGTGCTTCCCCTTCCCTCCGGCGATGATCGCTCACACGGACACGGACGAACCATCGCTGGACGACATGTGCGGCGAGTGGATCGACTGCTCCGCGTTTCCCATTCCCGGAGCCTTCGACGTGAGCCTGGTGGCGCTGAACGCCGACTGCGTGTTCGTGAAGATCGTGGTGTACGACGACGTGGAGTGGGTGATAGTGCGACCTGGAGTGAAGACTGAAGAATAGGGCGAGAATGAGCCCGATTTCGGAAGTTCTGTCACCACCACGCAACCTACTATCTTCTTTTCGCTCCTGCCTCTCTCCATTCCCCGCGCCTCGCTCACCGAAGTCAGTGCGTGTCTGAGATCGCTTCTTCTATCCGACCGTCAGCTGTGGCAGCTGTTGCATCACTCCTTCCCGCTGCAACCTCCCTGTGAAGAGAGCACGGACCCCGTTCAGATAGCAGCTCGCGCCGTTTGGAGGGAAATGAATGGTCGGTTGCAGGAGTGGGTCGCTCTCACATCCCCTGACAGTAGTTCGCAATCAAGCACTCCAACCAACAGCACTTCACAACAGAACACTCCCGCCAAAGCCAGTGCTCTGCTTCCTGCCGAAACGTCCTTCTCGATTCGTCTGGAGAGCGGCGACACGGAGTGTCGTTGTGTGGACGTGTGCTGCTGCGACCGCTCCGTGTCGTGCAACCCCGTGTCGCTGTTACCGCTCGTGCAAACGCTTCACCAGCTGCTGGCGTGTCTGCCGCGCAGCGTGCTGTCTCATCTCTGCTACAGCTTCTTCCTGCGCAAGAACGTGGTCGTGTACAGCAACAGCGTTCACCGCCTCCCTGCGCTCTATTCCCTTCTGGAGCGGATCGCTGGCACCACGGAAGGAGCGGTGAGTGTTGTGACTGTGCGTGAGACGTAGTACGTGGGCATTCCGTTCTACCCACAGTGTCTGCTGCGCGCCAACACGCTCTTTGCGCTGGCGGAGGAGTCGAACGACACGGACACGCCGTTCTTCGCGTGCGTGTACTGCGACATGGACGATGTGAAGAAGTGATTGTGTGTGTAGGTAGTGAAGCCTAGAAGCACGCTGTTCCCGCACACGCTGATCTGGGACGCGGACGCCAACACGCTGTTTCTTCACGGCAGGCAATTGACTGATCTGTCGCTCGCCTTCTCGCCTCTGGTAGGTGGAGCGCCTGATTCGGACAACAACGCTCACTCAATGCAAGGAGGCCTTTCTCCTTCTGCGGAGGAGTTGCACGCCCAAGAGAGGATCCGGCATGCTTTCCAACGAGGAAGAGAAGAGCTCCTGCTGTCATTACAGCAATTCGCCATCGTTGTGTTTAGGAAGAACAGAGTTGATGGACTTTGCAAATCTCATGCGTAGTTTTATTGCATCTTTAGTCTGAATGCCATGAAACAGAAGTACGGTCTGTATGCGGAGACGATCATGAAGAAGAAGGTGGAGGAACGGCGTCAGAATTACGCATAGTCGCTCTCGCATTTGTTATCCGATGCCTACTCTTCCCAAATGTCGTTCCTGTGGAAGAATCTTCAACTACTGAAGAGTTGCTAGTTTCGTCGTGTTTCAGTTCCAAACACCAGAAAGGACACGAATACGGAAAACACAACTACCCTTCAGACTCAATTCTTCAAAGGTCTGCTCCCTCTTCGTCTACTCCGTCATTCCAACCCCTTTCCATCACATCATCCAAGCACAGCGCGGGAACAGTCACGTACAGCTGGAAGGCGTCGACATCCATCTGATGATCGAACATGTCCAGCTCCACCATGTCCAGCAACAACCCCACCTTGTCGCTCATCATGAAGTTACGTTGCAGCTTGGTCCCGTCAGGATAGACCACGCGAATTCGCAGAATCGCGCCGCTCGTCGGCTCTTGGGGAATCTCTTGACGAATTCGCTCCATTCGTTTCTCCTTCTCTTCGGTACTCTTTTGCGGGAGCGCTTCCTCGACGACCTCTTCTGGAGGAGTCATGGGCGTTTCAGAGGCACGTGCCAACTACGAATCAAGCGAGAGACGCGAAGAGACAATCTTCCGATCGGCTTCCACTGCCGCCTCGTACTCTCGCTGCTGCTCCTCCACGATGCGACGACTCTCCTCTTCGTACTGTCTCTAGTGTGTGAACGGAACGGATGATGACGCACTTGCATTTCCATCTGCGTTACTTGCTCCACTCCCTGCGAGACGATGCCTGTTATTTGACTCATCATATCCGTTGCGTCTAGCGAGGCTACTCGTCACATGCAGCAAATCACACGAACGATTGCAATATACCGTTCCGAATAGCGCGAGACGCGTGTCCTCATCCTTCTTATATAGCACGAGGAGCACTGGGAGCTCGGCGATGGGGAAGTTCAATTCCGTCAACTAGACATCAATTCGGATGGAAGGAACGACGAATGAATAGCCGTAATGGGATGTGACATCGCAGCCCCAGCAAATGTAATTCTCCTTGCACATCTCGACAACCCTGCTGTCAGCAAGAGTTCTATGGGTGATCCTTGCATATCCTCCCTGTACCTGTTGAAGTGGTCTGCATTTTCGTGCAAAGGAGACGTCAAATACAACAGCAGCGGCTTCTTTTCGAGGGAAGACACTGTAATCTAGACGTCATTGCTTCAACGCACTTCTTACGGCATCCGTCAGCGAAGAATCCATGAATTGGGAGCACTCTTCCCCATACGTACTTCGGAAGTGATTGCTAAACGCTTTTCCTTGCTTTTCGGATTCATCGATCAGCGACTCCGCTTCTTCTGCATTCGTATTCGGTGTGAAGACATCTACATGTGACGACGGGTTTTCAAGAACGAACAGTCAGGAAATGTTTGGGAGAGATCGGAGAACAGTTTGTTAATATAGTAGGACAGCGAATTCATCTTTGCAAGTGAAGGATGAACGAAATCGGCGCCTTTTGCTCCAACGAAAAGGAGTCCGTTTCGGGTATTGCGCATAGCAGTCCGATTTCGTCCGCCCAAAACACCGTTTTCCCCGATTCTTCAGATTCGCTTTTCGATTCCAAGCCTTGGGTGTTCTGCAATGCTTTCGCGACTGTCGCGTTCTTTTAGGAGTATTCTATCCGTTGGTGCGCTCATCTGCAGCATGCGGTACATGTCTGTCTTTTAACACTATTCGTTCCTTTAGCGAGAAAGCGGCAAAACCGAGACGTGTACCCCGTTCTAACTGGAATTTCACGCATTTAGAAGGTGACCGTGTCAACCATCGCGTCGAAGTACCGGAAGGGAGAGAAGATCACGATGAGCACGGCGTACACATACCCAGAGGTACGTTTTCGTGGTTGGAGATGTGATCACAGGCACTGTGTGTGGATCAGGCTGGAATCGACATGATTCTGGTGGGCGATTCTGTCGGCATGACGGATATGGTAACCATGGAGAAGGACGAATCATCGATAGGGCTACTCTAGCACGCTTCCTGTCGAGCTTGAAGACACGATTCTCTTCTGCAAGTGTGTGAGTTTGTCTCCGCTTCTATGTTTCACTTCCTAGCGAGAGGAGCTAAATTCCCTATGATTATCGGTGATATGCCTTTCGGCTCCTACGTTCCCTTCCACTTCCTTTCTGACGCGTAGGAAGAGTCGATTCAGCAGTGCATTCACAACTGCACACGCGTTATCAAGGAGGGTGGCGTGGATGGAATCAAGCTGGAGGGCGGTGTGCGTCGCAAGAACGAGGTCAAGGCGCTGACCCAGTGCGGTATCGCTGTTCTGGGTCACATCGGCCTGACGCCCCAGTCTGTGGGCACACTGGGCGGTTTCAAGATTCAGGGCAAGTCTTGTAAGAATGGAAGTGGGACGTGATGTGTGTAGTTGACGCTGTGATGCGTCTCGTCGAGGACGCGAGGACGCTGGAAGCGGCGGGTTGCTTCGCATTCGTGATTGAGTGCGTCCCCGAGATCGTGGGCGAAATCCTCACGCGCAGTGTTCACATTCCGTCGATTGGCATTGGCGCGGGTTCGCACTGCAGCGGACAGGTGTTGGTGTATCACGACATGCTGGGACTGCTGGACCACCCCTTGAAACCGAAGGTAGGGGAAGCGGAGGAGAGTGAGAAGTAGGCACCGGCGTCTTTCTGCAAGCAGTATGCGAATGTCGCATCTGTGGTGCACCAGGGTTTAGTTCAGTTTAACAAGGACGTGAAGGAGGGCGTGTTCCCGGCGAAGGAGAACTGCGCGTACAAGGTTCCGGAGGAGGAGCTGGAGAATATGAAGAGACTGCTGGAGAAGGTATCCAAGTCAGCCGATGTGGATCTGAAGGATATCGAGGAGGAGACGACCAAGTTGTACTAGTCCATTTCATTCCGTGTTTGTGGCAATGAATACGTCCAATATTCCGTTGCAGACGATGTTTCTGAGCAAGGACGCGAAGGATATCGCGAAGAAGAAACTCATGTTCGACCCGGAAGCCGATGTTGTACGATAGCAGCGATTCTGACTCACCCGATATAGGAGGAGGAACGACAAACCGTGATCGATGCTGCGCAACTGGAAATGATCAATGCAAAGAAGGAGGAACTGATTCTCCGCTGTCTCAATCAATATCAAACATCTATCGTTCATCATATGTCTCCTGCATGATTTGTAGGACATTACGGGTGAAAACATGGAAGAAGCGATCGGTCAGATTGTCCAAGAGGAATTGGGCAACTCCGATACATCAAGTCACCGATTCCTGGCAGACTTTAATGTTATGAAGCAGTCTGTGCATTTTGTTTCGTGCTTGGTTAGGAGTAGATGGTCAACCGCGCTCGCCACCATGACGACGATATCGAAGTCGGCAGCGTGGAAGTAGATGCAAAGACAAGGCTGCTCTGTCCAATTACGAGGGATCGCTTTGTCCATCCCGTCAAGAAGCCGGTTCCTTGCATTGGCGTAACGCGTAGCATCACCTGCAATCACACATACAGCCGCGAAGCGATCGTGAACCTGATTGGAGGCAAGCGGTCAGTAAAGTGTCCCGTGAAGGGATGCAACAAGAATGTATCATTAGACAATTTAGTGGACGACGAAGAAATGATATGGTTGCTAGTAGGCTGTTTTGCGAGCGTGTGAGCGTAGGAACAATAGTCTTTTCCTTGTGCGTTTTTGTTATGAATCACAATGGTTGGGATTGATGTGGGTCGTTAGCAGTAGAAAGGAGACTCGTCTCTCAGTTCATTCGACTCATCCGCCAGGCAAAGGAATCGGACCTCGCAGCGCTGCAACGAGAGGAGTTGAATGCGAATTTGCTGTTTATGAAGAACTTTAAGACGGTTTTGGCGATCCCATTGTTCTGATGCACTAGAGGTTTGGGACGCAACAGAAGGAGGCAATTCGTCAGTTGCTGGATGCCTATGCGCTGCATGCGTATCACGTGGATGGGAACGCGATTGTCCAGGGTTGGTACTCGTTTCATGGCATTACGGATAGCGGATCTGTACTACATCATCCTGCTGATGTGGAACGAGTCCTTCAGGAATCTGGCGGGAGAGGTGAAGGCGTTCCTTCTCTCGTACTGTGCGAAGAATCACATGGATGAGCAAATCCGTGAAGTGGGGCTGCGTGTGAGTTGTTCCGAGTAGATCATCTCCTATTCCATCAAATACAACAACAATGGCATTCGGTTTGCGAGTGCAATCCAGGAACGGTTAGAGAAGCTGGGCTCGTGTGATACGGAATCCCTGTCGCTTCTCTCCATTTCATCCATTCGGACCCTTTTTGTTCGTTATTCGCTCTCCGAAGAGTGCATTGCGAGTCAAACGGACGCCATTGTCCTCCTCAATCGGATATCGAGGTCGATGCGGGACTCGAAGGAAGACCTCGCTGCTGTAATCCATGAGTCATGCTCAAACCTTGATTCGGCGGACCATCTCCGGATACTCTTGGTTGCCTTCGTGCTTACCTTCATCCCCGTGATTTCGCTAAAGACGTTTCCGTTCCCCGACCATTCCTGTACCGAAGAGTCCCCATACGAAGAAGCGCGGTATGTTCTGTGGAAAACAGTTCAGTGCTATTTCCAATCCTATCGCTGGAGCGTGTGTAATCCTGTCATGTGTTGAAGTCGTAGAGAGAGGACGAGTGCTTTGAGATGACTCAGGTGCTTCGTACCGCGCTCGGATCCGTCCATCCCTTCCTTCTCTTCTTGTGCTGCTACCACTCGAGACCGTTCTTCGACACCTATCGACCCTTCCTCCGAAACATGTCCGTTTATGACTTCAGCGCGCAGAGGGTGCAGACCAGCGACTGTCTGTTGATGTGGAGTTGTGTCCTGCAGTTCATAAGTGATGAACGGAGGCAGAGTCTCGTGGATGATTTGCATGCAGTGAGGAGTCAGCTTCAAGGGGGAAGCATATCTTCGTTTGATCGCGTGTTTCATAGCTATCTGTAGAAAACAATGGCATATCGCAATCCTGTTTGTTTCCATCACTGCGTACACATCCCAAGGAAAGACCTACTCTTCACACTCATGCTGAAGGCACGGACCTTCCTCGTGGAGCCATCCATCATTTGCAGCACCAGGAGAAGCTACGCGTGACAAGGGCTACCAGCGATCACAGAATCGACCACTTGAAGGACACGTCCCGAGTAAAAACTGTCTGACTGCGGTGCTGTGGGGTCGTTGACCGTCCTCATCAACACCCTATCCCCAGCAAGGGGAGTCCACGAATCGATTGTGGAAGAGCTCGATTCACTGTACACAGATGCCGTTGGCATTCCCTTGTAGTGCTGAAGAAGCGAGAGAGGGAGGAATGGCGTGACAGGAGACAGCCGCCACGGGATTTGGAGAGCGACATACTGTGTGTTGTCAGAGGTGTGGAGAACCAAGAGAGAAATGAGACAGTTTTGGAGATAGGCGAGAAACGATGTCTATGTGACACCCAATACGCGTCTTTACCTTCTCGACGGTGACTTCTTCCCAGTCCGATGGGTTGCTGAGTCTGTCGGCTGTGAGAAGGAGGCTGTGGTCACTCTGGATGCTGTGAATCGTGTCCAAGCAACGAATCAGCGTGTCCTGTTGGGACAGAGACTAGTTGAGGAAGCAGAGAGAGTGCGTACTGGAATATGAACAGCGATGGATTCGCTCGACGCAAAGGAGAACAGGGACGTGTTGAACTTGCTCCAGTAGTTGATGCGATATGACTCAGAGAGCAGGGGTTGAGGAGGGTTGACTGAAGAGGGTGGATGCGAAGCGACTTGAGACGTGCTCTGAAGTGAGACTTCCCTCTTCAAGAAGGGGAACTCCTGAAACCAAGAATCCTCGCACTCTACGCCTGAGGAGCCACATCACCAACGACTCTGCCATTCAAAGAGCGTGCGCTCCCTCGTGGAGTCTATGCCTCAGAGACGACTCTTCACACTACACGACTTGAAGAGAGAAGGGAACTCCGAGCAAAGGAGCGTTTCGATTGAGGGTGCGACGGCAATCGTGGATGCTCTTCGCCACTACACATCAAGAAGCAGACAGAGAGGAACTGGAAACTGAATGGAAGGCTGAGTAGGCTGAGGTTGAAAAGAAGGCCGAGCAGGAGGAGGGTGAGTCTTCTTCAAGCAGTCAAAGACCAGCTGCGCGTAGTAGCGTTTGTTGTGACTGCCCGACACTGTGACCAGGTTCTGTAACAGAATGAAACGCATCTCGCGAATCGCTAGAAGTGACTATGGAGTAGAAAGCGAACAGTAGGTGTTGAGAAGACCGTCCATCGTCAGCGTCTTGTTTTCCAGCCGCTTCAGCAGGTGGTTGTAGTCCATCTCCTCCAGTATCTCCTCCTTCTCCTGCACCCTCCTTCGCTTCTTCGGCGTCGGTGCTTTCTGAAGTGTTTCTTGTCTTGTTGTCTGAAGAACTTCTCGTGGTACTCCTTGAAGAGCTCCTTGTGGAGGAGACTGCTCTTGAGGAATGATAGCCACTCCCTGAGAGGGAGAAACAGCCACTTCCTGAGAGGGAGGAAAGAGAGAAGAGCCCTTGCTTTGAACCTCCTTCTCAGCACGGATATCCGTTCGGTGGGTTGTTGATCCCTGTACCTGCACCGAGGGCTTTGAAGAAGGGGTCGAAGCGGAGGAGGAGTGATTGAAGGTGTCATCGATTTGAGAGAGAAAGAGGAGTTGCGACGACTTGGACACCACCTTCTTGCTTCGGAGACTGTATAGGACGGGCTAGAGTGGAAGAAGAAGCGAATGAGTACGGATGGTTCCGACTCGGAAGCCGTTTCGATGTCCTCGACGTCTGCATGCGTAGTCGTTGGAGTATTCGTGTCATTCTGTGCGAAAGCGACAGCGGATTGCGCATAATCGTCAAACGTCATTCTTTTCCTTTCTAGAGCGGTGAGACAGATTACAGAATAGCAACGGTGCTGGTTTTCGATAATGCGAGGCATCTTTCTTTGACAGAAGCCATGCGAAGTGTCCGAACTTCACTTCGAGAACTGAGGGAAATGACGAAACGAAGGAGCAGATGGCATCCGAAACTGCATTTAGGAAGGATTCAGTGAATGCTGATCAACCGACCTTTCCGTTTGTGCATCATCGAGAGGAATGGTTATAGATACGGAATACACGATCACTGGGAGGACATGATGAAAACGGGCGTTTCATTGAAGTGACGAACAAAGGCAGTGTGGACAGAAAACCAATTATCGATTGTTCGGTTCGTTGTACGTCATATACACGGCGCGAATGATGCGTAGATGAACAGACTTACAGAGTTGGTTTCACTGCGAAGGTCGATCGGCTTCGCTTCCAAAGCAAATGTGAGGAGTGGTGCCCATATATCAACGATAGATGCGAAGAGTGTTCTTTCCGATGGTCGCGGCCCACGATGCCCAATTCGCTGCCTGCTGCCTGCGTTTGAAATATTCCAACACTCTTTTATCTCGTAACTTTAGTACAAACAAATGGAATGATCAGGAATGGAGTAGGTGGTGTCTGGTACAAGTGAGACACAGACTCGTCGTCGAGTAACGCCAACTCGTCTTCCGGCTCTGCGGATAACGATGTGGCGAGTCAGGTTCGGAATAGCATCAATGAGCAGAAGGAGATGGAGAAGAACAGCTGGTTCAAGGACGAGAGCAAAAAGGAGTGTACGGTTGTGTGTTGTTCTGTGTGACGAGTAGCTTCATCAGAGGCCGCGAAGTCTGCGAAGGACTCATCGAGCGAGAGTGCGTCCGCCAGCGAGGATCCCTTCAAGAACTTCGACCTTCCTCCCTTTTTGAAGAAATCCTTCGGAAAGGAGAAGGGGTCTGATGCTGTGAAGGGTCCCGAGGAGATGAAGAGTTTTGCTGAGGGTGGCGAGGCGACGAAGGAGGAAGTGAGTGAGTTCATCAAGGAGGAGAAGACGCTGATCTCGCAGTGCGACTCTGCCTTGTCCCAGTTGACCAACGGACTGAAAGACGGATCGCTGCCCTTCTTTGTGCGCCCCGTGGCGAAGATGCTGATCGAGAATCTGAAGAGAATCAAAGGCAAGGCGGAGGGGCGTCTGAAGGAGTTGGATGCCTCGCTGAAGGAGGCGGGAGATGTTGCCAAGGAGGGAGTTTCAGCGGAAGCGGCTCCGAAGGAGTCGTTTGCGAAGGAAGCTTCTGTGAAGGAGGCGGAGAACGCGACGAAGGAGGGAGTTGCTAAGGAAGGAGCGGCAAAGGAGGCGGGAGAAGGCGCGAAAGAATCACCGAATGGCGGGAAATCTGCCAAGGAAGAGCCAGCCCCGCCCAAGGAGGAGAAGAAAACCCCGAACAAGCCCGAGTCGGTGGCGGACATGAAGGAGTGGCTCAAATCCGCCTTCAACGGCGACAACCCGGTTTGTTCTTCTCTGAACGCACTCACTGCTAGAAGAACTTGATCTCCGTGCTCGTGTGGACCGGATTAACCGCGGGAATGCTCGCTGTGCTGATGCGCGGGAGAAAGGCGAACGACACGATCACCTACGACGAGTTCGTGAAGGAGTTCTTGCTGAAGGGTCGCGTGAAGGAGATCACCATGACCGAAAAGGGCACTATTTTCGTCGAGATTCTCAACGGTGAGAATCGGTGCGATTTCCGTCACTCCTAGACTTCGAGAGCGCGGACGGGCGCAAGTTCGTGGCGACGCACGAAAACCAGCCGATTCTGTACCACTTCGACGTGCCGGACACGAGCGATTTCATGAAGAACGTGGAGGACATGCAGTTCGAGCTGGGTCTGCGTCGCGAGGACTTCGTGCCGATGTCGTACCGCGTGTCGTCGATCGGTTCGGACACGGTGAGCATGCTGACGTCGGTGCTGATGCTGGTGATCTTCGCGTCGCTGCTGATCCCGTCGAAGAAGGGCGGCATGAACAGCTTCATGAACAAGGCGATGGGCATGGGCGACAAGCCGATCGAGATCGTGAAGAACACGGGCGTGACGTTCAAGGACGTGGCGGGCATCGACGAGGCGAAGACGGAGATCATGGAGTTTATCGACTTCTTGAAGAACAGCGACAAGTACGCCAAGCTCGGCGCCAAGCTCCCCAAGGTGGCGTCTCATCGTCGCTGTGACGTGTAGGGCGCCATCCTCGCGGGTCCTCCGGGCACGGGCAAGACGCTGCTGGTGAAGGCGGCGGCGGGCGAGGCGAACGTGCCGTTCATCAGCATGTCGGGCAGCGACTTCGTGGAGCTGTTCGTGGGCATGGGCGCCAAGCGCGTGCGCGAGCTGTTCGCGGAGGCGCGCAAGAACGCGCCGTGCATCGTGTTCATCGATGAGATCGACGCCATCGGCAAGAAGCGCAGTGAGGGCGTGGGTGTTGTTGTGGTAAGTGAGGGGTAGAAGTTTACGGGCTCCAACGACGAGCGCGAGCAGACGCTGAACCAGATCCTCATCGAGATGGACGGCTTCAAGCCGCGCGACGGCATCACCGTGTTCGCGGGCACCAACCGCGTGGATGTGCTGGACCCCGCGCTGCTGCGCGCCGGGCGCTTCGATCGCCACATCGCGGTGGACAAGCCAGACATCCGCGGGCGAAAGGCGATCGCGAAGATCTACCTGAGCAAGGTGGTGATCGACGGCGACGTGGACGAGATGGCGCAGAAGCTGGCGGAGATGACCCCTGGTGGGTGCGGAATGGGGACATAATGGAATAGGGTACACAGGCGCGGACATTTGCAACATCGTGAACGAGGCGGCGATCATCGCGATTCGCCACAAGCACGACAAGGTGGAGTTGCTGGACATCATCGCTGCCGTGGACCGCGTGCTGTGCGGCATGGAGAAGAAGAACGACCTGATGACGAAGCAGGAGAAGCGTCGCATCGCGTACCACGAGGCGGGTCACGCGATCATCGGGTGGATGAGCGAGCACGTGGACCCGATGTTGAAGGTGACGATCGTGCCGCGCAGCAACGGCGCGCTGGGCTTCACGCAGAACCTGCCGAAGGAGGTGCCGCTGTATAGTCAGGAGGAGATGCGCGAGATGCTGGTGCAGCTGATGGGCGGTCGCGCGGCGGAGAAGTTGTTCTGCGGGAACATGACGACGGGCGCGTCGGACGACCTGAGCAAGGCGACGAAGCTGGCGTACGGCATGGTGGCGGGGTACGGTTTCGACGACGAGGTGGGTCCGGTGAACTACCAGCAGGAGGACGAGAGCTTCCAGAAGCCGTACAGCGAGGCGACGGGGAAGGTGATTGATATGGCGACGCAGCGGGTTTTGAAGGAATCGATGGCGAATGCGATGAAGATGTTGGAGGCGAATCGTGAGAAGATGGTGCAGATCGCGGAGTTGTTGCTGGAGAGAGAGACGATCACGTCGGTGGACATGGAGAACATTTGTGGCAAGAGGAAAGGAAGAGATCCCTCGAGCTATTCCAACATCATTCGCGATGTGGAGGAGAAGAAGAAGGAGGAGAGCGAGAAGAAGGAGAGTGAGAGTGAAGAGAAGAAGAAGGAGAGTAAGAGTGAGGAGAAGAAGGAAAGTGAGAGTGAAGAGAAGAAGGAAAGCGAGAACGATAAGACGACTTCTTCAGACAGCACAGAGACGGAAAAGAGCGAGGAGACGAACTCGAATTCATCAGAAAAGCACTCGGATTGACCTGTTTGTTCAGATCACTTTTCTTCACCAAAGCGAATACCCATTTTCGTTTCAGCACATCGAAAATGCTGTCCCTAGGAAGAAACATGTGCAAATCTCACCTCCTCCCTGATCTTGCGTAGAAGGAATACGGGAGCCATTCTACTTCCCACGCTGAAACTACAAGCTGCGTTGATGAGTTCGGCCTCTCCAGATTCCATTTTCAAAGAGTGGGCGCGGAAATGAGGGATGAGGGGTAGATATGATGAAATCGTGAAACGAGGTGCAAATCGAGAAAAAGTGCAGTACAAAAAGGGAGACGTTGTTCACGGTTTTGAGTGCGTGAGCGTTCTTCCCGTCCCTGAGCTCAGTGTCACGGCGTACCAGTTTGTCCACAAGAGAACGAACGCGGATTACCTTCATATCGATGCCGCAGACACGGACAACGTCTTCAGGTGAGCGCGAATCGCTGTAGTGACGTGTAGTGTGACATTCCGAACGCCTTGCAAGAACGATTCGGGTGTAAGCCACATTCTGGAGCATACCACGCTGTGCGGATCTGAGAAGTACCCCGTGCATGACCCCTTTATGAAGATGAGGAAGCGTTCTCTTCAGACGTATTTCCGTTGTGTGTCTGTGAGTGGTAGATACATGAACGCATGGACGTTTGACGACCACACCACCTATCCGGTGAGTTCGACGATCCCGCGCGATTTAGCCAATCTGATGGATGTGTATTGCGACGCCACGTTTTTCCCGCTGCTGCGCTTAGCGGACTTCAAGCAGGAGGGTTGGCGATTGGAGAATGGCGAGATCAAGGGCGTTGTGTACAACGAAATGAAGGGCTACCAGGGCGACCCGACGCGAAGCATATTCAACGCCGTGAGTTCGTCCTATCTGGCGAATACGAACTACCAGTACGTTTCGGGCGGCGTTCCTGCCGCAATTCCTTCGCTACGCTACGAGGATTTGATCCACTTCCACGCCACGCACTATCATCCGAGGTGAGAGGCGATTGTGCGAGGTGACGGATAGCAACTGCCTGTTCTTCACCTACGGAGACGTCCATCCCTCCCACCATATGCATTTCCTCGACTCGCAAGTCTTGAGCCGATTCACTGCGAATGCGCAGAGCCATGTCATTCACGTGTCCACGCTATCTGAGGAGGCGTTGCGGAGTCCGGGTACGTGCGATTGGATTGAATGAGGAGTAGAGGCCGAATTGACATTTACCTGCCCGCAGAGCGGTAGCGAGCCGTCCAAGCGCTGGCACTATCTGCGCGTGTACCCGACGAACCTGACGACGGACTCGAAGGACATCATCCGTCTGCAATTCCTGTCCATGCTTCTGTTCAGAGGACAGTCCTCTCCCTTCTACAAGAGCCTGATCGAGAGCCAAAAGGCGCGTCTATTTAACCCCCTGCAAGGGTGGGAGCTCCGGGGTGTCTCAATGCTAGGTACATTACCTTCAGCAAGAACTCCTTCTTCTCGATTGGTGCCAGCGAAATCGACGGGGACACGACGGCGGAAGAGCTGGACGGAATTATCAACCGAACGCTGGACGAGGTGTTGGCGAGCGGTTTCGACGAGGGACGGATCGAGGGCTTGTTGAACGAAACCGCTCTCATGTACAAGCAGATCAAAACGCGTAGCTGTGTCATGTGCCGTTCATTGTAGAGTTTGGTCTGACGATGATGCAGAGCGTGGTGGAGTCGTGGACGCATAATGCGAATCCCGCCTTCTGTCTCCTGTCGGAAGCGCAAATCGAGGAGATGAAAAAGGAGGGAGTGAACGAGGTGATGAAGCAGATGATTCGGAAGTACCTTCGCCCGACATCGACGAACAATGGAGTGAAGCGCGTGATTATTCGTCCGGACGCCGGCTTCTTTGACAAACTGGTGGGAGAAGGAGGGAAGTCTGACGCGTAGAAGAAGGACGAGGACGAAGCCACGAGGAAGTGCGTGGCGGAAGCCAAGAACACCCCCAAATACGACGAATCCATAAACAAGAACATTTTCGCGAAGGAGGTGGACGACTCGATTCTGCCGTGTCTTTCCCTCCAAGTAGTCCTCGTCCTCTCCCTCCATTCTAGAACATTCCAAAGACGCGCACTCTCCCCACACCCCTGCACCACTCGTCACACATCCACTATCTCACGACGCAAACCAACGGCGTTCTGTACCCTCGTCTTCTCTTCAACATCGCCCACGTGCGCTCCGTGCGCGACCTGCTGAATCTCCCCGTGTTGGTGTATCTGATGAACGCCGTGGACACGGAGACGCTGACGGCGGAGGAGATGGAGATCCGCGAGGGCCAGTGCTGCGGGGGCATTCGCATCGGCTTGCACACCTTTGACAAATACAAGGATGTTTCTGGACGGTACAAAAACGTGCTGATTTCTGTCACGCGTTGATCGTAGGTGGCGGTGGTGGAGACGAACCTGCTCCAGCAGAACCACAACCTGGAGAAGGTGTCGGCTCTGCTGGAGAGCAAGTTGAAGAACGTGGCGCTGGGCTCCGACTTCGCGCGCATCCACGTGTTGTTGCAGTCGCTGATCGCGGGCGCGGAGCTGAGCTTCAACGACGCGATCCCGCGATACAACGCACGGAGAACGTACGCGTCGTCATCGATGAGTAGTTTCATCGACGACTGTTACAGCGGCTATCAGCATGTAACCACTGAACGCGCGAGTCAGACGTAGTTCCGCTTCCTGCAGTCGCTGAAGCCGCTGCTGGAGGACGAGGCGAGGCTGAAGGCGTACATAAACACGGAGTTGTCCCCCCTGCTGCGCCGCGTGTTCAACCGGCAGAATCTGGAGTGAGCGAGCGAGGAGGGGGTCAGGGATAGAGTGTTCGTGACGACCGACGAGAAGAACCAGCGTGACGCGCTGACGTGGGGAGAGGGCGTTTCGTCGCTGGTGCTGGATGAGCGGTTTGAGGAGGAGCGTGTGTTCGGCACGGTGGCGGAGGACGGTTTCATCGAGCCGAGCGAGGCGCAGCTGAAGGCGGCGTTGGGTGCGGTGTCGGGCGGGATGGGCGAGGCGTATCGGGAGAAGAAGAACGTGTTCTCGATTGCCGCGGTGAACACCAATCATGTGTTTTCGGTGAGAGGTGGAGTGGCGTGTGAGAGTTAGATGCATCCGTCGATCACGGCGCGGGAGAAGAATTTTGACGGAGTGCACATCCTGAGTCGCGTGCTGTCGTCGAATTACCTGCTGAAACATGTCCGCGAGCAGGGAGGCGCGTATGGCACGTCTTCGAGTCACGGCAATGGTGTGAATGTGTTTTCGAGCTATGACGATCCGCATGTGCTGTCCACAATTGACCAGTTCGTGAAGGGATGTGAGTGGCTCCGGAAGAGCGAGTACACGCAGAAGGACATCGACGAAGCTCGTCTGTCGTTGTTCGGAGAGCTCGATGCGCCGATGGAGCCGCAGAGCCTGGGTTTCGCGGATCTGATGACGGGAAAGACGAACGAGCAGCGCCAAGCGCAGCGTGACTTGTTGCTGGGGATCAAGCCGTGCGAGTTGGCGGAATTGGCGAACAAGGCGTACAACTGCGAATTGCGGCGCATGCATTCGTGCGTGTTCGGAACGAAGGAGAAGGCGAAGGAGGTGGAGCAGGATCCGAGCTGGATCGTGGAGGAAGTGAAGCTGGAGTGTTCTGTTTCCTGACAAACAGCAATATGGTCCTAAGACAACTAGTATTGGTAGCCATGAAACCACGTTATTGTTACTACTTGACCAGCTTGATAACCTCGATAGCGGTGCAGAAGATGCACAAGATAACACCAACAACCAAGATAATCCAAGCAGTGATGTACTCGCAGCTGGAGAACTTGAACCAGGACGACTTGGCCTCGACGGGCTTCTTCTTCTCCGCATTGCACATGGCAATGAAGTACAGAGAAGGCCACACGAAGACAATCAAAGAACCGCAGAAGTTACCAGTGATACCGAAGATCGTTTCCAGCTGAGGAATGGCGACGGCGAGCACGAAGGTGACCATCACGTAGATGAAGCCCTCGCTAATGCGACGAGTGGTGGTGCGCTCGCCCTTGAAGAGGTTCGCGTCGATGGCGCTGCAAGCAGAGAAGCCGAGGATAGGGTACGAGAACATGACCACGAGTCCATAACCCACACGGACGACAGGCTTGAACCACACGTCGGTGTCCTTCAGGGAATCAAGAATGGAACCCGCAATCTTGTTACCGAACGCCATGTAGCCGCACACGCCGACGAAGAAGTAGCTCAGCGCGCAGATCACGTAGGCGGTGATGGTGGCTCTGCTGTTCTTCTTCACCTTGCTCGCGAACTTGGACTTGCCGGGCGTGTATCTGAGCTCCGCCGTGGTCTTGCTGGTGCTCACGTGAGAGCAGAAGCACAGCACGAACACGGCGAACGCGGTGGACAGACCACTGAATTGATCGGGCCACATGAGAAGCTCGCTCTTCTACGGATGAGAGGGAGGGGAGGACAATTACGGTGGTGCTGATGTTGGCGAAACCGAGGTAGATGCAGGCAACGACGAAGATGACGACGCACACCACGGCGATCGTGGAGGTGAACTTCAGAGCATCCATGTTCTTGATGGAGCAGAGAGGGAACAGAATGAGGAGAGAGACGAACAGAGAGATGATCTACGGGTGAAAGAGGGAGAAAGGAGCAACCGTCTTGTACTTGTTCATGAAATCGCCAATACCGAACAGCTCAGTGCAGATAGCGACGATCTGCGAGAACAGCACGTTCATGTAAGCGATATCGATACCGAAGTCGAGTAAAATCAGAGAGAAATCGGAAAGGACGCCAACAGTCTTGTTGTACAGCTTCTTTCCAACCATACCGTAAATGGACTCGTTTGTATACAAAGTTGCGCTAGCTAAATAGTACGTCGTGATGTAGGAGGGAATGAGAACGAGGATAATCAGGATGATAGAACCGAGAATACCAGCCTGGCGAATACTGTAGGCAATAGAGAGGACACCGGCACCAATGACGGTGTTCACAATATTGATAACAGTGGAATTGAAAGACGCACCTTCGAACGACTGAGGATTTTCCCACTTAGGAGCGACAGCGGTCTCCGTCTTGGGCTGCTCGGGAACGCTCACATTACTCTGCTCCACGGTCTTCTCCTCCGCCACAGGAGCCGCCGTTTTCTCTTCCGTCACCGGAGCCACGGTCTTCTCTACGCTAACCTCAATGGGCTTGTCCATATTCGTATGGTACTCAATAGACTGGAAAGATTATCTGTCACCACTATTCTTGGCTATTGATGAAACGCCGGTTTCCACGTTTCCAGTGTTTTGAATCTTTCACGTCAGCTGCCTGCGCAAGCATGCCGCCAGAGCGTTCTATCACCACAACATTTCCGATTCTTGTGCGGAGCACATTTGTGTTTCCTCATGTCAATTCTCTTTTCCTTCAATTTGTTTGAAAACCACGTAGAACGAGGGTAGAGGGTAGTAGAAGGAGTGTAGACGCCCTTTCTTCGCGTATTGACAACCCATGGGAGAATCGGTATCGAAGCGAAATGATGTTGCCAGTGTTCTCACAGTGAGTTGCTCCGTTCAAGGGCAACGACGTTTCGTTGAACAAGTGCAATGATCGTGCGAGATGCCACACTCCTGCCACTTGCAAACCTTCATCCTCTGTGACTGTTTCCGCGCTTCGATTCGCGTTCTACACGCTCCCATGATCACTCCACACCATACACAATAATCGCGGTTATCCTCCCATCCAATGAAAAGATCCTCTTCCTCTTTTCCATTCTGTGTTCTGAGAAATGGCGAATAAGGAATACTCTAGTCGTGCCAGCGAATTTTGGCACTCTCTGGCTATGGTTTTCTCTGTAGTTCCAGTGCTGATGGTGATTGGTTTCGTGGTGGCCTACTTCATCGGCACCTTCCGTCCCGACTACATCCGGAAGTGGGGAATGCAAAACGCGAGTGATCCGCTAGGTACAACGCGGCGGTCGAGCCGTGGCTGAATGGCGGCAGAGAAGCCTTCGACAACTACAATTTCACCATCCTCGACTCGAGCGGCCTCGAAATCTTCAAGAAGTATGACAAGCCCACGGGTACTTACTATCCCATGCGCGACAGCTGCCACAAGAAGGGCGACCCCGCGGAGGGATGCAAGGAGACGGGAGCGTTGTACTACGACGAGGATTTCATCTGGATGAGTCACGCGAACCACTACAAGATCATGCAGGGAGAGGAGTCTGTGATCATTGAGAACACGATTGACGGCTACTACAACTACACGAGATCGGCGGAGAAGCTCGGCTGTGCCAAGCATCCGTAGGACGAACGCGCTGTCTGTCACGTAGTGAGTACTGCGAGGAGAGATGCGACGAGATGGGCGGCTACTGGAACGTCATTGAGCGCGTGTGCAACCTCCAGATCTTCGCCGACAACATTTGCTACCGTGTGGTGAAGAAGGACGGGAAGTGGGTTCTCGATAAGGACAAGTGCGCTTTTGGACTGTGCTTCACTGTAGTGCGCAGAAGCTTCCCCAGAACAAGGCCTTCTCTATGTATCCTTCCGACGGACTGGGCTGCGACTACGGCAACAACTGGAACTCCGTCCACTACGGAAAGAAGAAGGTGACCGATGTGCGTGTTCAGGTTGGGATGGCGTTGTCTGGTGACCCGCAGATCCGCTCTTCTCTCGATTCCTACTTGATGGCGTCCGCCTACACGCGCAGCTGCAGCAACGACAACTATCTGGATGCCAATTGCTTCGGTTTGACCCATCCCGAGGAGAAGCGCTGGTGCATCCTCTGGATCCTCATCTCGTGCGGCTTGATCGGCGTCGAACTCCTCCTCTACCTTATCTACTTTGTGATCGGAAAGATCAAGTACAGACGCGCCGTCAACGCTTCGAACCCGGAAGCGACGGACGATCTGCTGAATGCCACTGTATACGCGTGTTTGTTTGAAGGAGGACCGATTTCCGCTCGTTTTTTGTCACTCGCTCCAGAAAGCAGTTTGCATTCGTTTGATGTCGTCTTCTCTTTCCTATGGCGCAATAAGAAAGGGATCGAGAGGAAACTCGCTGATCATGAGCGAGAGTTCAAGAGACTCCCTGTCCCTGGAACGGGCGTCCAACCACTCCGCGTATGGCACTTTCTCCCTCATTCCGGGCACGTCCATCCGTTCGGAGGGGAGTATGCTGGGTGGTGGGCGGAAACTGGACTATCAGCCCGTGGGAAAAACCTCCATACCGTGGCTGAACTCGATGGATTCGTCCGAAGTGGTCGGCGGCGAGTTGTGTTCATGTGTAGCTAAACGTGGTTCCGGAGGAGATAAACGAGGAGGCGCTGATGCCCACCTACGTGGTCAACACCAATCACAAGAGGCAAGATGACAATCGCACGCCGCGGAAGTTGATGAAAGACCAGAACCAGGACATCTGGTATGAGATCAAGGACTCGAAATCGAAGAAGCTGTTCTATTTCAACGAGGCGACGCAGGTATCGCAGTGGAAGAAGCCGCAGAACGTGACGATCATCCCCATTAACCAGAAGGGCGTGGCGATTATTCGCGGAAACGGCGTGATTGAAAAGGAGTATCTGAACGCCTGCTCTCGTCTGGCTGGGAAGGGGAGTGTGAACACGAGACACGCCTACCTGAACGAAGAGGACCACATCATCGATCCCGTCAAACAGGCGCAGAGCCTGATCTTCGGGGAATCGGCGACCAGCGAGACCTCTCCTATCGATTCGGATATGTCGCCGTCCGCTATAGGGTTGGGTTGGGTTTATGCGATGATTCCTAGAATGCGCGACGTCTCTCCGACCGTCGGATCTTCCTACGACAGCTACGTCCGGTCCCATTTCGTGATGTACCGTCGCGGCTTCCTCAAGGGCAAGACGACCGTGGAGCGAATCACCTCCTACAAGAGCGTTCCCATCAAGCAGCCTCTCCTCGCCGCTGCGCTCTGCGTCAAGAAGGAGGCGGTCGCTCTCAACACCGAAATCCTCAACTACGTCACGATGATGTGCGAGCGCTCGAACCAGCCGCTGCGCCAGCTGCTGACGGAGCACCGCGAGATCCACGTCATCATCGCGCTGGTGATGGACAACTACCAGCACCTCCGCAACGAGGTGTACTGCCAGGTCATGAAAGCCATGCGCGGATCGCCGGAGCTGTGGTCCTTGTCTCCTCTCCTCACGTCTAGCATCGCCTCGAGCGCGTGGAACATCATGGCGGTGCTCGCCGGCTCCATCGCCCCCACGGAGGAGCTGTTGTTTCACATCCAGCAAGTGTGCCACAACTCCAAGTCGAACCGCAACTACCACGCGCTGCCCTCCACCACGAACGAGCTGCTGAAGAAAACCATGGTCGCCAAGCGGAGAGACGCCATCCCCACAAATGCGGAAATCTACGCAATTCTGGTTTGTTGTGGAGAGCGGGGTTGACCGTAGACGCACTCGGCGGTGGCGGTGCGCGTGTACCTGGACACCAAGTCGTACGTGACCATCCGCGTGAAGCCCACGATGACGATCCGCGAGCTGGGCAACCAGGTGGCCGCGCTCCTCCACATCACCGAAAACGGGCGTTTTTTCTGCATCTACGAGGGGGTGGACGAGGCGAACGAAACGGTGATCGACGAGGAGACGCAGGTGCTGGACCGCCTCGCCATCTGGCAGCACCGCTTCGAGTACAACAAGCGCAACGGCATCAGGGAGGGTCGGTACCGCTTCACGTACCACGCGCGCCTGTTCTTCGACATCGACAAGACGAACAAGCCGCTGCTGGGCATCATGTTCGTCCAGGCGCTGCACGACATGCGGATCGGACACTACCCGTGCACGCAGATGGACCTCATCACGCTGCTGGCGCTCAGCACGAAGGCGTATTTCGGGGACAAGGAACTGACGGACGAGGAGCTCGAGTCGGAGTGGGGAGAGAGGATGACGGGTAGACGCTTCATTTGCGAGAACACGCCCGAGGAGGCGCGCGCTCCCAAGGACCTGCTGGTGATGCGCGAGAAGGTGAAGGAGTTCTGCAAGAAGCTGAAGGGCAAGGACTGCGAATGGTACATTTGTGCGTACATGGAGTACGTGATGAGCTGGGAGCTCTACGGCGTGGTGATGTTTCCTGTGGAAGTAGGATTGCGTGGCAGTTTTCATCGTAGCCCGTGGGAAGGAGCGACTTGGGGAAGCACTGCATCCTGGCGGTCGGTATGCACGGCGTGTTTGCTCTGGACAGTACGACGCGCGGCATTCTTCGGCAGATCCCGTTCGACGCGATCCCGTCCTGGGCCTACACGGCAAACACCATTGTGCTGAGCGTGGGCACCTTCGTGAGGCAGGAGAAGATGCTGTTCAAGACGAACCAGGCCAAGGAGATTAACACGCTGCTGCGCCAGTACGTCGACTTTCTGAGTGGGAATTTTGAATAACGTGTTGTACTATTATGGATTTCGTACCCTTGTTTGAAGAAGTGCACGTTCAGGGATTATCCTGCGGATACGACCCCTCTTCAGAGAGAGAATACGGGGAAATAGGGGTATTTTGAGCGGACGGGTCCGTTGACTTCCCCTCAAAACACAATTTGAGGAGCAAAACAAATCATAACGCGATGAAGAATCTGCTGATTTTTGCTCTTCTTTCTCTCGCAATCTGCGAAAGAACCTTCAAGATCGTCGACGATCACTTCGAGATGGACGGAAAGCCATTCACCTACGTGTCTGGATCCTTCCACTATTTCCGCCAGGAACCCGGAAAGGACTACGTCAACTGGGAAAACACCATCAAGAAGATGGCTAACGGTGGCCTGAACGCCGTCCAGACCTACGTGGCCTGGAACCTCCACGAGCCTCGCAAGGGAGAGTTCAACTTCGACGGCATCGCAAACATCGTCCGTTTCGTCCAGATTGCCCAGAAGTACAACATGTACGTCATTCTCCGTCCTGGCCCCTTCATCTGCGGTGAGTGGGACTTCGGCGGTCTGCCCTACTGGCTCCAGAGAGAGCCCGGCATCAAGCTGAGAACCTCCGATCCTATCTACCAGAAGCACGTGGAGGACTTCTACAACGTCCTTCTCCCTCTTCTTCGCCCCTACCTCTACCAGAACGGAGGCAGTATCATCATGATCCAGATCGAGAACGAGTACGGCTTCTACCCCGCGTGCGATAAGGCCCATCTCAAGTGGCTCCTGGATCTGAGCAAGCGCCTCCTCCGCGACGACGTCGTCTTCTTCACTGTGGATTCCGCCAACGACGACACCCTCAAGTGCGGCACCCTCCCCGAGTACATCTACCCCACCATCGACTTCGGCGTGTGCGACAACGTCGAGGAGAAGTTCGCGACGCAGATGCGCTACGCCAAGAGAGGCCCGAAGGTGAACAGCGAGTTCTACTCCGGATGGCTCGACCACTGGCAGGAGAAGCACCACAAGGTCGATGCGCACGCCATCGCCAAGACGCTGGAGTCGATGCTGCGCCTGAACGCCTCCGTCAACTTCTACATGTACTACGGCGGCAGCAACCACCACTTCTTCGCCGGCTCGAACGGAGACAACAACTACTTCCAGGCCGACCTGACCACCTACGACTACGACGCGCCGCTCTCCGAAGCCGGTGACATGACGGAGAAGTGGGCGATCATCCGCGACACCATTGCCAAGTTCCGTCCCATCGCCAAGTGGCCGGTGGAGAACGACAAGGCGAGAAGCTACGGCTCCGTCGCGATCGCCGAGTCCGTGTCGATGTTCGACGTGATGTCCGCCGTGGCGAGCCGCTGCATGGCTGATGAGAAGCCGCTGTCGTTCGAGGCGCTGGACACGGACTTCGGCTACGTGCACTACAAGATCACCACCAAGGGAGGCACGCTGAAGTTCCAGAACAAGGTGCACGACCGCGCGTACATCATCGTGGACAAGGTGCTGATCGACGTGCTGCAGAGAGACCACGAGTACGCTGTGGTGATCCCCGCTGGCGAGCTGGACATCCTCATCGAGAACCAGGGCCGCATCAACTTCGGCAGCGCCATCGTGGAGGAGAAGGGCCCCAACGGAGACGTGTACTTGGACGGCGAGGTGCTGAAGGGCTTCACCATGTGCGTGATGCCTCTGAAGACGGTCAGCTCCATTCCCATTGCGATGAAGCCCTCGACGGATGCGTTCACCTTCCATCACGCCGTTTTCAACGTGGACACCGTCGCCAACACGTACCTGAACCCCACCGGCTTCAAGAAGGGAGTCGCCTTCGTGAACGGATACAACCTGGGTCGCTACTGGACGGTGGGTCCTCAGCTGACGCTCTTCGTCCCCGCCACGCTCCTGAAGGAGGGCGAGAACGAGTTGGTGCTCTTTGAAGCCGAAGGCAATGACGGTTCGCTCTCCGTCTCCTTCGACGACAAGCCTCAGATTGACAATCTCTACCGTTGTTTGTTCATCAAACAGACCACAAGTCGACCGTTCCGATGTGGAACTCGTCCCCGTTCATCTCGTCGCGCGCCGAAACGCAGATCATTCCGTCAATGTCCACGCGGATCTTCAGCGACACGTAGGGAATCAGGTTCTGCCGCACCTTCGGACACGCGAACGTCCCTTCCACCAGCTGCGTCTCGTTGTTCTCCTCCTTCTCCTCGTCGATTTCGCAGATCGACACGTGGACTTGGGAGCACCGCCGTGACGGACGGATGCCGAAGTGTGTATCGAACGGGATGGTGACTCCTCGCGACACGCGACCGATCTCCTTCTCGCCCTCCTTCACCACCAGCGTGTGGTAGAGCACTTCGCGAACGCTCTTCAGAGGGTCGTCGATCATGCACACAGCCTCCATGACGCCCTTGCTCACGCACAGCTGCGTGTCCTCGTCCTTGTATATCACATCACCGAAAAACTCTCTGAGCATGGCTTGGACGGAGAGCAGCTTCGACGAACCCCCAACCAGAATCACGCTGTCGACGATCAGTCGCAGCGCCTCTTCCGGACTGTCCTCCTTCACGATGCGCACACGACCGATCTTCTTCCCCGCGTATTTCTTCACGACCTGCTTCCCCAAGTCCACGAGACAACGCTCGATTCGCTTCATGATCGGCGAGATCCACTTGTTGAATTGGGCTGAGGTAATCGTGAACTCATCTATCGTTAAGTGGCTACACTTGCACCGTACATGTGTCATCATCTCCGTCTTCTATCTGCAATGAATAGGCTTTCTTGTTCGGAGCTTGGAGCTCAATCTTCATCGTCTCGATACTACTGAGGATCCTGACGCGTCTCCGGTTCGTCCTCACACTGTTGTCGGCGAAGAGAGCGGTACCGTTGCTATTTCGGTACAATCGCTCCACTTCCTCCAACGCAACCTTGTCCACGTCATTTCCACCGAGGTCGTGATTGCCCGCGCTCGCCAGCGTATCGTACATGCCGTCCTTGCAGTACATGAGGGACAAGTCGAGCGTACCGCCTCCGAAATCAAACACCAAGTACACCCCCTTGTCCGCCATGTCGTCATTCATCTGGTAATGTAGACCCGCTGCTGTAGGCTCGGATATCATCGCCCTCACCTTGAATCCCGCATTTGTTGCGGCTTCCTTGAGCGCGCGCTTCTGATTTGTCTTGAAGGTGGTCGGTACCGTAAGAACGACGTATGGAAAGGACTTCTCCGTCTGACTCTCCGCCTTCTCTTTCAGTAAGCGCAGCAACGACGTCACGACTTGCAGCGGAGACTTCGAGACAACACCGTTTCTTGTATTCGAAACGAGCAGAGCGTTTCCGTTCGCGTCATAGTCCAGCTTTGCTTCAAACAGGTCGTCTCTTATCTCTTCGCATTCCTTTATGTTTCTGCCAACGATATACTTCACATTCCTTGCGCGAAAGAAGGGGTTCCTGATTTCGTGCGCCGCATTACCGATGATCACGTTATCGTTTTCGTCGTACACAACGACAGACTTGACGAGAGTGCCGTATTGCGTGAAATGGATGCAACTCACTCGATCGCGGTCAAAGAAGGATACCGTCGTATTCGTTGTGCCAAAGTCAATGCCCAGTGTATTCTCTTTGTCCGCGGGCGCGAGATTCATCGTATCCCTCCTCCTTCGATGCGATTAATGAACACGTCCTATCGATGAAACGCCCGCCATTTCATTAGTTGAAGCTGAAATCGGTGAGCAACAAACACCCTTCATTCTGTCATTATACATGGGACCAGCGGGCATTCCAAACATTCGGATTCACACTCTACACATCACATCGCCTCATCACGTCCACCTCAATTCCGAGCGCCTCCAGCGCTTTCCTCATCCTCTTCTCTGCAGCAGCACTCTTCTCCTTCGCAGCCGTCTTCCTCTGTGGCGTCCTCGGCACTGTCTTCTCCTGATCGCTCGCTCTCTTCCAGCGCTTCGGCGACGGCTGCGCTTCCACCGACAACCGTGCTGCGTTTGAGTGCGATTTCGCTGCTGGGGTTCGTCGCGGCGATGCGCTCACCTCTTGCTGTGACGAGGGAACGATTCGTTTCTCGGGGCGGGACGGCGTTATTGGAGCGTTCGCTAGCCGCGGCGGCTGGGCGGGTTTGGCGATTGCTGCTTCGCTCGGAGCCTGACTCAGCCGCGGCCCGCTGTAGAAGAGGTCGTCTTCTGAGTCAGAGGGCTGTTCTTGTGTTTTCCCCGTCTGCTCGTTCTCTTCTGTTGGTTCTGGTGCTTGTGGAGGCACTTCATGTGCTTGTACTGGTTGTTTAGGGGGTTGAGTGTGTTCTTCATGTGTCTGAACTGGTTCTTCACGTGACTGAACTGGCTCCTCTGGGGGTTGAACTTGTTGTTCAGGAGGGCGAGTTTGCTCTTCAGGAAGCTGCTCTTGTTCCTCCTTCTCAACAGCAGGCTCCACTGAAGGGATAGTCTCTCCGATCCCTTCTTCTCTTGCGACCACCTCCTTCTCTTCTTTCTCTTCCTCTGGAACCACTTCCATCTCTTTCTCCCTTTCAATGACGGGCTCCATTGAAGGAATCTCTTCCTTCTCTTCCTCTAATCTCTTCTCCTCTTCCTCCTCAACCACAGGCTCTTCTGAAGGCTTCTCCTCCACAATCACCTTCTCCTCCTCTTCTGAAACCGCCTTCTTCACCTCCTCTTTCTCAACAGGCTCCTTCATCTCAACCATCTCCTTCTCAGCCACACTGTCCTTCGACTCACTCTCCTCTCCGTTCTTCGCAGGCACCAGCAACGACTCCTCCTCCACGATGGAGATCGAGTCGTCCTCCGACGCTTCCGACGAACTGTCCGACAACACGGTGAGATCCGTGATCACAGGACCGCTCTCCTCCTTGGGCGGCGACTGCGAGAGCTGGGAAGACGCCTCGTCCGAGTCGTCGAAGTGCACGTGATAGTTCACCACCTCCAACAGCGACGCCGACTCCTTCATCTCCTTCTCATGAAGGGACTGTTCGCTCTGTTTCGCTGACACGGCAACCTCCTCCTTCGGCAGGCACAGCGGGATCAGCACGGTTGAATCCTGACTCTGGGAGCGTGGGTTGGAGGACGAGCTGAGAGGAATCGAACTGGGAATGGTCTGCTGCGACGGAATGCGATCCTTCTCCTGCGACGACAGCAGTGCTGCATCCTGCGTGCTCAAGGGAGCGTTCGGAGAGGGCGTGATTGGAGACGGAAGCAGCTGCGTCATGCCGTCGTGAGGAAGAGACTGGCTCGTACTGGCCGACGCTGTGGCGGGCTCTGTCGATGAGAGAAGGGTTTGCGTCGAGTCAGGTTTCTCAGCGAGAAGTGTGTCCCTCGTCTTCTCCTTCTCGTCAGATGTTGACTGTTTCATGGCGAGGTTGGTATTGGAGTTCGCATCCGATTCAGCGTCAGGAACAGGTTCTGCGCCTTTCTCTTCGCGTTCAGCTGGAAGAAGAGGCTCAGACGCACGCGGCTCCACAGTAATGAAACTCCTCTCTGCGTTTCCTTTGGCGGGTTCTGGCTTCACATCGGAGTTGAAATACGACGCGATGATCGGCACCTCGTTACCAGCGCCTCTCCTGTCCACAGAACGAACAGAAACGTTGGAACTCTTCTCGGAAGTGCTCGGAGTCACCAGCTGCGTTGGCTCGACAGTGCGTATCAGAATCGGCGGGGGCTGGTCGTCCTCGTCGCTACCACGTGAGGGAATGATCGGAGGAGGCTGACTGCTGTCCGCTTCAGCGTCGTGTGGAGACATGATCGGGATGGGGTCGAGCTCTATTCCCGCCTCTTGCGGGAACGCAATGGAAAGGAGAGGAGTTTCCTTCTCTTCCTCGCTCGCAACTCCCTTCCCTTCGTTCACGGCAGAATCCGCTTTCACTTCCTTCTCTTCCTCCGACACACTCTCGCTGTCCTCTCTCAGCAGCGCCTCCAGCTCCTGCGTCGTCACTTCTTCCGTCTTGTTCTCCGCCATCTCCTCGTCCGACAGCCCGTCTTGCAGCGTCCGATTCAGCTCGTCGTACAGCAGGTCCTGCGCGGACATCACCGTTGTGTCCACCGACTTTTCTCGAAGCGTCTTCTCCATCTCGTCGTCGCTCTCGCCAATCAACACTTCCTCGGTCTTTGGTACGTCACTTGTCATGTCCGTCTCCGTCTTCACTTCTTCCTCCATCACTTTCTCCTTCTCCTTCTCCACCTTTTCTTCTTTCACTTCCTCCTTCACTTCCTCCTCCTTTACCTCTTTCACTTCCTCCTTCACCTCCTTCACTTCTTCCTCCTTCCCTTCCTTCTCCTTCACCTCTTTCACTTCTTCCTCCTTCATTTCCTCCTTCACCTTCTCCTCCTCGCTCCAATTCACAGAACGCAACAGTTCATCGCAGTGAAGTGCCTCCAGGAGCCCGTTGCTCGACGCCCCATTCACTCTGAAGCAGCTCTGAAAAACCTCTTGAGAAGGAAACGCTATCGAGGCGGCTGGATCCTGAAAAGAGAGCGAGATGGGCGCGGAGGACGGAGTGGTGGGCTGACCGAACAGCATGTACTCAGACGAGTGCTGCGATGACACGTGGAGCTGGGACTGCACCGGGGATGGTACGGTGAACGGTAACGGCTCTTTCACCATCGGACTACCAATGGAGTCGGGTGTCGTCGGTATGATGCTCAGCGGTAGGCCGGATTGGGAATGCTGCGACAGCGACTTCTTCATCACCTTATCGTACACTCCCTGACAATCGAGACTCTCGCACTCGCACCTCTCCTATAGATGAGACACAACAGAAATGTCCACTGCTTCACGTGAACGCAGAATACCGGGCATGCACGTGTCCAGTTTCTTGGGGTCAATCACGCTCATCACATCCTCAGAGCCCGAATATATGCTTGTCTGCGTTTTCGTGTCGATCCGCTCCACGCTCGTTATATGCAAGAACAACTGCTTCACAACTACACGGGAATTCAAAAGGGACAAGACCTACAGTGATTGTACATGTCGTAAATCTCTCGACAAATAAAGTGATACCCGTTTACATAAATGGTAAACACGGATAGCAGGGGACCGCTGTTATCGGCGGAAGTCGACAAGGGGGGAATGATTCCGTCACTAATGAGGGCAATAATGGAGTAGCTTCCGTCCGAAACGAGCATGAAATTCGGATTCGACGCTATCTTCAGAATCCGCAACGCCCTCGTTTTCTTCTCCCCCGCTTCTGCCATTCCACCAAGGGCGTTTTTAATATCCTGCAACAGCCATCCGTCTGACATAGCAGGGGTATCAATAAACACCGCGCTAAATAACAAACTAAGACTTCTCCAGATTGCCCGCCTTCGCCTTCTTCGCCTTCTTCTTCAGCTTCTGGATCTTCTCCGCCTT
>ERZ1106948.186-NODE-186-length-30875-cov-33.418689_pt1 | contig 30875 bp, 45 predicted proteins | sample MGYA00403673_ERZ1106948 | MGnify/ENA primary metagenome ERZ1106948 (study PRJEB35170, sample SAMEA104062409) | human gut metagenome | biome: human gut; feature: human-associated habitat; material: faeces | place: Denmark | collected 2012-05-07 ...
AGGTGATTCTGATGAAGGCGAACGTGTGCAACGACCCCGACATCAACCGGTGGAACCTGAGTATGTTCCCGTCTCTGAGAGTGGTTATTGTGGGCGACAACTGTCTCCAGCAACTGAAGGGACTGGTGATTGACGGGTTCAAGTGCTTGGAGAAGGTGGAGATTGGAGTGACTTGCTGTAGAAGGGAGATGAACTGTCGGTTTGAGGTGAGTGGGTGTGAGAAGCTGAAGCGTGTGGCGATTGGGGATGGCAGTTGTGTGAACTGGAACGAGTTTGTGATGAAGGACTGTGGTGTGGAGGAGGTGAGTATTGGCGATGGGTGTTTTGTGAACTGCAAGAACACGGTATTTGAGAGTGAGCGTTCTTGCATGGAATAAGGGGTAGATTTGAAGGCGTTGAAGAAGGTGGATATGGGAAAGGATACGTTCAGAGGCGAAGAGGGAAAGAGGAATTCCCTGGTTCTGCGGAGTTGGAATGAAGTGAGTGGGTAATGAATAGACTTGCCCTCGTTGGTTGAGATCAACGGGTCCATGAAGGCGTTGAGAAATGTGATGATGATCACGGCAGTGGACATGCCGCAACTGTCCTCGCTGTCGCTGAGGGCGTCTCTGATGAGTGTGCGTGTGGTGAAGATGGAGAACGCTGGATTGTTTGAGAAGATGGATGAGTTGAGAGAGGGTCTGAAGAGAACGAAGCGGAATGAAAAGGGAGAGAAGTGGCTTCGATTCGCACTTTCATGGGTGAATATAGTAGTGTACACACTGTCGGTTGTGTATTTCACACTTCTGTTATTCTATGTTGTACCGAATATTGACCGCTACTCTTATGATTTTGCTTGCATTGTATCCGTTATCGGGTGCATTTCTTCTCTCCCTCTTCTCCTATATGAGCTGCATATCAAAGGGTTGGATGCATGGCTTCGTCCCAAGTGCCGGTTTCTCTTCACCTACATTGGACGCGCGCTGTGTCTTCTCACGTAATCGTTGTTTTCCTCGTTCACTTCTAGCGAGATCCTCTATTTTATCATGATTCTCTGCTGTAACGAGGATATATTTAGTGAATACTATGATTTATTCTATACATGGTTTCAACTATCCATCAACGCCTTCCTCCTAAACCTCTTCCTCCCCCTCTTCTTCTCCATCTGTAACAAGGAAATCACCCTCCTCAGCGACCCCTCCCCCGACTATCCTTGGAATCGACCCGTACCTCCTTCCTCCTTCCCTCACCCATTAGAAGAAAACACTTCCCATAACCGCTCCCATCATTGTATCCTGTCCTGTTTCTTTCACTCACTCTCTCCATTCACAGCAACACAATCACATCATTCTCTTCCCAACCACCTCCTTTCATGAACATAAACGTCAAATGCATCCTCATTGCTGTACTCTGTGCTATCGTCGTTATTGGTGAAATGGTACCCTCTCTTCCTCCTTCTTCATTCTAGCTTCTTCTATCTATTAGTAACGGCTCCATCAATCAAAACGTCCAGAAGGGGAGAGGAAATACCCTTTCAAGCGGCAGTTTGGACAAGAGACTGTGGAAGAACCGGATAAGGAACTCGCTGAATACGGAAAGCAAGTCCAGTTTGCCAGACGTGTCGTTTCGTGAGGATCATCGCCGCTCCATTTCAGATCGGCAAAAGAAGTCGGCAGAGCAACTGCTTTCGAAGCAGAGAGATGACGACTTGATAGAGCAGCTCCTGCGTTCGAGACTGTCCAAAACAGCGCAGGAGACGATGAAGAGGGATCTGCACGTTCCACCGACAAAAGCACCCTTGACTGTACGGAACGCCGCGATCCAGCCTCCATTACGCATGGAGAAGGAGTCACTTCCGAAAAGTGACCACACGCAGAATATTGATTATTCTGAACTGATTCGAGCTGCAAAGAGACGTGGTACGATTCGTGGAGCGACATGACGCTGTAGAGATGGCCAACGCCAGGGTTGTGACTCCCGCTCCGACGCAGACTCCAGTCCAATCGAATAGAAATGTAGAGTCCCAGGAGAGCTACCGAGCGACGCAGCGTCCTGTTTTTGATTCTTCCCTTTTCGCTCCAAAGCAGTTCTTCGCTCAGCCACAGCCCGTCATTCCATTCTCCCAACCACAGCCCATAACTTCATTCTCCCAACCGATCCCGCTCTCCCAGCAATCATCATCATCACTTCCTCCCCGCTTCCAAAACACCTTCCATCTCTCTCCACCGCCGGCGGAGGACTCCTTCAGCAACACGCCCGCGGACTACTACATCAAGAACAACAACATCCAAGCGTTTGCCAGAAAGAGCTACGAATTGTGCGCCATTCTCTCCTTCCGGCCCTCGAACGTGCGTCTGTCGCACTGCACTCATCTGTAGGACACGACGGATTACGTTATCGGCAACAACACGCTCAAGTTCTTCGAATTGCTCGATCAGCGTGTCCTTCCCGTTGTTGTCAATAATCGCGACGATTATGATATCTGCAACCGTCCTGAAGTGTGGAATCGCGTTTTCTGCACGAACAAGATGATGTGTGCATGGCGATGATCATTGACGCGTAGGAGGCACAAGCACGGATCGGCGTCGCTACGCAGCATGCTTCAGCCGCTCGACGTGTTGATGCGGAATTACGGAGTGAGCTGCAAGTTCACCGCCATCATGAATGCGGATGTGCTGTTGGGTTTGAACATCATGGACGTTTTGCACGTTGTGGATGACTTGCAAGTGCGTGGCGTGCTGAGCGAGCGCGTTCTCCTGACGGGACGGAGAATCAACGCGCAATCACCGCCCTCCCCGCTCACCACGCGAGAGCAGTACGATCAGTTTGTGATGGGAACGTACACATCTAGCCCGTTGTATGCGCCCTCGCGAATGGTAGTGTTGAGAGGGGAGTGTGATTGTAGGATTACTTCATCTTCCGCACCTTCTCGATCGACTTCACCAAAATATACCCTCTCGGCTACGGCATCCCGCTCTTCGACTCCTTCCTGTTCAGCTACGTGCACAGCCTCAACAATGTGGAGATCGTCGATCTGTCCTTCAGTTGTACCCGCATTCCTCCTTTCGTGTTAGCGTAGTGCCCTGCATTCACCAGCGTGACCGCCGTCCGGTTTACTCGGCATACAACGGTAATCTCCGCAAGTACAGCGTGTACGCGGCGAATCGTCTCTATCTATCGAAGTTCTTCAACGATTGGCTGCGCCTGTACGAAGCGGGCAAGCTGTTCGACATTTCAACCAATGCTGCAGATTATCGGTTGTGTAGCTCTTGTGGCGCTGCTTTAGCGTAGATCTGAATGCAAATCTCCAGTATCAACTCGAACATGTTGGTGGGTTTGCAGATTCACACGCTCCATCCGAATTGTGCATGTTGCAAGAGCTGGTGAAACAGAAGAGCTGCATGTATTTGGGCGAGGGGAGAGGACGCGGGTCGGTGCAGAACAGCTGCAGTTACGGAACCTACGTGCATTACGACGAGGTGGTGAGAAACAAGCGGTTTGGCATCGCGACGACTTCGGGGAACCGATTTGTTCCGATTTTGTGGAATCCGGGAATGGGAGTGATTCTGTAGAGAGTTTCACAAGGGGAACAAAAAGTGGTCCTTCGATTATTCTCCGTTTGTGCGCCAGTCGCTGTACAGTGGAGACGAGGAGAAGAACTGGAGCTACCAGGAGAAGCAGTATCAGGTGTTGATTATCGATTGCGAGGTGAAGGAATTGATGATTCGAAGGATATCCTTTTGTGATGAAGTGTGTTGCTTAACGCGGTAGGCACTCGACCTGCTGCCGCACGACGGAATCATCGTGATCGTGGGAACGGATTTGCTGAAATACAAATCGCTGGTCGATTACGTGTGTACGCAACGAAGCGCGCGCGTTGTGTAGCCGCTGTTGAAGGGAATGACGCGTAGCTTCCATTCCTCCCCTCTCCAGTCGTTCAGAGGCATTACCGTGATTGACGGGGGCAGGAATGTGAACACGGACTTCCTCCGCCTTCTGAGTTGTAGCATAAACGAAGACCTTCCCTTCCGAGTCAAACCATAGCGCATTGTTTGTTCTCATGCTCTAACAAACACACTACCAATAGCACTGCTGCGGCTGGATCATAAGGTCCTTCTTCTTGAACAGCCACTCCGCAACGGTCTTCTTTGTCCGCGTCACATCTCCGATCTTCAGGTAGGGGCTGAAAACGAGGTTCGATTAAGGAAATGCAGAGAGCAAAGCGACAAGGATATAATAAACACGGAAGAACCCAGTCGCGACGCATGCACCACGAAGTCCGGATTTGACTTGTAGTACTCGTTAAGCTATTCAGTGATGAAAGCGGAAGAACCTGTACATCGTTCTTCATCATGTAGGAGTAGATCATCTGATACTGCTTCATCAGACTACTCTTCATTTCATTCGCCGCACCTACTTCTGGTAGTCCCGGTAGTCGTATATCCTGTCGTCCATGCGCGGAATCACGATCTGGTTCATCTCGTTCTTGTACACAAAGTGGATCAAATCGGGAATTCCAACATCTGACACTAAAACGACACACCAGCTCAAACCCTGGATCGAAATCGACGAATTGTACGCCGAGTACAGGTCAATCAAGCGGTCGGACTGCATCAGCAACTAACCGTGAATTGCATCCATCAGCATCACATTGTACACGCGGTCCTTCATCGCGCTGTATACTCCAAACACATCAGGATCGTTCGCCGTTGTGATGAAATACACGTACATCTCCTCCGTGACGAATCCCACATACAGGTGCAAAAACGCGTCGTTTTTGACATCCGTGACACAAATCGGAATCCAGCCCTCAGAAGAACGGTTCGCCACCGTCTTGGTGATCATGGCCTGAATCAGCACTTGATCTGGCTATGAAAGTCACGGAACACAATTACTGATTGGCTGAAGAGGGAATTGCTTGTTCTGGAGACAGATCGCCACGCAGCTGTTGATCCCGATTCCCGCATAGCTACTCTCAAAGGAACGAAAGACAGTTACACGGTGTCGGGGCGTTTCATGCTAATCAGCAAATCGCGCAATTGGTTGCGAAGAGAGGATTGAATCATCAGCGGCTGGTAGCAGCGGAGGAGGTAGTACAGACTGATTTCGTTCTCGTTGATGATGGTCGTGAGGTGGTTCACGGAATCTACGATGCACATGACAAGTCACAACTACTTCCCAGCAGCTCGCAAATGTCGTAGTTGCGCTTCTTCTCCAGAGTGTTCATGGCGGTCATCGACAGCAGCATGATGATCTGCTGGTACAACAGCTGGAATTCCTCGCGAATCAGCAGCACCGTCGTTCCCTCCTTCGGGGCATAGCAGAAGAAGAGCAAAGAGGAGATCTTTTCGAAAACAAAGAACCCGGTCTTTGTTTCGATGTATCTAGGATGAAGAGATGAGGGAGCGACTACTTCAGGGTCTCTCCCATCACAGTGAAGTTGGCGTCGATAGCCTGAATGATTCCCGTGATATCTACGTCTGACAACGCAGGAATGACCAAACTCGGAAGATCGTCCTCGTTTCGTCCATACGAGTAAACAGGCTTGCCGGCGAGCGTAAGAATAATCACTTGCTTCTTTGAATTCACAAAACTGGAGAGATGCTCCTCCAAAACATCCTCCACGTGGCAACCGGTGAGTCCATTCGACACAAACTCAACCGATCTCCTTTCGGGATCAGCAATCTTCTCTAAAAGCGTCAAACCGCGCAATCGCAACCAGTACCAGCACGACTCGGAGGAGATACGGATAACACGTGTTGTTCCTTTTGTTCAGTTTGATTGGTTTCATCCTTTCCCGTTTCCTGAGTCGAGGTCGCTAACACGGGCTCCACTGCCTTTTCTTCCGTTGCAATCACGGGCTCCTCTGGCTTCACGCTGCTGCTCTCCTGTTGATTAGCAGATTCCATGAACGCGCAATCGATAATGAGAAAAACACCGTTTTCATCTCCAACCGTTTTCGGGACTTCTTTTGGCGTGTGATCGGATGTCAGCAATTGTGTTTCTTTCCTGCCACACGCTCCTCACAACAAACACACAACACGTAGCGTGCCACAAGAAGATTGCCACTCTGACCCCCCGTGCCCACTATGCCCATGTTGCTCTCCACGCTACAGCTGGCTAGGCAAGTGCGGTCGCAGAGAATCTCGCGCTCCTCCCCGGTATGGGTTCGCTGGAACAGGGAGCCATCCAACGAGCAGCTGAAGATGGAGGGATAAGGCTCGTTCACATAGCACAGTTTGGGGACTACTGGTGAAGTGGGAACGATGATCTCACTCAACGAGGAATGCGCGCGATACGAGAAAAGAGGGGACGTCGTCTGTTTCAAATCGTAGCCCATGACCCAGCCGTCGCTGCAGCCCACCACAATCTCGTTCTACAGTTCACGTCTTCCGTGCAGCCAAACCGTTGCATAGGGAGTTGATGCAATGCACGAGAAATAGGAGTGTTCCCGCGGACAGGGAATGCTGAGCACAGCCCGCTGATTCTCGTAGAGGCAGAGCGAGTGACTTGTCACCGTCGACAGAACCATCAGCTGGTTCGGTGCGACTGAAAGCAAGCGCGTGCACCCATAATCGGGCGTGAATTCTGTGTGTTTCTCTTCGTCCTCTAGTGATCACGCCCCGTTGTGAGGAATACGCTGCTGGACGATCGTGTTGTCCTCAAAGGAGACATTCAGCTACACATCACGCGACCACCCTTTACGCACCAGTCCATTGTACTTGTTGCACGAGATGGACGAAACCGGACAGTGGTGGTCAAACTGGTACTCGTTATGATCCACCGCGTCATTTGTGAAGGAGCTTAGGACGACTCGTCCGTCTGTCAGTCCCGATAAAATGCACGTTCGTTGCCGATCGGCCATCATTTCGGACGTGGTTGCCACCTCCGGAAGGAAGTAGGGCTCCGCTGACGCAATGTCGAAATGGTCCCTCGATTCTCCATTTGCAACGCAAAACATGTGTTGACACGATTTCTAGGAGTAAAACGGCTCATCAGGGAAAACGCTGCCAGAATGAGAATTGACGACTACGAAGGAAGTGAGTCCGCCTAGAATAATCAAACGATGCACTGAAAGCCACTGTCCTTCAGTAAGCAGCAGGCATCAACCGTATCGATGCAGCATCCCAAGTGCTCTTTGTAGATTGGAATCGGGTTGGATATGGACATGAATTCCGAGAGAAGCAAGGGATTGTGTGATTGGCAAGGGGAACACGCGCAGTTCGTTCTGCATGCATTTCAACTACACAGATCTGTGAATGGAAAGGACTTGTCGCCATGAAGGGAAGGAGGTGTTTCAGCGCTGCAAGTGGTGAGAAATGATTTCAGTATTCATTTCATGAAGCGAAATATCCCAAATCACGAATCAAATCGGCAATCTGTGCCTTCACCTAGCAACTCGATGTGTCCACTTCTTACGACATGGTTATCGCATTCCCAGCTGTTCTATGTCAAAAGGAGACCCATGTACAGAGGATACAGTCGTACGTGTCCCGAATGACCCTTTTATGAAACGCAATTGCTCATTTCTCGTAAAGAAAAGATGGGCTTCTGGAAACGGCTCCTCCAGAAACTGAGGCGAAAGATCAGACGGAGAACTACGGTGGGGCTGATGGCGGTCTCCCCGTATGCAGTTGGAGAGGCGATCGACCTGGGCGCGGGAAAGCGGTACTGCATGTTGAAGGACGGGGCTCCGGATGGCTACGGAATTGTCTTTTTGCCTCAGTATACGGTCACCCAAGTCCATTGGGAGAAGGGATCCATCAACGGAAGGGTCGTTGTGGCTGACTTCCACAAGAAGGTCCTGAAGTGCGTGTGTGAAGTGGAGAAGGGGATTGTGAAATCGCTGGAGGACATTTCAAAACTGGAGTGGGACATTATCGATCTCACGGAAGACGGAAAGCGCTGGGAGGGAGATACGCTTGACGGAGTTCCCTTCGGTTGGGGCGTGTACTACGACCAGGACAACTCCAAATTGTACGAGGGGTTCCGTATCCAGGACACGGCCGTGTGCTACGGCTTGCTCTTCCACGAGCTGATGACGACGGATACCGTGTACTATAGAGGTCTGATTTGCGAGGGAAAGCGTTGGGGAATGGGCGAGCTGTACGACCGGAACAGCAAACTCGTGTACGAAGGCGACTGGATCAATGACACCAACAACTACCAGACGGTGACCATTCCTTCCAGCAGTCTGGTTCTGAGCAATCTGCACTCTCTGATGGAGGAGTTGGTCATCGGAGACTACTGCTGCGCCGATGTGCCGACATTCTGCATCGAGAAGCACACACGACTCCACCACCTCCGAGTCGGTCATTATTCTTTTAGCAGCAAGCACGCGAACGAGGAGACCAGCTTCCGTCTGGTGGATCTTCCCATGTTGGAGTCCATCACGATCGGGAACCACTCCTTCGAGTACTACGTCAATTTAGTTATGAGGGGTACCCCAACCCGCCGTCCCTTATCCATAGATCTGCCGCGTCTGACCGCACTCACCATCGGCGAGTCGGAGGACTACGCGATGTGTTTCAAGTACTGCAGGCGTGTTCGCATCATTGGCTTCCCCTTGCTGAAACGCATTCAGCTTGGAGGGTATGTCTTCTCGCATTTAGAGACCCTTGTGATCGATGGTGCGTTTCGTGTGTAGGCTTCACGGACAGATTTGCCTGAGTTGGAAACGTTGTTGATCGGAGAGCACGCGCTGGACGGAAACAAGAAGATTTCTGGCAAGGAGGTGGTGGGTCTGTTGTCGTCTCTCCGCAACAGTACCTGCATGATCAAAGGTGGCAGTTGAAGTGTTGTGTGAGGCATAGATTTGCCCGCGATTCAAACCCTCAAGACGACGGGACAACACAACTTCAACTCGTTCGGCGTGGTGACGCTGCAGAGTAGGAGAAAACGCGTGGTGTGAGCGGCAGACATTCCATTGATCAAACACCTCTCCCTTCACGAGTGCTTCGTGGACATCGGGTATCTGAACGTGCTGAGTAGGGCAGCGAAGACGCGGTGAGGCGTAGATGCGGAGAGCTTCAAGCAGTACGTCGGCATGAACAACAGTTATGGTATCTTACCTACAGTAGCTCACTGTCCTCTTTGTAACAAACACCACTATGCTAACAGCCACATGTTCTCCAGATTCTCTTTCCTCTTCCTCTGCGCAAAAAGAACGGAAAAACAGCAAACAAGCAACACTAGCGTCACGGGCACCACCACCACCAGCACGTTCAGCACGCGCCTGTCCACCTTAAACCCCACATCCGTAATCTTCACCACCGCCTCGCGGTTCAGCACCTTGCCGATCGCCTTCTCCATCTGCTCCTTCTCCTTGATCGCCCGCGCGTAGGTGGCGTTGCTCAGCAGCAGCGGCACCGTCACCTCGATGTACAGCTCCTCGTGGTAGAACAGCTCGCTGCCCTTCTTCGAGTACACGTAGTACGTGCTCACGCTCGGCGGCTTCAGCTGCAGGTAGTCCTGCACCGCCGTCTCCACCAGCGTCCGCGTCTCCGGCTCGTAGTGGATGGACAGACTCGTCAGCACCACCGTCAGCCACAGCATCGCGTGGTTGCGAGGCGGCTGGAAGGCACCTACGAACTCACTCCCACCACACACGCCTCACGACAGTACGACACGACGGCGGACAGCTGGGCTCCCGTGTTCGTGCGGATGCACTCCTGCGCGCGCACTCCCATTTCCTCCGCACCACAACTCGTGCGCACCACATCGCCGATCTCCACCTCGTTGCCCTCGAACATGCAGTGCAGGCGTTTCGTCGTCAGGAAGTCAATTCCCTCCAAGTGAACACAATTCGCGCCCGAGACGCCCTTCGACAGCGTGATCCGATAACCGCGGTAACCGATGTACTGTCCCTCCATCTTGAAGTCCATTCGCTTCACATGTTCCCACGAACTTACCACCTTGTCCAACAGCGGGATCTCGGTCGACTCCAAAATACCCCCGATTTCGTAGTCCGTCATCAGACCCCACACGCGCACGCGGTACGGGAAGCAATTGGAGGAGCGCGTCACGCTGAGCACGTTCGCGTAGTCCTGGTGCTGGAGCGCCAGATTGTACACAATATAGTCGTTGTTTTTGCCACTCCAGAAATAGAAGGTATTATCGTAGTTATTCAGGATGATGGGAGCGTGCGCGTACTACACATGAAAGAGGGAGGGAAAACCAACGTCGCGCGACGTGGCGACCACGGGAAACGGGTTGATCTGGCGAATTAGCGGAGTGCCAAAAATCTGGGCGTTTACGAAGAACTCGATTTTGGTGAGAGAATAACAGTGCCGGTGGATTTCCGCGGCAAACAGGTTGGTACCGTTTCGCATGAAGGACGAAGAGAGGGAAATGGTGTGGAGCAGCGGGGACGACGACAGATGTGTCGCCGAAGGGAGGGAGTTTTTGTACCCCATGTTGAAACGCCCGGCCTCGACGCCGTTGATGTAGAATATGAGTCCCTCGCGACAGAGGAGGGAGATGTGAATGATCAGCGAGGACTCGAACCAGATGAACTACGAGTGAAAAACGGGGGGCACCCCAACGTCGAAGGACTTGCGGAGATAGAGCACGGCGTCGTTCTGGTAGAGCGGGAAGGTGTCCCGTTTCCAGGACCACTGCGACACGTCGAAGTCCAGCTCCTTCCACTGCGGGGGCAGTTCGTACTGCGAGACGGTGTACTGCCAGAGCGTGTCGGCGGTGGTGAGTTCATTGACGATGAAGGACTGCGTGAGACAGGCGTGGAGCGTGGAGTACCGGTAGGAGAACACGAGATCGATGGAGTTGACGAAGAGAAAGAGCGAGTACTCCTGCTGCGTGTTGCGGCTAGCGGTCACTCAACACCACCACACACACCTCGGACAAATCTTCACGTAACACTCGTCGCGCGTGTAGTCCGAGATGTACACGCGGTTCTCGCGCTCCACGTAGTCGCGCCGCCTCAGCAACACCTCGCTCCCACACAACACCTCGTACTCCTCGCTGCCCGATCCGTTGTCGATCGCCAACAACTGATTGCGCTGCGGCACCTTCGCTACCCCTCAATCCCCTCTCCAACACCCACGCATCACCACCATGTGGAGTTTCAACGAATCCGTCCCGCGGGGATTCTTCGCCGTTACCATGATGTCGAATGTTCCCTCCTCCTCGAACACGCCCGTGATCCAGTACCCCGTCGTGCCGTCCGTCCGCGGAATCACCTTCACTCCCGCGGGAAGCGGCGTGATCGACAGCGGGTAGTGCGGCTGCGTCACGAACAGCGGAATGGCGGGAAAGTTGAGACCGGCGTAGATCGTCGCGTTCGTCTCGGCGGTGGACAGAACAGGACGCTGCAGCTGCGTTGCGTTCACCACGAACGAGAGCTCTTTCTGGTTGGCGACTGCGTGCGGCACGAACACGTTGTTCTGGAACACGAACAATAAGCCGTCCTCGTCCATCCAGTCCACCACTCTACCCCTCACACCCCCACTTTTCGACTACCCGTAGTTGGTCACGCTCACCTCGTACACTTCGTCCGTGATGATGCCCACAACGTGCTCGCCACTCAGCTCCTTGTGCAACACCACCTTCTCTCTACACCTCACTCGCCCCCCACACCCCCACTTTTCCTTCACCTCGACAACTCCGTGGTTGCACTCCACCACACCCCCCGTGGTCGTGCCGTTCACCTCCTTCACGAACTCCAGCCACAGCACCTTGTTCACCACCGACACCGTCGTGTGCCCGTGGATCGTGAACTGCGTTCGGGGCAGTGGAGAGAACGCGGCGCCCGAGATCACGCCGGACGCGGGGTCGAGGCGGAGGAAGGAGGGAAAAGCCGGCGTGACGGAGAACAAGTAGTAGTCCGTTTGCGAGCGCGGAACCAGCTCGATTTCGGTCAGAATGCCCACGCGCAGCTCCGTGATCTCCGTGTTGTTGTAGAAGAACGAAATCGCGCTCGGTTGTGGAATGACTAAAAATGACCCGATTTCCGTCGCACCGACTGCCCACCACGGAGAGCGTGATCACCGTCGAGAACACGCTCGCCTCGCCACCCTTGTGCACCTCCAAGTCCACGTGGATGGTGCGCGAACTCGTCTCGCACGTGGGGTAACCCGAAATGCTGCCCAGCGCGGGATCGAGCGAGAGTCCCTGCGGGAGTGCGTCTCGGGTGGAGAAGGAGAGCGAGGCGGAGGCGGAGGCGGACAACCCCTCGATGAGACGATCGTCGATAATCACGCTGTTGGTGAAGTACTTGTTCACCCTGCAGGTGGTGATGGGCTCGGCGTAGGAGAAGGCATTGCCCAGGGAGCGGAAGAGACTCGAGTCCGCGATCGAGGTGTACATTGTCGATGACGGTCGCTTCCACTCCAGATGGATCGATCGAGTCTTGGGACAGGTGGAGAGCCACTCCAACTTGAACAAACGGTTCTCGCTGTGACTGATGTAGAACGATTGCAAGGATGTGAACAGGGGCTGTGCCGACGGAAAATGAATGGCCCAGGTGTCCACGATCAATTCATTGTCGATGTACATGCGGAACGAATTGCAATCCTAACCGTCAAAAACAGGCTCGATTTTCACCTTGTCTTCGTTGGACTCGTACACGATGCGGAACGAATAGAAACCAGGCTCGGGCACGAGTAAGTAGCCAGAGAACACGGAATACATCATCTGAATGGACATGACTCCGTAAGAGAAAAATGGAGATGCCATATCTGAACTTGTCATGTTTAAGCTTGACAATTTGCACTGCTTCTTCTTGATAAGAGCTTCTTGCGGATACGAGGGAAGATAACGGAACATGGACTGATACTCCGGCTGCACTTCGTAAAACACTGCGTTCAGTCCCTGCTGGAGTGTGGCTACACGTCAACACGTTGTTAATGCGATTACGAGAGAAATACAGAGTAATCCAAGTACTCGTCTCGCCCAAGTAGTTGCTGCCCTTCAGACGGTACGCCTGCGATCCATAGTAGCTGCCCGTGTAGGTGCCGCCGATACAACTCCGATCCTTGTCGATACTCAAATCCTGAGGCAGGTCTGGAGAGATGCTGAAGGACGTGAATACCGTATTACCGTGAATCGGAATACAGTCGTAGAACACGTCTCTGTTTATGAAGGCGTCTTCTTTTGAAAGGGAGATGACCAACGGTACGGCGTAGACTATGGTAACAGAGAGGCATCGTCCTTACCTCCAATACTCAAAAGAAATGGACTCTGAATGTCCGCATCCGAAGTCACTTCATACACCGTCCTTTCTTGTCCACTGCGTGGCGTGCCAAACACGGTGTTGTTTTCAAAGAATAGTCCGTCCGGAAGCGTGCCAGAAATGGAAAGAGAGGAATTGAAGTCATCCCAGCAGGAAATGGAGATGGAGCTATCGTCAACAAAAAAGACAACTCGCCGCTCTGAGCACTTGACGGAACATACACGAACAACTACGATGAAACGAGGGGAGGGGAACGTACAACAAAGGGTGAATAGGACACACAACCAGCACGAACAGCGTCTAATACCCATTATTCAATGTGTATTTGCCCAAAGACAACAGTGACGAATTCGGGCGTTATTCCGCGGCGAAACACCTCGAAACACAAACAACTGCGTCAGCAACAAACAACACGAAATCTATAGTACATTGCCGTTGTTGTTCATCCAGTCTCCAGAAGAGCCTCGTACATGCTTCTGTTCATCGTAGTCCGGGAAGAGGTCTATTTCTCACCACGGTACATCGTACTCACCTCGAATATTCAGAATCGGGTCCATTGAAAAGATCATATCCGGATCGAAATCCTATCCATCACAAAACGCTATTAGCAGTACAAAACGAGTCACCAGTTGGTGCTGACGATGCAGCAGCATAGGCAGATTGGACGGATCGTACCACGGCTTGCCATTCTCCTCCGGCGCATTCAAACGAGGCTGCTCGCTGTGGTGCAGTTCTGCTGGAGGCTGCTCAACGCGTTTTGTCTCCACCGGAGGGTGCTCGCTCTTCACCTCCTCATGATTTGACTGCACGTTTGATGGGAGTTTCGTCACGGGCGTTTCGGTGCTCTCCACTTCGGCTCGCTTCTCCTTGCTCTCCACAGCCATTCCCTCCATCTTCTCTCTCTTCTTGGACTGCTTTTCCTCCTTCTTCACCGTTTGCGTTCTCAGCGAGGTCATCGTTGGTAATCCCGATGCGCTCTCCACCTCGGGGGCTGGATGCATAAGGACACGACGAGGACCCACAGGTCGTGCTTCGCTGTGCATCGGAGGCCGCTCGACCGACGAACCTTGCGGAACACTATTCTCTTTCGGTTTGAAGGGAACGCGGGAAATGGTCGGCGAAGAAATGAACGAAATGAAACTCCTCTCGCTCGGATTCTCCTTCGGTTTCACGTACGTCGGCAGCGACAGGTCCTCCATTTTGATCACGCTCTTCGAGGCGCTCAACACCACCCACTCTGACGACTGCGGCGGAAGCGGTCGAGAAGGCGTGGTCATTCCCTTCTCCTCCTTCCTTCGCTTCGACGCCTCGTTTCTCTTCTTCATGTCCTCGACGCGCTGCAGCAACTCCTGCGTCTTCACCTGGATGCGCTCCTCATGCGATATTCTCGAAGCTTCCATCGCGCCCTTCAGCTGACTCGACTCCTCTCTTGCTGACGGCTTCACGCGAAGAGGCGTAGCGGGAACCGTTTCTGTCTGTGGGACGGGATCGTTCGGCTTTCGGACGGGCTCTCGCTTCTGTTCGGGTTTCTGGTTGTCCGACACGGGCGTGCTGTGAGATGAAACGCCCTCGCGGAGACGGTGCTGGTCGTCGCGGAGACGGTCGAGGCGCGCCTCCTCCTCCTTCAAGAGAGTTTCCAGGTTGGATAGGTGGGTAGTGTGTTGAGGGTGTTGAGGTTGAGTGGGCGTTGAGTGAGTTAAGATGGGTTGTGCTGGAGGAAGTTGAGTGGGCGGGAGTTGAGCGGGAGTTGAGTTGGTTGGAGGGAGTTGAGTTGGGGATGTAGTTGAAGGAGGTTGAGGGTGTTGAGGGTGTTGAGGGTGTTGAGGCTGAGTGGGCGTTGAGTTGGTTGAAGGGAGTTGCGTTGGCGTTGAGTCGGCTACGACAGGCAGTGCTGGCATGATCGAAGTGACTGTTGGCTGCTGCACTATCGGCTGCAGGGACTCCGGAGCCTTCTCGGGCGTGTGATGAATCGACGGCGGAGGCGTCTGCGTCGACACGGGTTGAATGGATGGTGCCCGCGGCGCACACTCCTCGGACACAGTCGGTGCGACAGATTCTTGTCCTGCTGGCTTCTCGGGCGTCTTCTGAACCTCTTGCTCAGGCGCGATCTTTGGCGAAGCCTTCTCCGGCGTGTGATGACTCGATGTGTTCTCAGCCACAGCAGTCGTAGCACCCACAACTGAAGAACGCTCCTCTCCAACCCCGCTGGGCACAGGCATTGCAGGCTCAACAGGCTCAACAGGTGTAACAGACTCAACACCACCCTCCTTCCGAGAAGGCACCTCCACCTCCATCTTCGCTTGATCCTCTTCAGCCTTCTCATGCGAAACACACTCCACCACCTCGCGCTTCGGCGAAGGTGCTGACTGTGAAACCACAACAGGGTTGGGAGGAAGAGCAGACGATTCGGGAAGACTCGCGCGGGACTGGAGCCATTCATTATACTGCACATTACCCGCATTTACCAATACCAACCATTCGATTGTACTCCTTTTCGGCGAGCTGGCGAACCAAATCGCGCTTCAATCCGCGAGGACGCAATCCCACTTTTCTGAGCTCCTTCTTCAAATCGGCCACAGTGAGCAACTTGAAACGAATAATCAGATCATCAAGAGTCCTGATCATCACGAGACCATCAAAAAGCACACTCTCCATTGTACTCATTCTCCCCACCTTTCTCTCTGTCATCGTCTGTTGGATCTTCGTCACGATTCTCGGTCTCCTCAGCAGTTCGGGGCGGGACGGTCTACAATGAATCACATAGAATGGATTCCGACTTCCATCACTACCTCAAACTCGTCGATAGGTGCAGTATCTACAATAGACCGCTTTGAAACCTATTCGTTAGAGAAGCATGCTGCGTGCATACGCATTCGTTGATCCACGACAATATGCTTCTGCAGTTGTTGTCAATGGTTATATTCACCTGATCGAGAGCAGACTACGGATTACCGACAAACGCGGCACTCACTCCAAATAGATTGCTGATCGTGATCACGTTATCTGTGACTTCCTGTTTCATCCTTAGCAACGAACCCAGCTTCTCACAGATGAAAGAATGGGAAACAAACACCCCTCTTTAACAAGCCATTTTAACCCTTATACTCTTCTGTGCATCGACTCATACATCCGGATCACGTATCCTCTGACCGCGAAATACGCGTTGCGGAGGAACTGGGGACAACGGGGACTATACAACGCGCGGTTAATAGACGTATCGTAGGTTTGAATTGCACGCTACAGATGAATCATCGACACGGAACAAACAGCCATAATCGGATCGACCGACGTGCGGTACATCAGGTACTGCACCACGATCAAAAAGGACGAGATTCCGCGCAGTCCCTTGAAGATCGACACGAAGCTCAGAGGAAGCAGCGCCACTTCGAAGCTCGTCGTCGTGAACCCGACCAGCTCGTTGACAATGTACTGCTTCTCCGTCGGTCTACACGCATTACACTGCAATCGCGTCCCTCACGTCCGAGAATACCAGGTGGCGTCGTTTCCCATCGCCTTCACAACGGCCCTGTCCACGCACGAACGAAGCTTGCTACGGGTGAAATGCGAACTGAAGAACGACTCGGCCGCCGAACGCCATTTCGTGCTCACAATGCCGTAGATAAACAGGGAGAGAGGAACCACTTCATGAATCACAATCTAGGGGGAATGAAGAATCACGAACGATCCTACGATAATCATGGGGAAGGCAATGAACGGAGAAGACCGGAATGCCATGTAAGGCATGGCATAGCCGACGAGAGCGTCGCGAGCGATGGGAGCCCAATACTAGAAATGAGGAACGATCCGAAGAGGAACAGTGCGATTCCACGCAGGTCGACCGTACTGCATGAAAATGTGAATGATGAGCAAGCACAAGTAGCAGGTGGTGAAGAACGAAGTCACTCGCGAGCGGAACGAGGGCTTCAGGAACGGGAACACGGCAAGAATCCAGCACACGATGAGGAGGAAGCGGATTCCATTCTCCAGCGTAGTCAGGGTCTTGATGGAATCGCCGAACAACAGACATCTCAAGTTGTTCTTTGATTCCTTCTCATCCATCTACGGATCACGCGGTAAATCAAACGGTACTTCTTTGATCAGCTTTTCGACCGACTCCTTGTTGTCGGACAGAGAAAGCGCTAACAATGAATAGCAGTTTGTTTACCTACCCTTCTGGTACTGCTTCTTTGCTTCAATATAGTTGCCGAGACCCGCGTAGCACGAACCCATCTGAATGTAGCCCTTTGCCCAGTCCGGATCCAGCGAAACGCACTTCTGCGCGTCCTTCATCGCTTCGTCAAATTGGTGCAGCAACAGATGCGCGGTGCAACGATTACTGAAGAGCTTGGGATTGAATTGCGAATACTCGATGGCCTAGGAATCAGCGTGGATGCACGCGTCGAATACCTCGCTGTAGAAGCGAAGAGCGCCATCGTAGTTCTTGTCCTTCAAACAGGCATTTCCCTTTTCTTTCAACTTCTACACGTCACTGCAACGCGGACAGTTCCACATCTGCGGCAGCTTCACTCATTCTTTACCTTTTTTGCAGTACGGAAAGTGAAAGGCGTTTCATCGAATCACATGCTCTTTTCTCTTTACTAACAAACACGCCGTCTTAAGCGGAAACGAGCCTCCAGGCATCGAGTAGCTCCGATATCCCGTCTACCACCATATCGGGAATATAGCGCGAATGGGTCTTTCTGTACTCTTCCACATAGTCCGGAACCTGCTGACAGTTCATGAGCGAGAGTCCGTCCTTGCTTGGCAGCACGGGGACGTGAGAAGTGCCCGGATCGCTCTTGCTGTAGTGGGGACGAACGTAGCACGACCTGGAATGAATGGCTACGCGTTACAGCCCACACAGTGTACGCACCGATAGAAGCGATGAAATCGTCTACGTGGTCGCCCGCTAAGAGCATGTTCTCGCACGGCACTCCGAGATCCTTGCTGATGCGCACGAACGGATCGATGTTTGGCTTCGACGGCTGGATCTCCCGACTATACGCCACATCCACCTTTGCCGCGATGAGGTTCAGCACGTTGTTCATCGACTTCTGGCTGTTGCGAGTCAGCAGCGCCACTTTGATTCCACGCTCATTCAGCAACGACAGCAACTCGTTCACGCCTATGATCAACGAAACGCCAAGAACACCACCTGGCTGAAGAGCGAGGTTGCGCTGTGCGAGAAGCTCTTCCGTTTCAACGACCTCCATTGCCCGCTGATACTCCTCTCCTTTGTAGTGGGAAAGGATATAGGGGAATATGTCCTGGCCGAGAGGGATCTTCGCCAGTTCTCGAATCCTCTTGAAGTTGATGGCGCCTAACGGAGTCACCAGTACTGCAACACACCGTACCGGGCAGTGTGAGTGTTCCGTCAACGTCGAATACCACCGCCTTCACGGGAGACAGCAGTGCCTGAATGTGCGCGGGAGAGAGCGATGAAATGTGGGGGACCATTTCCTCTGACATGCGAGAATGGATCCAGCGTATCGGTGGAACAAACAGAAACAGGAATTGGAGTTGCAAATGTTCGTCATAACCGAGCGGAAGGTGTCGGACACAACTACGCGTGAAATCGTTGCAGCAACCCCACATTCCATGATCACCCTCACCAAAGAGGGAAACACCTTCTTTCCGACGGTGAACGTGCTCACCACGGGAAGCTCGACGAAGTCCGTGTGCAGCGTCTTGTAAAACGAGTGGTCCCCGATGGAAATCACGCGAAGCTGGCCCAGACCGCGCATCTTCAAGTCCTTCACATTGCGGCAGCAATCCGAGCCGAAGGACAAGTGCTCCAGACATGGAAAGTCGGAAAACTCCATCTCGGACACGAGGTTCATGCACCGATTGCCGATGGAAATGTTCGCCACGTGCGTCAGCCCGCTCCACTCCAGCGACTGCAGTTTTGAGAAGGAGGCGTTGTTGAACGAAACGGAGATGAGATTGGGGAGATCTACGGGAAACGAACCGAATCGCAAATCACTCTTCAAGTGAAGCGCGGAGGCCAAATGAAACGCGAACAGCCCGAACTCGAGCGTCTGCAGAGCGGGGAGGTTCACCAGCTCCAGTTTCTTGCAGCAATAGAAGGAGTACGAGTTGTTGCAGTTCTCGTCACTTCCAATAATCAGATCGGTCAGGTTCGGCAGGTCCGACAGGCACAGGGAACTCGTCTCCATGCAGCTCCCGTTGTCCATGAGAATCGACTGGAGCGAGGGCAAGTCTGGGGATGGCGCGAGCTAACGAAAGATACGAATTAGACTGAATGAGATGAACTGCTTCCGGTACTCGGTGGCCTGCAGCGTCACGTGGTTCTTGGCTTGTGGTGAGAGGAAGGAGAAAGGAAAACAGAAGGGGTACTGACACTCGCTGCGCGACAGCGCGTTCAGGGAGAAGTCCAGGTACTTCAGCGAGGGCATGTCGAACACATGAGGGAGCGAGTCAAACCGTACTGTGGAGAGAGAAGAGAAACAGCGAGGACAGCGCGCTCTGCCCCAGCGTGAACTCCGTGAGGCGCGGACACTCCAGCGCGAGCGTGTGGATCTGCGGCAGACAGTGGTCGGGAAGCACCAGTCGCGTGATGACGGCGTCTACGATGAATCGAGGGAGAGAAAGGCACCTTGGAGTGTGAGTGACGTGAGCGATGGGATACTGGACACCACCTGGAGAAGCGTCTGCGAGAGTGAGGCGACGCATGTCAGAGAATGGAGCTTGGACGTGGCAGGAAAGAGAGAAGGCAGGAAGTGCTCGTTGCAGAGAAAACTCGACAGAAACTGCGTGTCGTCCTCGCTCAGTTCTACTCCTCATTGCTCCTCCCAGCGCCAACGCAGCACTTCCTCCTCCTTCTCAAGGAACGGCAAGGACCCCGTGGTGTCGTCGAACAGTTCGGGTTTTCGCACCTCCGCTCCCTCCACTCGCAATCCCTCCTTCTTCACCAGACGGTCCGCCTCCCACTCGCCCTCCATCCACACTCTGTCACTGTACTTGTACACGCCGTGTCCCTCGCGCCTTCCCTCGCTCCAGCTCCCCTCGTGCCAGCAGCCATTCGCGTAGTGCAGTACTCCCTTGCCGGAAGGCTTTCCGTTAATGCACTCGCCAGCGTAGTCGTCTCCGCGGCTGCTGTACAGAATCGCCTGTCCGTTGATGTCGTTGATGCTGTGGACGGGTCGCAGAGGCGAACACATGGAGAGCGACGATGATGTGAGGAGGGTGTTCTGAACGGGCGATCCGTCCGTGGAGAACGTGAGCAGGTAGTTCAGCAATTCCAGGTAGGTCGGGATGGTGCTCCACGAAGACGAGGAGATGAAGTGAATGAACACCTATGGCTCATTGAAGCCAGGCGTGCAATGCCTCGTTTGAAAGACTGTTCGTGGCGTTCATGATGTGCGACAAGCACTAGGGGTGAAGGAACGGAGAGAGAAGTGCAGGTGGCGGGAGCGAGTACACTTTGATGCAAAACAGCAGCAGTCGCCGATAATTCTACACTGAAACCAGGGGAAAAGGCCCGACACTGTCATCACGTCGAATGGTGTTGCCGTCAATGATTGCGCGAGAATGAATGGACTCAACTGTTTCAAGCATGGAGCGCACAAGGATCTATGAAATGAAGGGGAAGCAGGACATGGACGTCTTCTCGGACGAATTGCCCCGGATTCGTTTTGCAATACTTGCAATTCGCCGACTAGAGATCATACGGAAAGAGGAGAGAGTGCATTCTGGAGACAAGAAGAACAACTGTACGACAGACAGCAGTTTGAGACGTATTTGTCAATGCACATCACAGAGCAAGAACCTAGGCGTGATCACGCGAGTGAAGGAGCAACGGCAGCATTCTGCTCGGTTCAGTCTGTAGATCGCGTTGTAGATGAACGACTCGATCAAATGCCTTTCTGTCGTCGTTTTCATTGCGGTTGCACGGAAAGACGGAATAACCGCGGTTTCGTTTCACTCAGAAAAGACGCATTGGATTGCACTACAAATTCGCGAATGGACTGTAGTGGGTTGGAAGTAACGGGTGGAAGAGAAGAGAGAGGGAAGAAGGAGAAGTGAGGGTGGAGGGAAGGGAGTCATGCGTAGCAATCGCACAGTGGATGTCAACACCGGGGGAGAGCACACAGATCCATCGGCAAGTGGACATCTCCAGAAGGCACAGATGGATGTCATTCAGCGCAAGGATATACGCGCTACGTCGGTAGAAACCCTTGCAGACGTTTCTTCGAGCTCCATCTTCGTCATGATTCTTCCCGCTGGATTCTACAACTATACTGGGCTATTTGAGATGGGCGATTCCATACTAGTTGAGAAATGCAAGGAGAGAATCGTTGTGGTGGATGGAAACAATCGCAGGCTGTTGCGCGTGGACGACGAGGACCTGAGCGGGGTGAAGCGAAACCAAATCCTTGACTTGAACGATGAGGGAGACCGTTGGGAGGGCGATGTGCTGAACGATGAACCATTAAGGATGGGGTGTGATGTATGACAAGGAAGGGATGAAGGTATATGATGGATTCCGCTTGGGTGGAGAGGCTGCGTGCTATGGGCGCAAGTACTACGCGGACATCTCCAGGGTTGAGTATGACGGGGAGTGGTGTGTGGGCAGGAGATGGGGAAGGGGTACGCAGTACGATCGAAATGGTGTTGTTGTGTATGAGGGTGAGTGGGTGGATGATGGACATCTGGAGGGAAAGATGGTGATCACGACGAAGAACCACAGATTCGTCAACCTCCACAATCGCATTGAAGAACTCCACGTGGACAGCTGCTGCTGCAACCAGAAGAAGTGGAGGGTGTTCGACCTCTCCCTCGCGCAGTCGCTGAAGCAGTTCCGTGTGGGCGACTGCTGCTTCAAGAGTGTGGACGAGTTGAAGCTGGTCGGACTGAGTGCGCTGGAGAGTGTGGTGATCGGCAAGACCAGCTTCACGGAAGACAGTGGAGCGTACAACGCGAAGCGTCGCTTCTGTCTGAAGGACTGCCCGCGTCTGAGGGAGTTGAAGATCGGTCGCAACTCCTTTGCTGATTTCAATGCATGTGAGATTGAGAACCTCCCTGCGTTGGAAGAGATCGTGATTGGCTCTGTGCTGGACTGGAGCTACAACTTCTACTGGTCCTCTCTGGTGCTGCGGAGTGCTTGGTGAAGGAGGCGGTGATGACTAGACATGCCTTCGCTCAAATCCATCCAGTTGGGCATTGCGTCCTTCGTGAAGTGTTCTCGGTTTGTGCTTGAGAGTGGTCCTTCTCGTTCATGGTTATGTCTAGACCTTCCCGAATTGGAATCCGTTCACATTGGACGAGATGGGTGTGCATTTGATGAAGATGAAACCGAGAGTGAGTTGATCATGCGAAGTGGTGAATCGCATTTGCTGTGATGGACTAGACTTGCCCAAACTCACAACGCTCGCAACCGACACTCAGTACAGCAACACATTCTTCAATCCGTTCGCCATCATTCTTGAAAGTGTTTTCGTACCCGCAGACATGACGATCAGATATGCCGAATCTCACGAATGTGTCTTTCCCGGAATCATTCCGCTTCAACCGATTTGCCACGTCAGAGAGTCACTCCGCATGCATGTTGTCATGAGTAGATATCGGCGCTCTTCAAACGCGTCTCTATCAGTCATCATGATTCCTGTTTCGTTACCATTCATCCTATGCATTCCTTTCATAACCACCAACACTGCGATGACAACCATCACTCATCTCCTCACCCCCACAATCCCACCCATTTCAATCCTCTCTCCCTTCCTTTCCCCAATCTCCTAACGATGCTTGCGAGAAGTGTCCTTTTCCGTATCCACTTCACCTCCTCACTCAACGGCTAGAACAACAACCCCTTCGCGCTCTTGTCCGCTTCTCCTCCTGTCATCGCCATATCGGTCAAGTGCTGCATTTTCCTCTCTGTTTACAGTAGCCTGTCAAAACCACACACCCTCATCTCATCGATGGTGACGAACTCACTCCTGGAGTGTCGCAGAAGGAGTACGACTTTATATTCGGAATGCTCACTCTGCAGATATGAAGATAGGCAACTCTTTCTCCTATCCCGTCTTCCTGTGGGCAGTTCGGTGGTTATCAGCTCTGCGTCGCAGAAATACCAGTCGTGGAATATCCCATACGAGTACAAGCAGAATTCAAGCTTCCACTATTTGTGCGGCATTGACCAGCCCAACCTCCTTTTAGTTCTTCAGAAGCTGCAGCGGAATGAAGTCCGTCGCTGTCTGTTTATGCACCCCAAGCCCGAGTCCCGCTTCCCGTCCTCTTTGACGCCTAGTGACAAGATCGGCTATCTCTCGCCGCGGCTGTATCCGGAGGATGCGAAGCAGTTCTTCGGGATGAACGAGGTGTACAAGCTGGATGAGATTGCTTCTGTTCTGCCGACGATTCTGAAGGACTCTACACATGTCTTCGCCTACACTTCCTGTGACGCCAAAATCAATTCCGCAGTTGCGCAGGCACTCGGCAGCCAATCCGTCCAATCTGTTCTTCCCGAGCTGGACCGCATTCGCTGGATCAAATCGCTCAACGAGCAAAAGCAGTTGCGCTTTTCCTCCTCCATCTGTAGCACCTCCTTCAACGAATTGTCATCCACGCCTCGTCCTTCCGTTTCCCCCTTTTCACGCGTAGTCATCGGCATCGAGAATCGCCTCAGCACCATCTTCGAGTACAACGTCAAGATCCGTGGCGCGCAGGGCGTTTCGTTCCCCACGATGGTGGCGGGCGGCGCCAACAGCCAGTACGTCGAGTATGCGTTTAACGACTCCATCGTGAATCCGGGAGAGGTAAAGGAAGGGAGGGTGAGTGAATTGCAGAATGTGGTGATTGATTGCGGCGTGTCGATGAACGGCTACCAGAGCGATATGACGCGAGTGCTATTTGCCGGTGACGCCAAGAACGGGAAGAAGGCGCACCGCGACGTGTTCCTGGGACTGAACGAGGTGTATGAGAAGTGTCTGCAACTGCTGCGCACCCAGGAGAGCTGGTAGGGCTGTGTGGGACCCCCCATATTTAGCTCCATGTACGATGTGCACAACGCGGCGGTGAAGGAGCTCTCTCGCCTCCTGACGGACCTGAACGTGATCAAATCGGACAACCTTGAGTTCGTGTATTGCCCCTCTCTCACTCACAGCACGGTCGTGGAGCAGAAGCTGTACTTCAAGTACTTCCCGCACTTTGTAGGGGAGTGAGGAGCGCGTGAGGGGTAGGTTGGTCACTACATTGGCTTGGACAACTACGACACGCCCACCATTCCCTTCAACTCCTCCTTCGTGCCGGGCGTGGCGTTCTGCGTGGAGCCGGGGTTATATGTGAGGGGTGAGGAGCGGGTGTGAGTGTAGTTCGACGGCGGAGAAGAGATTCCGGAGGAACTGAGGCACTTCGGTGTGCGCATCGAGGATACCATTCTGTACATTGACTCGAAGAGCATTGATATTCTGACGAAGGACACGCCGAGAGTAGGAAATGGAGCGGGATTTGATGGCTAGATTCCTGCATCACTCATTTAGTCACATGTTTGTTGGAACAAGAGCAAGCAGTACTTTTGGTGAAAATAGTCTCCGGTGATCACAAGAACCGTATCGATGCAGGACTGGATCCTCTCATCCGCGCATTCCTCCCGCTTCTTCAAAAGCAGCTTGTAGAGACTGCGAATCGTGCCCATCACTTCTGTCTGTCAATCCTTTAAGAAAAGACTACGAACCGTTAGCGGCATGTCGATCAGCACCAGCAATGCGTACAACCAGATGCAGATATCTTTCCTAGGTGTTATGTACAAGAAGAGGAACTACGAAATAGGAATGTCGTCGAATGCAAGCCATTCGTAGTGGTAGTTTAGCAAGGCATTTGTCGTCAGCTACCCATCACAGCCTCACCAAGCAAACCACGAAATCCATTTTGACCAACTCCGACAACTGTGGCAAACGACAGTGGTATGTGGTTAGATCGAGCTCCTCCTTGCTTTCATCGTTCCGCTCTGGAAAGCAGTAGTACTCCCATCCATTCTCGTCGTTCATATGCGGAAAAGACGACTCCTGGGAGGGAGGAGTGTTCTCTCTCAGTGTCGTAACACTCTATTGTTGATTCCAGTAATTGTTACGAACGTTCCGCAATGATGCAAAGTCATCTAGTACGGATTGAGACCATTCGCTATCAAATGCGAGTTGTGTCTATTCATTACCTAAATCGGAGCATACTCACTTCTTCCATTTCCTCCTCATGTGTGTTTTGCTCCGAATTGTCCTCCACTTCGTGTTTGTTCTTCTTCAACTCCTACTCGTTACAAGTACGATAGAGCGACGCACATTCAAATCAGCAGTCTCATAGTCAGGCATGTTCTCCGCCTCATGCCTCACGCTCATCAAATACTCAAGGGCGCTTTTCGGCTCCCTATCGAATGTGATGTTTGTGCCGTAGTACTTTGGCAATGCAAATGCGCCGCGACTCATTCACAAAGCAGTGTGGAACAAACAGAATACGCCTTCGCAGACAAAGTAACTGCTCCCTGAAGAACCTTCTGAGCCAGCTCCGGATTGCTGACCATGTAGTTCTTAATCTCCTACACATGAGCCAAAACAACAACACCAACGCTATCACCTGATGTGTAGCTTACAGACGGGTCGTCGAGAAGAGAGATGTCTCCTCTTCTAAAAGAGGGATGTAGCACGGTGACAATCACGTTCAGTGCCGCCACGCCAAACACAACTAGCGCCAACAGCGAGTACATGGACCCCAGAGCCATCATGATGGTCCCGATACTATGCATAAGCAAGCCCAGCCACGACAACAAGAAAACGAAGATGGAACGACCAATGTACGTAAAGAGGAAGCCAAAGTTACGGCGGAACCGCTCTCCCAGCTTCTTCATATGCAGCTCGTACAGGCAGAGGATGCCGTTGAACAGGAGGCAGTAGCACGTTAAAAGCAGCTTATTCAGATTGAAGGTGACGATTGTCGATAAAAGAGAAAGGAAGAGGAACACTGCAATGGCTAGAGAGATGAAGAAGTTCATCCAACGAAGAAAAGTCAGCAAACCCTTGATGTCCGCCTTCGTAAACTGCTCATACTTGTTCTGAATCGAATTCCTATCGATAAGGGTGAAACCACGATTGCCACTTGCTCGGCTCGATGAGCTGGGTATTCTACGCATTATCACTGGAAAACGAGAAGTGGTTACAAGAGTGGATTCTTCGGGTAAAGCGACAGCTGCCATTCCGGAAAAATGAGAGTGGAAAGGGAAGTGAGGAGCGAGTTTCGTGGTTCAAGTGTCAGAGGCGTTACAAATGGAAGGGATGACGAATCGGCCACTTCAAATGTGGAAAGCAAGTGAAATGAGGAAGTGAACTCTCTTTCCCTGATAGTCAAAGGGTAGAATCACACAGAGATGAAGAGCCGTTTGGCAGTTTGTTGCAGGGAAAGGGATGGATTCCTTCGATGACCCATAAAGCAGCAACCTATCCCTCCAACAAATAGTACTCCATCATGTGAACCCAAAGCCATCTATATCCCTGAGTGTTCTTCTTGACATGCCACTTTCTCTCTTTCTTTGCTTGCGATGGGTTCAGACAGTTCTGCACACTCTGTAAAGGTGAACATGGCTGTATCTCCTTCTCATCCCGAAGCCTACGTTCGTTACGGTTACAAGGTCGGTTCTGCTATCTCCCTTTATTCACAGTCATATGTGTCGATTATCGTTCAAAAGGAAGACTACTGCACGTTGGAGTACCGCAACGGCGACAAATCCCTTCTCTTTTCATCCTCCTACTCAAAACGAAATCCGTCCTTTGCCGCGATCCACAAAACCAAGTGCATTCCCATCGACACCTCCACGCAAACGCCCTACCTACGCTGCATTCCCTACATTATCAAACGCAAAACTCCGTCCCGTTATCTGTTTTCCTCCGTCTCCTCGTTCCACGGAAATGTGCAACAGCAAGGAGATAGTCACGAATAGGAAAACAAGCGCCTGAAGACGGTCATCCAGTTCAAAAGGGAAAAGGAATCGGGACTGAAACGTCTCGTGAGAATCGCCCATCCCAACCCTCTCCATCTCTTCTCGAAACCGAACGAATACGTCATCGACTCCCACGTCGATCGTTCCGTGAAGCGCGAAGACAGAATGCCCTGTGTGATGAATGACTCTACCGTTCTCCTGCGGCAGCGTGGGAAAATCGTCTTCGTGGCAACCCGCTTCAAGACAGCGGTGTGGTACGCCTGCTACGACACGATCGACTCCCTGACCGGTTTAGCGATCCTCCAGTGTCTTCTCTTTGAAGGGATTCTCCGTTTCTCCCCTGTTTGTTGACGAAACACGAAAGAGAAGAATTAGAAAAGCACACCTGAGTCTCCATTGCGCGAATGAAGAAAGGAAGAAATGAAAAAGGAAATGGACTCCTCGTAAACGTCCTACGCATCACAGCCCATCCACTGCTCCACAAAAAAGAAGTGGCGATACTCCTGATCATGCGTCAGTCGATGCTCCACGTCCTACACATCACCGCGCAGCCACTCCACAGACGTGGGGGAAACGATACGGTTCGCTGGAGAAAGAAAGAGAGCGAATCGCCTGCGTCGAGTAGTTGCGCACCAGTCCCGGCTTCTTCGAGTGACTGAACACCATGCTGGACGAGTGGTCTGATCCTCACCCACGCGCCACAACACTACTCAGCACGTACTCCTCGTTGCCACCGCACGCCTCCTTCGCCGCGACGTACCCGTTCACGCGCTCCACCGTCTGCTGCACGATGCGCTCCAGCATGCACGGCTGCTCCTGGTTCACGTCCTTCCGCACGTAGAACGACGCCACCTCCGCCGGCGTGAGGCCGCGATGAATCGCCTTCTTCAGCAGCACGCCGCTGACCCTACGGCTCATCGCACGCGCCAAACCCCACCTCATGAGAATCAGACAAACCTTGCGGATGCCCAGACACTCGTTGAGGAGCCGGGCGTCCGCCTGCACGTCCATCTGCTCCGCGAACGTCACGAGGCGCGGGTCCCACGGCTGGTGCGTCTGCTTCCAGTCCAGCCAGCACCAGGAGAGCTCGTTGATCTCGAAGCAGTCGGGCAGGCAGTACCCGTGATCGATGGGGATCAGCTTCATCGCAGAGCCGCGCCGCCGGACCATGATGTTCGCGTCGTTGCGGTCCGTGTTCATCGTGTACATGTCCAGAAACGCGATCTTCTGCACCTAGCGGTCACACACAGGCAGCACGCGCACCTCGAAGGTGGAGTACAGCGAGCACGACCAGTCCGAGCAGAGGTCCGCGTCGCACACGAACTGCTGCAGCGAGCCCGTCTTCGTCTTCACGCCCGGGTTCCGCGCTCTGAAATACGGGTGCTGCACCAACGCCTACGCGTCACACGGGCGACGCAAGACCACCTGAGTGGTCATCGGCACGGCGAAGAGGTGGTCGCGGTCAAGCAGATAGGCGGCAACCTCGCGCTTCCAGCCCTCGCCGGAGCGAATTCCCATGCGCAGTCCACGTCTGCCGGTCACGCCCTGGAGGTTTCCTACGGGTGAAGAGGGGATGAGGGGAGAACGAGGGTTGTTCTCTGCGAAGGGCTCTTCGTCCCCGGGCTTGAAGACGAGGAGGTTCCACTTGTTGGCATCATTGAGGAAGTAGGTGCCGCCGCTGCCGTAGAGCGACAGTTCCGGCTTGATGCCGGCGATGAACGAGTTCCGCACCTCCTCCAGAGAATCCAAGAACTCCTACAGTTCACACTCCACAGGGACTGTCCACGGCGTCCAAATGAACCTGCGAGACGATCTGTATGCACGCGTTACTGCCGTTTCGGAAGGAAGGGCAGTAGAAATCCAAACGAATCCGGTTGTTCCTCACATCCAGTTGGTAGAGCGCGATTTTGCCGGAAATCCTCTTTCCGGAGAAGAGAATGGCAATCGATCCCTGAGAAATGCCCGTTCGTTGGCGAATCATGTTGCGCACCGCCGTTATCTCGTCCCACCATCTCATCTGCACTTCGAACGCGTACTGCGCTGTTCCATTTTCCAGCAGTTGGTAAAGAACGACCACCACCTGCTTTCCCAGTTCGACTGTCTCTTCAGACGCGTTCATCTCTGGCTTCGCTCCGAATCCTCCGAATCAAGTGGAAGAGAACACTTGCTTGAGAGATTTCTGCGTAATGGAAGAGCACGCAAAACGGGGGTATTTTGGACGACCCGTGGGATCTTTCGTGTTTTCGGTGGAATAGAGAGAGGAGAGGGAAATGGGTATAATATGAGAATTGAAGCGCATGTTTGATAGATGGAGGCAATGAACGCAATTGCGCTCTTCATTCGATTCTCAGAGGAAAGCGAAAGCGAGAATGCGACAGAGAAGGAACACCGCCCCTCGATTCACGTCCCAACAATCCCACGAATTTGGTGTTCACGGGAGCGGGAATGGATTCGCGTTATTCGTGCTCTCCGAGAGTGTACTCGTTCGACGCGGAATACGAACAATGGATGAGGATGGCTCAACTCCATTGGGAGTGAAGATGCTGGCGGATCATCTGGTGAAGGTGAAACTGCAGTACGAAGGTGGATTTCGCACGAACGCGTGTTTATTGAGTAGAGAGGATCAACGAATTGCTTCAGTACATCAAGAGTATCGAAAGAGAGAAGAAGGAGCTAGCTCGTCGATACAAGGAGATGGAAGATGAGCTGGAGATGCGCAGACAGGAGATTTACCAAATGAAGCGCGAGGCCTCCAACGAATACGTAGTTGAGGAAAGGGAGAATTGGAAGGCGTTGCTGAATCAGCAGAGACAGGAAAACGATAAACTGAAGAAGGGTGCCTCCTCTTCGTCTTGCTTCACGCGTAGACATTGAGATTAGCAAGGAGCGCATCAAATCGCTCGACGATCAGCTGAAGCAAGCAGAGGAAAATGCAAAGGAACAGCAGGAGTTCGCGGAGTCCGTCGTGGCGTCCAATGACGCGTCTTCGAGCACGGTGTCAACAGACCAGACGTCCGAGGAGGAAGAGCCGGAGAATCCCGAGGAGGATGCTGCCCAAATGGGTCCGCCGCAGCCTCTGGCTCCCCCGTCTTCCGATTCCGCTCCCTCTCTGGATACGCTTCTCATCCAGAAGCGCGCGCTGGAAGAGGAGCTTGCCCGGGCAGGCAAGTCCGTGACGAAGCTGCAGGGCGAGGTGAAGGAGGGAAGAGAACTGAACAAGAAACTCACGGACCAGTTTCGTGTGAAGGTGGATCTGTTGGAAAGCGAGCATCGTGTAGGGTGTGGCGGAAGTGGGTGAGGGATAGGAAAGAGAGAACATGCTGCTGAGCGCGATTGAGGGGCTCAAGTCAAAGCTGGATATCGAGCTGGAGAAGAAGTGGGAGCTCACCCAGCAGCTGCACGCCGAGGAGCAGGAGCGGTCCAGTCTGTTTTCGTTTTTGTGGGGTTAATGTCAACTGTTTCAACTGGAGTATGTCATAGTTAGCTGTATTCTCTATTCTATTTTGGGCTGTTTGTTCCCCATTCCCGCTCCTTTCCTAGCGTTCTCACGAGAACGTGTGTCACTTTGATTATGAACACCACTGAACGTGCAACTCATTCTGCTCATTATCTCGAGATGAGCAACCCTTTTCTCCGATCGAAGCAGCAGAGCGTGCGTAACCAACCATCTGCGAGTTCGATGAATCCCATGGGAGCGAGAATACCCCCGGCCGGTGGTTTTTCCGCTCCTCCTCCCTCCGTTCCGTCCGCAACGCAACAGCCCGG
>ERZ1106948.190-NODE-190-length-30670-cov-30.571387_pt1 | contig 30670 bp, 44 predicted proteins | sample MGYA00403673_ERZ1106948 | MGnify/ENA primary metagenome ERZ1106948 (study PRJEB35170, sample SAMEA104062409) | human gut metagenome | biome: human gut; feature: human-associated habitat; material: faeces | place: Denmark | collected 2012-05-07 ...
GAAACGCCAATACCTCGTCGAGCTCGGCATAGAACACTCCATCGGCCACACACTGGTGCTTCTTGCTAATCTTATCAGCAGGCATGATTCAAAGGTGAATAATCAAAGATTTCTGGTGGACGATGGAATGGTGAAAAGGCGCGGACAGTCGTCAGCCCTCATCAAGGTGAATCTGGACCACTATACGAATTGTGTTTGGGAGACAGGAGAGGGATTCGATGGAAGGAGGGTGCGGAGAGTGTACATGCAACAAACAGACGCAGCTAGGAGCGTGGCGTTGATCATCACGAGAAACACGGTGTTGGCGAGAAGACATGATTGCAAAGGAATGAGAAACGTGAATCATACAGATAGCGGCTTTGTCTCCACACTTGAGGACGGAATCGCCTCCACACTTGAGGACGGAATCGCCTCCTCGACACACTCTTCCTTACTCTCTTTCTGAATAGCAATAGAAGATTCGGCTTCAAGAACGGGAGACGAAGGAGCCGATGGAGTCTTGACCAGAGAACGAGTATCCTCCGACGTCAACGACCACTTCTACACGTTAGGAACGAAAACGGGAGAGAACGCTGCTCAAGATGGACGATGACGCTCCTTCTTCGCTCAAAAGACTGTTCATGGTTGACCGCATCCTACTCTTCACACTTCAAATGCAAGCAGACCTTGACTGCGACTTCTTCCGCTTTTCCTCGAGCATGTGGATTTGCTTCAAGATATCCTTCCGCAGATAGAACGAGAAGAGTTTGGAGCTGAATAGAGTGACCGTTTTCCCCAGATCGTCTACGCGTGAGCGGCTCCAAAGCGAAGGAAAACCATGTTCTGTGAGCTTGGGGTATTGCTTGGCGCTCTTCCGCTTTGCGGGAACCATTGCGATCGCAGAGCACTCGGAAATACTGAAACAAACAGCGCCACTATACACGACTATGCTCGCTTTCGTACTGCCTGCTCAACGCATCCACTTCGTCGAAGCAGCGGTCAACGAACAAGCCAATCACATGCTGTGCCATCTGCCGAATGGACACGCTCTCGCTCTCTTCGCTGCACTTCCGCAGCGCCGGATACACGATCCGAGCCACCGCCTTCACGTTGTCCTTGTCCTTCATCACCACGCTCTCGTACGACGCACTGCTCCACAGACACAGCGTGCGCTCCGCCACCTGGTTGTTCGGCGAGCCCAGACACTTCGCGATCCTCTTGAACAGCACGTCGCGGAACGGCAGGATGTCCTGCGGCACCAGGTGCTCCATGATGTCCTCGATCTCGTTCAGGAAGCACAGTTCCTTCCCGCTGTTGCCCGTGGGCCAGTACTTCAACAGCGCCTTCACAATCTACGGATGAGAGAGCGAGCGAAGCCGGACGGGCGTGCTGAGCGAGTGGTCCTTCGCCACGTACAGCGTCATGCAGTAGGACAGCTGGATGTTGTACTGCTCGTAGCACGCCATCTTGTGCAGCGGGATCAGCGACTTCTCCAGCGACTGCAGGTGCTCGGGACGGATCGGCACCGTGAAGCCGTTGATGATCGACGCCAAAATCTCCAGCAGCTCCGAGATGCCGCGGTGCACGTGCGTCTCGTAGAGGAACTGGTAGAACGTGTGGTTGATGATCTTGCGGATCGCCGCGCGGCGGTTCGTCAGCTTGCCGTAGATGCGGTGTGTGGCCGTCTTGAGACACTCGCGCTCGCGCGGGTCCACCGAATCGAAGAGCGAGATCAGACGCACCAGGAAGGACGCGGTGATCCCATGCTTTCGAATGGACGGGTCGATTTGCGGCGACATGACCTGGGAGTGAAGGAGCACACGGAAGCCAACCAGCGCGATCAGGATCTCGTAGAGAAGCGAAAGATGACTCCACTCAGGATCGCAGAACGCGTTCTCGTCGTCCTCCGTCATGTTCTCGTACGCCAACTACGTCTCACTCCACGCTCCCACACTCACGTCCTCTTCGCGCGGCTGCGGACGGAACAGCCCAAGCTCGATGCCGCCCATCGTCTCCTGGAAGGAGCAGGCGTTGTTGAGGAGCGTGCTGTGGGTGAGAGAGGGAGACGACGCGTACGGCTGGGTGTTCACCACCTCCAGGATGTCCAGCAGCGCGTCGCGCTTCGTGTTCCGACGTGACTCCTCGTTCGGCTTCAGGAAGTTGAAGTGCAGCGCGCAGATGCGCAGCTTCCGCCAGAGGAGGGCTCGGCGGTAGGGAGCGGGGACGTCTGCGGGTGAGGGAGAGTGCGCGATGGTACCGTTCAGTCTGGGAAGCGACACCACGACGCGATTATGCTCGTCGCTGTTGTTGTACTCTGATTCTTCTGGGAGTCAAGCGAGAGAGTAGGAGGCACTTAAAAACTCAAACGGGAAGGTGCAGCGAAGAAGGACACTAAACCACTCTTCGGCATCATGAACACTGTCAGCGTAGAAGCAAAGACGGATTCGCTTCGGGTCGCCCATCACCTCCTCCAGCGATACGGGGCGAACCTCTGTCACTCCGGGCTACACATCAAAACGGAGAGCGGGAAGAACGAGAACGACGATCTCGATTCCCGACTTGTCGAGCAGCTTCATATCGAGGAGCCGAATGGATCCGCCCTACGCCCTAAAGGCATGTTCCGGTCCCTACGAGAATAGAAAACGACGACGAAAAGGATCCGTCTCTCTGCGAGCTCTCGTACGTGAATACGTTCCCGTGCACGCGCTTATGCGTCAGAAATGATCGCAAACGCTTACACAGTAGAATTTCTTCAAACTCTTCTTCTCAACCTGGTGGAGATACAGAAATCCTTCCTTCTCGCAAATCGCGGACGAAGGAAGCTTGTACGAGGAAGCCATTTGTGTTAGCTCTTAGCAACAAACTAGATATAAGGCAAACGAGTCGTGTCCCCACGGAAACACAAAGGGATAATAGAAAGGAGTCGAAATCCACAGTATCTGCGCAACAGGAATGGGCAAGTTGACAAAAATCGCGCCTATTTTGGAGGTCAACTGGATTGCAGGTTGGAGTCGTGGGAAGGGGCGTCGGTTGTGTGTATGATGTGAGGAGATGATAGGGCTCAGGGAACGAGAGATGATTCCCTCTTGCTGTTTGACTCTGGTATGCGTTTCTGGATGAGGTAGTGAGTCGTACAGCGATATGAATAACCTTCCCTCGCACTCGCATCGGAACAGGGGTTACCCCCACAATTAGACTATCTCGACCGAGAACAATGACGGGGATGGGAATAGTGTTTTGCAGAGAACACATTCAACAAGCTCGTTTGCGATGGAACAGAAGAGAGGCGTTGATCCTGGTGAGTGTTATGCTACCTGTTGTTGATTCGTCGTAGTTCAAGTGCTGAGAGAGTTGGGCATATTCTTCGATGAAAAGGGGCGGTTGCACTACATCAAGAGCAACGAGCTCATTTCGATGAGCAACCTTTCAATGGATCCACTGCTGACGGTGACGGCCATAACGCAATACGTGCATCCTATGTTGTTCTTCTCATCGCGCTAGGTACAAATGAAAATGGTCACGGATTACAGCTTTGAGGAGATCCGGATCCCGCTGAGTATCGACTGCAAAGACTGCGCAAAGAGCAGCATTTTTGGAACGAAGGGCATTCCTCTCCTTGTTCGTTGATGAGTAGGCTGTCTTGTCTCGGAGACGCTGCTGCTCATTATCCCATCGTGTGGCACGTATCCCGGCATTTGGAGTCGGAGTTTGTGCGTTGACGAGGGCTTATTGAAGGGGTCGATGTTGCCCTTCTTCCACCAGGCGATGGACGCGAATATGGGAATCATCGTGTTGAATCCCAACGTGAACAACTTCCAACTGACGGATAAGGACGGCAACACGTCTCGCGTTCCCATTCCCTACAACGAAACGCCGGAGAAGCACGTTTTGTACGTATACGACCGTATCATATCGCGCACCACCGCTCGGAACATCGTGATGCTGGGATATGGGAATGGAGGTGCATTAGCGAAATCGCTCCTTCAGTTGCGCGAAGACACCATTCTCTCCAAGCTCCGTTGCATCGCCCTAACGGACTCCCGCCACACACTGAACAACGACCTGAACTTCGGTCTGATGACGGCGGACTCGCAAACCACTCGCGACTTCTTGGAGAAACACACGATAAACTGGATCGTAAGTGGGTTGAAACAGGGCTCGCGCGACTATGTGAGGGAGAGGCGTGTGGTTGACTCGTAGGAGCAGGAGGAGCGTCTGGGTTGTTTGTGTGTGAGCACGGTGCCTGTTTCGAGTAACCCGGGTTTGATTCACTCGGTGGCGGCAGATCAGATCATGGGGTTCTTTGCGAAGTCGTGCAGTGATCCTGAGTTGACAGCGGATAAGTTCTGGTTGGAGGAGATCGAGAAGGGAGAGACGGAGAACCAGCGGAGTGGGAGTGGTGATTTGAAGGCGAATAGCGAGGTGTTGGTGACGAACATGCCTCTGTCGTCGAGTTGGATTCCGGATAATATGGTATGCGAGTTGTGATGTGATGTGATGTGAGTTGTGTGAAGTGTTGGTGATGATGTGAGTTGTGAGTTATGTGAATTCTGTATTATCACTTCAATGAAAGCAACGCAAACTCAACACACCACTCACCTCCTCCAGATCGACGAATGCCAAATCTGCCTCATTCACTTCTCCTTCCTCGTCCGCAAGCACCACTGCCGCTCCTGCGGGCGCGTCGTCTGCGCCATGTGCTCCAAATACCGAATGGTCTTCAACCTCCACGACACCCCCTTCCGCGTCTGCTGTTCCTGCTACTACGAGTACAAGAAGGACCGTTTCGCTCTCTTTATTCTCTGATCCACAGTGCCCTCGCCCAAACCCGCTCTCCCGGGGGCTGCCACAACCATTTCAAAAGACGATCTCCAACTCCTTCGCGTGATCGGTCGCGGCTCTTTCGGCAAGGTTCTCCTCGTCCGCAACAAGCGCGACCGCCGCGTCTACGCTCTCAAGATCCTCCAGAAGTCGCAGATCGTCGCGCGCAACCAAATCGAACACACGAAGAGTGAACGCTCCATTCTGGAGAAGGCAAACTACCCCTTCCTGTGCAACCTGGAGTTCGCATTCCAGACGGAAGACAAACTCTATCTCGGCATGCCGTTTCTGGCGGGCGGTCCGCTGTTCTGCCACCTCCAACTCGTGCGGTTGAATGGACGAAGTGAGAAATAGGCGCACCGGTTCTCCGAAGATCGCGCACGGTTTTATTGTGCGGAAGTGGTGCTGGGCATCGGGTATCTGCACAAACACAACATTCTGTACAGGTGACCCGATGAATTAGGGGCATTATAGAATAGGGACATGAAGCCGGAGAACATCCTGCTGGACCGCGACGGGCATGTCGTCATCACTGACTTCGGGCTCTCCAAGCAGTACGACTCGCCCGACTCCAAAGCCAAAACCATCTGCGGTGTGTGTGTGGTGTGACGATGACACGCAGGCACGCCCGAGTACGTGGCGCCCGAGGTGCTGGCAGGACACCCATACAACCGGGCAGTGGACTGGTGGTCGGTGGGCACGCTGTTGTACGAGATGATCGCAGGCTTCGTAGGTGTATGGATCGGAGCTGAGGCGTAGCCGCCCTTCTACGACAAGAACCGCAAGGTGATGTTCAGCAAGGTCCTTCACAGCAAGCTGCGATTCACGGTGGGTGAGTAATGACGAGTTCACGCGTAGCCCTTCTTCTCGCTCCAAGCTTGCAATCTCATCACGCTGCTGCTGGAGCGCGATCCCGAACTCCGACTGGGGTCTGGTCCATCCGACGCGGAGGAGGTGGAGACGGTGGCGAGGTGTCAGGAGTAGATCAAAATCCACCCGTTTTTTTCCAGCATTGATTGGAAAGCGCTGGAGGAGAAGAGGATTCCGCCGCCGTGGAAACCGAGTTTGAGCGGCGAAACGGACACGACGTACTTCAGTCACAAGTACGCGTGCGCGGAGATGGACGACTCGTCGCCTCCTGTAGGGCAGTGGAGAGGGTGTGAGGCGTAGGTGGCGGTGAAGAACCTGCCCAACTTCCCCGACTTCTCGTACCAGAGCAAGGAGAATAGATGCTGTGTTTCTTGAATACACTCGTGTTGTGACAGAATACCATATGTGCAACAAACAACCCAGTGCTCCTTGCAAATTCCGTAATACATGTCCAGAATCTCCTTGGTCGCCTTCACGTCGTGAACACGAACCATCTGCGCGCCCTTCAGCGCACTCAATCTATCCATCACCTCCCTCGCGCTCGCTCACAAAGTTACCGCTGCCGTGCCCATCACGCGATCCGCCGCGTTCGTCACGCCCGTGATCTCGCCGACGAAGCGCTTGCGCGAGGCAGCAATCTGAACATGAAACAAGCCTCACACGCCCACTAAAAGAGGCATGTTCTTCGTAATGCCATTAAAACGACCGATTTCATTCACCAATGCGCAGTTCTGCTGCGTGTTCTTCGCAAAGCCCAGGCCCGGATCCACGATGATATTCCAACGTGGCACGCCCATGCGAATCGCCAGCTCCGTGCGGTCCAAACAGTACTCCGCCACCTCCTTCACCACGTCGCGGTACGTGGCTTGCTTGTCCATCGTCACGGCATTCCCGCGCTTGTGCATCAGAATACAGGGGACCCCTGTCTCCGCCAGCAGGGGCAGCATCGCCGGATCGTCCTCGCCGGCGGAGATATCGTTCACGATGGAGGCGCCGGCTTCGATCGCTTGACGCGCGACGGCAGAATGGTAGGTGTCGACGGAAATGGGAATGTGGATGCCCGCCTCGCGTAACTTGCGGATGACGGGGATCACGCGACGCGCCTCCTCTTCTTCTGTGACGGCGGCCGCGCCGGGACGCGTGCTCTCGCCGCCGATGTCGATGATGTCGGCGCCCTCCTCGATCATCTTCCGTGCGTGCTCGGCGGCCTGCTCGACGCTGGCGTTCCACTTGCCTCCATCGCTGAAGCTGTCCGGCGTCACGTTGAGAATGCCCATGATCAGCATGCGATTCTGAAGGCTCAGGATGCCTCCGTCGGGAAGAGGGAAGATGCGGACGCAGTCTTCCGAGTTGATGGATGCAAGCATCTCCTTGATGGTCTTCCCGGTCAACGGGTGCACGAAGTCTACGACTCACCTCAGCGCCAAGTCCTCTACCCGGAGCGATGTCGCACATCGGCTTGAGGACGAAGCCGCGCTCCTGCAGACGCTCGTGAGGAATCACGAGATTGTCGAGTCCTTCCACCTTATCGATGTGGACCACGTCGTTTCCATAAAACAGGATGTCTAAATCGATTACTCTGGGGCCCATGCTACGCGTGAGGGAGAACGGGGAGAATCACCGATACGTCTTCACACGGCCCATTTCCTTTTCGATGTTCTTGCAAGCAAGAAGGAAGTCGGTGGGCGATAGGTCCGTGTCCACGCTGCACACCGCATTCAAGAAGCGGTTCTGGTTCGTTTCATACATCGCCTTGGTGTCGTAGAGGAAGGAGCTATCGCGGACCGTGCCAATTTTGGCCAGTTTCTTTAGAGCAGTGAACAAGTGCTGCTGGCGGTTTCCTTCTCTTTCATTACGGTCGATAATGAACTACCCAAGTTGCTGCCAAGCGCCACAAAGACCTTCATTCGTTCTTATCGCGTATTTGCCGTTTTCGACGGAGAAAGGAGTTTCTCCGATTCCAGGAATCGGGGTGTTTTAGGGTATTCCGGAATGGGAGGGGATTTCGGGTGTGGGGAGGGTTTTGGGAAATGGAATGTGAAATGGATGTGCTTGATGTTGGTGAAGGGCTTGACAGAATTGGAAGGGTGGGTACTGTGATCAAGAAAGAGGGGAGAGAATGGAGCAACAACCATCGCCTCTGGACTCACACAACGGGGCGAGTTTGCCGATGTCTATTTGTGAGGGAGCGACATGATGCGCACTATTACCGACCGTGAATCTCCCTGTCTCCTTGAATGCCTGTTGGAGACGCACATTGGTGAGGTTGGGGATATCTAGTTCTCATTCCTCAACGGAGAGAGCCACTATCAAGAGTGACGCTGTAAGGATAGTAGAATGTGCGACTCTGATTCGTCGTAGTGAGTGACGCGAGATTGGGTAAGTCTATTCGGTCAGTTGCCTGATGAACCGCCACTCCGCATGATCAGTTCGGTTGAAGATGAATCCTCTCTGAATTCGAGAGCGCCCGTTCCTAGTTGAATGGAAGTCAGTGCGGGCAAGTCTAATCGGTCAGGCGGAGGAGGAGAAGTCACTCTCGAACACAGCGCGAGAACAGTTCGTGAATGCCCTTGCCCCGAGCTCGAGTGATTTGAGTTTGGGCAAGTCTATTCATGATTCCTGTGTGACTAGAAGACCCTTCAACTGCAACGAAGCGTGATAGAAACTGTAACTCCATTCATTGAGTTTTTCCATTTCAATCACTTTCAAGGCACAATTCGTGATGACGCACAGAGAGTAATCGGAGAAGGAATACGCGCTAATCTTCAACTCCTTCAACTTGGGACAGTTCTTCAAATAGAAACGACGATTTGGATCACACACATGAAGGCTCCGTACAAAACTGTGCTTCCCAATCTCCACACTCTTCAACTCCGTCAATCCAGTGAGCCTCAGTTCTCTCACTTTTCCAAAACACCAATCACCCACTCTGAAGTGCTTCATGCTTTTCAGTTCACTTATAGTCAGTGTGATACAGGAAGCGGTGTTCACCCCATTATCGACTACGACATCCGTGACAGTCGAAGCGAGCGTGATTAACTCATCAGCGGAACGGATCGTCGCTTGTGGGTTGTGAAGAGGAAGGTTGTAACAGCCGGCTAGAACGCCAATTCCTACCCATGAATGAATCATCGGTTTTGCGACTTGAAACTGATATGACGCTTAAGTGTTCAAAGGCTCCCGGGAGCACCACAGTCGTGAGTCTGGGCATGTCTAAACATCATTGCATTGCAGATAGAGCACTTTCCAAAGTGACAATACGAGGATTTGTGAACACACTGAATCTTCCCTTCAGCGTGGTGAGTTTGGGCAAGTCTATTCACTCAGTTGCCTAATTAACCGTCACTTCGCATGATCAATTCACTCGCGGTGTCAAACTCCCTGAATTTGAACGTATTCATATTCATCCGAATGGATTCCAACTCGGGCAAGTCTGCTCGTGAGAGGAAGGAACAACGACAACCCTCAAAGACTGCGCGATAACAGTTATGAAAACATCGATACCCAAACTCGAGCGATTTGAGGGATGGCAAGTCTATTCATCACTCCCTCTTTCCTCGACGACTCTTCAACTCCAGTGTCGACCACTGGTTGCAGGCTCCATTATCGCCACTTGTTCCTCTCGCAACAACATCACTCTCGGGGTCTTCCCCAATAGCCAACTGCCTCAGCTTCGGACAATCCACAGCGTAGAAGCAACCAGCTGCCGCTGAGAAACAGCCCCTTCCAATGGCCACGTTCATCAGCTCGGTCAACCCCGTCACATTGAACTCAGTCACGTGCTTGAAGCACTCCTCCTCAATCACCAGACACACCAGTCTCTTGTACTCTCGCATATCCAGTGTCGTCACTCTCCAAAAATCGAACTTGGGACGCTGAATCATCAGAAACCTGATCTCCAACGAGACCGGCTCGGCACTCCAGGGTTCCATGATCGTGTCATTCGCAATGTGGGGGTGACAAGCCAGCTCTCCAATGTCTATTCGTGACGAAGCACCGCGACGGATACCTCCGCTCGTGGTAGCCACGCGCCTTGGGTGCTTGAACGCCTTCGGAAGGCGGAGGTAATAGAGAACAGGCATATCTAGTCGTCAAGCCATACAGCGACGGTCACTCTCGAGGGTGACGTCACGGGCGTAATAGAACGTGTTACTGTTGAAGTCAGTGAGAAGTGTGGTGAGCCTGGGCAAGTCTATTCAGTCAGGGTACGGACCAGTCAGCACTTCGCAGGATCAGCGTGCTGGAAGCATCGTTCTGGAACTGACAGGCGTTATTACCCAAATGAATTGAATCCAAAACAGGCAAGTCTATTCTGTGACACCTCTTCGTTGACGGCACCCTCGAGCGCAACGAGGGAGCAATTGTGAAACGCGTTGGCGCCTAAGACGAGTGATTTGAGAGAAGGCAGATCTAGCCATCACTCGTTCTCTCATCACTCACGCTTTATCTCCAACGACGCGTAATAGAAACTGCGACTATCCGAATCCCTGTCTCCCATCTCGATCGATTCCAAAGCACAGTTCTCGATGTCGCACACAACGAAGTTGGAGAAGGAGGACAGACCGATCTTCAGTTCTTTCAGCGAAGGACAGCCCATTACGCGGAACTGACCCACTTTCCTTGTGAAGCACCTCTTTCCGATTAGAAGGCTCTCCAGTGTCTTTAACCCGCTCATGTTCAAGTCATTCACATACTGAAAGCAATTGTCGCAAATAGTCAGAGTCTTCAGATGCACGAATCCACTCAAATCTATCGCTGTTATCCTCTTGTTATTGCAGGAGTCGTCGTTGACGATAACGATTTCAGCAAGAGATGGATTCATCCAGTCCCAATCCTCCTGATTCTTGATCGTATACGAAGACAAGCGAGACAGAAGAGCCCCAATATCTAAGGATGATTAAACGAGTGGAACTGGGACGATGCGCTCTGATATTCCTTCTATACTGGATTATGCTGCTGTTGAACTCTGCGCTGGTAAGATTGGGCATATCTACAAATCATCACTTCGCTTTAAGAGTCGCCTTCGAGCGTTATGGAACGAGGATGCTGGAATACACCGTTACTGCCACGCAATGTGGCGAGCCTTGGCAAGTCTGGTTCATCAATTCGCTTCCACTTCAGTACCGCGCATGATCAGTGTGCTTGACTTATCAGAATCATTAAACGCGAATGCATTTTCACCTATCAGAATGGAAACCAGTGAGGGCAAGTCTATTCGGTCAGGTAGAGGAGGAAAAGTCACTCTCGAACACAGCGCGAGAACAATTCTTGAATGCCCCTGCACCAAACTCGAGGGATTCGAGTTTGAGCAAGTCTATTCATGATTGGTGTGTGACTGGAATACTCGTTAACTGTAATGAAGCGTGATAGAAGCAGTAACTCCATCCATTCAAGTCACCCATTTCAATCACTTTCAACGCATCCACATTCTCAATCTCACACACAGAATAATCAGAGAAGGACAATGAACCAATCTTCAATGACTTCAACTTGGGACAGTTCTTCAAACAGAAATGACGATTCGGGTCATTACCACGCTCCTTCTTCGTGAAGCTATTCGATCCGATCATCACTCTTCTCAGTTTCTGCAATCCAATCAGTCTCACTTCATCCACATTCTGGAAACACATTTTGCCGACGTCCAATACTTCGAGAGCAAACAAAAACCGGAGATCGAGAGTCCTCCACGACGAATCATTACAACACCCATCCTGCACCACCAATTCCTCCACACAATTATGAAAGCGAAACAGAGAAGAAGAGATTTCCACTCTCGTTCTCGTCCCATTCGTGAAACGATCGTCATCCACCCACTTCCCCTCATACACGACACAGCCATTCCGATCATATAGAACTCCATTTCCGTACCTCTTTCCTTCGTAGATCTCGCCTTCATACTCCACCATCGCGATGTCTGGGTAGTAACTGCGACCATAACACACATTCACGTTGCCCACCCGAAAGCCCTCATACACCTTCATTCCCTCCTTGTCGTACAACGTACCCCAACCATATGGTTCTGTTTGTAGCACATCTCCCTCCCAGCGATCTCCGTCTACACTCAAATCAAGAATCTCATTGTGCTCTATTTGACTCAAATCCACTCCGTCCATTCTCAATAGAGAGCGATTCTTCACGTCAACCACAACCAGTCTTTCCTGCCCACAGCACACCAAGCACGATTCGTTCACTTCAGCCAGCCCTTCAACCACTTCAAAACCCCGTTGGCTCAGGAGCGTGAGAAACGAATTGGGCCCAGAGGGTACTGTCTTGATGATCTCCTCCTTCGAAGCGTTTAAGAACCAATTACTTCGATGAGGAGCGAGAATCGCGTCCTGATTTGGATTTGCTGCGGATACCGCTGGTATTGCATCGTTAGAGTTCTGCTCTCTACTCTTTATGCCTTCTACTCTCTCCAAACCCCCTTTCCCCAACAGTGTGGGTCTCTCTTGTCCCTATGATCTCTTCACTCATCCACGTCGATTCACAACTCGGCGATAAGATAACAATGATTCACGAACCGTATTCCAATCAACATACACGGAACCGCGATTATTCACCGATTGTGGGGATGCACTCGTTGAGTCGTCCAACAAGACAAGGCGGAGACCAGAACCACTCCGATTCCCACTTCTGCTCTGCCTTTCATCGTTTGTTCCACTTGCCCCTTTCTTCAGTGTTCTGTTGAGGAACGCGTTGAAACCCATGACGTGGATCGAATGGTTCTGCTCACTTCCCGGAAATGAAGACGTGTGCATCATTCCACAGGAATTCATTCGTATTCCTCGCATCCTTCCTTGACCGGATTTAGGTGACCAGTTTAACCTCTACGGGTTGAAGAAAGTGGTTGAGAATTACCAGGAGTCGTTTGACGTGCTGACGGGCGTGATCCTGGGTAGCGGCAGTGTCGACTCTCTAAAACACTAGACGACAAGAGGATAGACAGGATCGCCTCCTGCGTGATCGAGTTGTACTCTCTGCTTCATCAGCGTTTCATTGTGTCCAACGACGGATTGGATGCCATGGTTGTTCTCAGCTCTCATGGTGTTACCGTTAGAGAGAAAAGGTCGTGAAACGCGTGTTTGGTGTGTGTCCTCGGTATTATTGCCGCGAGTGCCCTCTCCTTCCTGTATTCTTAACGCGCGTGCAGTCATCCCTAGGTTGGACTCTCAAACGAGCCTCGGTAGCGATAGCCTCGGAAACTCACGTTCAGACAGCACACAGTCAAGTACTACTGCCCCTGTTGCAAGGACATCTACGTGCCGAGCGATAAGAAGGGGTCGTGTTGGTCCTTCCCGTTTTCCCTTCATCGTAGCTCTGGACGGCTGCTTCTTCGGCACCTCCTTCCCCATGGAGTTTTTGATCCATTTTCCCGAGTTCGTCCCATCCGATCCCATCCGTGTGTTCGAGCCAAAGCTCTTCGGTTTCGCCATCCACAAAGAGAGCAAGGCGTATCGCGAGGACCGTTTTAGCAAGAGGGTTGGCAAGAGGGCTGAAGGTGATTCGTAGTCGCCGAGGGAACTGAAAGAGAACGTGGACGACGATGTTTGATGGGTGGTTTGTTTTGAAACAGTTTCGTGTTGATGGCTCCGGCGACTACGGGAAAGTGGCTCCATTTTCATCATTTCACTCACAGGAAGAAGCACACCAAGCGGGCTTCAAAAGCGTGCTCCTTTGAGGATGCTTTTGACTGGGAGGTTACAGCAAAGAAGTGCTATTCTCTACTGTCATCTGGACTGTGCAGTGGCGCCGCTATCCAAGGAAACGTCTCTGTTCCCTTTCTCGGCGAATTGTGTACCAGATCGCCCCATCCTTCATCGATATAGACGAGTATGCAATGAAGTCAAACTGGATGTTTCAGTCGCCGTCTTTTGTGGATGCCTTTTTGAACATATCCTGCCCCACGCTCTCCGATGCATTCTTTCACTCGCAATCCGTCTCCTATTTGTTCGAGGCAGTCGGACAGTGCGCCGTGCTTTCCTTCTCTCCGTTGGAAGAGAGGCTTCTCTATCTTTCAAACATGGACTTCCGGAACACATGGAGCGGCCGCTTTTCTGCAGAACAGCGACAGCTGGCGAGCGCCCTCTCCCGATTTGCAGTCCCTTTTCTTGCGTATTCTCAGCTGTAGAGTGCTCAGAACAGTACGATGGTCCTGGAGGGTCTTGCACCAAATGCGTGGTATGCGGACGGTCCGTTCGTCCACATCATGAATGATCCTGACGTTCTCCTCTCTCCTCCCTCTAATCGCTAGTCCTTGCTGCGCTTCCGCTGCAGTCACCTCCCCCAGCTCTGCCAGCTTCTCTCTCCCTCATCCACATCCAAGATGGTGATGATCGTTCAACCGTTCGCGTGTCCGCTTCTCCCCTCGTCGTTGCGCTCTCCGGAGGACATGGCTGCTCTCGCCCCGCCTCCGTCCCATCAGTCGCAATACGCCAAGCTCAACGCGCCCATTCCAGAAATCCAGACGATTTCTGTCAACTCGCTGGTGTCTCTGGAATTCCCTCCCTTCCGGTCCTTTCTTCCGTTGTGTTCGTTCGTGACCCAAAAGGGATACAGCGATGTCCCTATTCCCACACTCGTTGACTTCATCGTCGCCACGCGAAGCGTCATTCCAGAATTCGAGGACTATTCGAAGAGCCTGCTCGAGCCACTGACCGAAATCCAGAGGAATCCTGGAAAGGCGGAATTCGCCCAGAAATCCAACCGTCTCTTCGTGCGGGGTTCGTGTCTGAAGTCAAACGGTTTGTACAGCATGCTTCTGCGTCTGGAGACGGTGGAGGCGAGAGAGCGCACGTGCTACGACGCGAAGGTGAGTCGTCCGCGTGGTGTATTGGAGGTGAGTTCTTCGAGTGAAGTGAGTCAATCGCGTGAAGTGAGTTCTTCGAGTGAAGTGAGTCAATCGCGTGAAGTGAGTTCTTCAAGTGAGGGAGAGACAACTCACCCAGACCACACACCCTCAACTGACTCACACACGGTGGACTGCGTGTGCGACAATCGGTGCGGTCGGTACTACGTGAGCGAGAGGTGACAACGGCGAGCCGCACTGACACATAGCTCTCCGTTCAACTCGCTCCACATGTTCGCCTCCCTGTTAACTTGTCGTTATGCCTTGTTTGTTGTGGGTGGGTGCGTGAGGCGTAGGGTGGTTCCAGACACGCCCGAAATGACCTTCTTGAGTCTGTACCTCGTGACGGGCACCGTCGTGTTTTTGGCGGAGTCGCCGAACGTGTTCTGGTGGAGCGCGTTTCTCAAGCCGAACGTGCACTATATACCCGTGAAGGTGGCGGCGGTGGAGGGAGGTGATGATTAGAGCGACCTGTCGGATTTGAAGGAGAAATTCGCTGTGTGCTGCCAGGACCCGTCCCAGTGTGAACGGATTGCACGGAATGGAAGAGAAATGTCGATGTGCGGTTTTGCGCTGAGGTGTAGCGGAATGGAGCTCTTCAACACACAGACAATTCAGGTATACATGCAGAACGTGCAGCTCCTCTTCTCACAATTGCCAGTGTACTCTCAGTTAGCCAAGATCTATACTGAGAGTGAACTGGGCAGCTTCGAGTCGCCGGATGTCGATTACTACAGACTCCAATTTCTGAATCGATACCGCTTTTCGTGTGTCAAGAGACAGGAGCCCTGCAACTGCTCTGTGTGTGCTGTACTCCCGTGTTGCATTTTGTTGACGCATAGAGCATTGTGGAGAAACGACAGAAGGGAGGACTGCCGAAATAGTCCCGATTCTTCGCGAATTGGATTTGTGTCTTATTCTGTTTGTTGAGCAGCGATTCGTCGGATAGCATGCTTTCCCCCATACAAACGACGGTCCTGTCATTTGTTGTGGTTATCGTCGCACGTGATGAGGGTTTTGAGAAGTAGATCGTGTCCTATGCTTCGTTCCGCATTTCGAACTACTACATCCGGAAAGGAAAGGGAAGCAACTGGGTTCTTCTGAATTCGACCTTCTCCTCCGCCCTTTGCACTTCGATCCTGGCAACCTACGTCAACGACATTTATGCGTACTATTCGACCTATCCATTTGACGATTAGACTCGTGTTTCAGGGCGACTATGAGGTCATCAAGAAGACCATGTCCATTATGCTTCTTCTCACGCTGCTGCACACGTTCATCCTCTTTCCCATCCTAACCGTGGATTCGAAGCTGGTGATTGACGCGTAGCTGTTGGTGTACGACAAGAATGGTGAGGTTTTCTTCCGCACCGTTCGTTCTTCACGTTGACATCACTACTAGTTCCAAGCGCGCTACACCCTCGTGATCACCATTGAAGTGTTCATGGTGTTCTTGATGGTGCTGGGCGTCTTTGTCGACGTGAATGCTCGCATATGCATTCAAACGTAGTATGCACTCAGTGGCTCGCATGATCCCGTGTACGCCCTCCTGCGACAGAGCGCGTCTGACAAATTCCCCTACATCACCTACGTGTTCGGTATGTCCACGGCACTCTCCTGAGATGCAGGGTTTGCGTTCGTTTGCGGCATTCCGTCCTTCCTTGTGTACTTTTCCGTGGGCATGATTGCGATGCCGATCGCGGACATCATGCGCTACAAGAAAGCAAAGCAGAGCAACGGGGACGCGTTGTTCGACTATTCGGGACCTGTCGTGGAATATGTCGCCGTACGCATGGTCCTTTCGTGTCCCGATTAGAATGAGGAGGACATCGAGTCGGAACCTGAAGAGTTCATTTCGAGTGTGAAGTTGAACACGTTGCATTGCAGTCATTGGTAGCTCGGCGGGCGTGAATGGGAACAGCATTGCGTCCTTGCAGCTGAATCGAACGCACACGAGTACGAAACAGCCGAAACAGAGCATTGTGATCAAGAGCCACTACAACGAGGGCTGGATTTCGATGGTGATTCTCAATGCCCGTTTTCATGTGTAGATATTTGAATCCCATCCCAAGGTCCATATCCTTACAAGCGAAGGAGTACACGTTCTTAACAAACATGTCTGTGTCTCAGTTGCCTCACCCTTCTCTTTTCGCTCTTTCTGTTCGCCTGCTTGATTTCGGGCTTCATTCGCAAGGTAGTTTTTGTCTGTATGCGTTCACAGCGAGTGGACCGATGGCGAGTGGAATTACGGATTCCTGGACCTGCTTTCGGACCCCGAGGACACTCTTCTCGACACAGTACAACCACTGCGTTTGGTTTCCACTAGATCCTGTTCGCATTGGATGATTACCACTGCGACGTTATTTTCTTCGCCATCATTGTTATTTTCATCGCCTGGATCTGCATGCAGGGCCAGATCGTCGCCGGGGCTCGCTTCTTCCTCGGAGAGATATCCACTCGTGTGTTCTGAAACGCCCTTGACGAAACCCCCTCTGGTTGAAGTACATGAACACGCCTCCCACCAGCATGTTCGTCTTCCTCTTCAACAACGTCACCTCCACGATCATCATCCTTTCCGTGATCACGCTGATGGCGCCTCATGTTTGCGCATTCTCACTCACTGACTTCTAGTACACCATGTTCGGCACGCAGCACACCACCGTCGGAGGACACACGGTGGATTGCACCCTGACCATCGCGTTTGATCACGCGGTGGATTGCCAGCTCTCCGCCGTGTCGTCGTTCTTCGTGACGCTGGACGCGCAGACGCTGGTGTTCGGGTGGCTGGAAGTGCTGATTCCGTTCATCGTGTTGGTGGTGGTGCTTGTGGTGGTGTTGTGGCCGTTTGTTTCGCAGTATCTGGTAAACGTGATTCCCTACTCCGCGTTCAACTTCTTCGAGACGATGAACTGGATGCAATTTGGGCGGGATGTGGAACAGTCCCTCCTGCACGCTCAGAACGCGTATTAGTGCTAGTAAATCTGTTTGTTGAATTCACTTTGTGTTTTTGAACTGGATATCGAACTCGATGCAGGATTGCGACAGAAACAGAACACTAAACACATGACAACTATTCACCGCGGTTTCATGACTCAAATTGGCGGGGTGTTCTTCTCAGAAAACTCTGCAGAAACACACCACTTTTGTTTTATGCGCCATGGATGGGAAGCGGAGCGTCCCACCGACGTCGGGGAAGACGAAAATCATGCGGAAGACCAAGTTCACCTGCGTCTCATGCGAAAGAGTGCTAGACGATTGTCTATTTGTTGACGAGGCGACGAAGCTGTTTACGCCGTACTGCAAGTCATGTCGACTTGTTCAATCGAGTGGAGGTTTGCATGATGAAATGTCTATTATGAACTAGACAGTGCCGCATCGTCATTTCAACCCAAAGAGAGCGTCACGCTAAGCCATCAGTTATCTTTAGCCCATCCTCCTTCTACGAATACTGTATGAAATGGGTTGCTCTCTGTCACAAGTAGAAAATGGTGATTCGCTATTCCTCGGTAACGAATAACGTTCCGAGAGAGTTGGCGATTTCTGTTGTTCCGAGTAGTAATTGGATGCTTACGAAGGAACCAAGTGCTAGTTGTCCTCGTGGGAGACTCATCTACCACCGGAGTTACTCCCACTTTTCAGAAGTATAGAAGGCGATTTGTTTGCTTTCAGCAGCATAGAATTGACGTTGCTCGTCCCAACACACTCTCTCCAACAAACAGAACAAATGTGGCGATGAAAGCAACCATCGCAGACTACAGTACTGTTGTCGTTCACAATACCGCAAATAGTACACGTCCACCCCTTGATGCACGGCAACGCCACTTCCGTTGCCATTTCGGAGTTGTCAACACTGCGCGGACTCAAGGAGCGACTACACGAGTCTCGCTGTCGCTCCTTCCGCATCTCGTCCATGCGATTCTGGAAGTCGGCGAAGTTCTTCTGCATGGTGGTCAATGATGATGCGATGGACTCGAAGTCCTTGAAATCCCTGCTCGTCACCGTCACGCAGGACGAGTAGATCTGATCGATGTCGTTGATGTCCTGCAACAACTGCTTCCTGTCCGCGTATTCCTTCTCCTTCTCCAACTCCTTCTCCAACTGATCGCACGACATCACGACAGAATCGAACTGTTGTCGCACCTGCGCCATCACGCTCTCCGCCTCCTTCCGATTCCGCTCCACGTTCGCCAGCAGCATCACGCGCACCTTCTCCACGCCACCCATCCTCGTCATGTTCTGCACCGCCAGACGCACCTGCAATTCGTCCGTCGCCATCTTCTCAATGCGACCCACCATCGTCGACGCGCGCGATCGCGTCTTCTCCAGCGCGTCCTGCGCCTTCACCGCACGCTGGTAGAGACTCCTCACCTCCGGACGCAGCTGCGCGCTGATGCTTCGTCCGACCACCTGGACCTCGCCACGCTTCAGCTGAATGGAGGAGCACTTGATTGTGAGGAGTTGGAGTTGCTTTTCGCAGATCGACAGACCCTCCGTCTTGGTCTGGAAGAACTGCGACGACGAGTCCATCCACTTCTCCAGCTCCTTCAGGTACTCCTCCTCCACCGGCAGGTCCTCGCACCTAACGCTCACTCCACACACTCACCACCCACACCAACGCTGCCTGCTTCTCGGCGGAGAGTTCTTGCTGCACGCTCAGGCGGAACTGCTCGATCATGCTGGTGCAGCTGGCCTTCAGCTCGGACATGCGCACGATGGTGCGCTGGATTTGAACCAGCTGGCCCGAGGACAGCAACATGTCGTAATGACTCAGACTACTCAGCATCGTGTCCTGCCCGTTGTCCAGCACACTCAGCTAATTGTCATATTGCATCGCGTGACGTACCACCGCCTTGACGTCCTTCGAGGCAATCATCGCATCGAGATCCTGAAGTCGTCGCTTGCAGTCGACCGAGGTTTCCTGGCAGCTGCGCGACACCTCCTTCTGCAGGGAGTGGATCGTCTTCAACGCCTGGGGCGAGAGAAGGGCGTCGAAGAGGGGGTCGTATTCACGCACGTACGAAAAAGGAGGGGGCGTGGGGGGCTCGACGGAAGCGACGGGACGAAGCGCCTGGACGAAGTCGTTTATGCTCTTGGCGTGAGGCAACGAACGGAGGAGTACAGAAAAACCCAGCACAGCAGCCGTTTCAGCGACGCACTGAATCTGGGAACACAATTGATCGACGACGGGTTTCCACATGGGAGTGGCGTAGGAGGGGAAGGACTTCAGATTTGGAGCCGAGTTCTAGAATGAAAAGGAACGGAAAGACGAACACGAAGAATGGCGACGAGCGCGGGAATTAACTGAATCTCCTCGTCGGAGAGCTTTTCGTGCTCCATCAGGGACGCGGCGAGCAGCTTGTAGCTGGAAAGCAGGCAGAACGACTGGAAGAACTAGCGGTGAAGATGGCGCGATGCACCCACGTAGTACAGCGCCACGCTGGAGGAGAGGTTGAAGTTGACCTGCTGGAGGAAGGCGGCGCAGCTGCCGTACAGATCGCTCTCTTCGTGGGAGTAGCGCGTGGCGGTCAGCATGTCCTTCATCATCCTCGAGCTGAGGGAGAGATATCTGCAGTATCGCGCTTTGGTGTATAGAAGAATCTGTGGGTGATGACTATGGGAGAGGCGTACGGCGTGCAGACCACTGGGGGTCAAATCCCAAGTCACCTCTTTGGGTTCGAGGAGCGGGAGGATGTTGGTTTCAATGTAGATCAGAATGGAATAGGCTTTGCGCCCCTTCTCAAGGAAGAGGGACACATCGGCATCGCTCTTCCTCTTCTAACGATAAGCATCCAGTCGCACGCAATACACAAAAAATCTCATCTGCCAATGCAGAATAGGAGAGAGCCAGGTTGAGGAGGATGCTCGCGCGTTCCACGTTCAGATCGGACGATGTGACTTTGGACTGCCCCAGCACATCCGTCCAGCTAAAAATCTTGTCCAACTACGACTCACTGCCGGAAACGAGGGATACGATGCCGGCGTGCGTGGGGAATGCGTAGCACATCTGCTCTACGTACTCGTAGTACTCTGTGTACAGCGAAATGGTGCTATCGGAGCAAGTCTTGATGGTGACGATCGTCGCTCGAAGTCTGGATATCGCGTTCAGTGTGTCATTTATGGACCGAAGGGATTCCTAAAGGAGAGAAAGGGAGCAGCGAGCATACACCACCGCAGACTTTTTGCGCATACGTCTTCAGCGGAGTGGCTATATCGCAGTGTAATGTTTCTTTCAGATGCCAGTCCATGAATGGCATGAATAATGCGTTCCAAAGCCTGCGTTCAGGTATTCCTTGAAAAGGAAGGGGACGATCACTGCGTTCTCCAGTTCACCTCATATTTAGTTTTGCTGGAGGGCAGTGTGCTTGTGTGCTCGTTTCCGCGACATGTTTTGAGTCTTTTGCCGTTTCTCCTGCTTGTTTCTGCGTCATCGTGCTCGTTTGGAGCATGGACGTTCTGTGCCGTTTGGACGGTTACGGTTCGGAGGGTGTTCCGAGATGGCGGTGTGTTCACACTGAAAGCGTACGTAGTTGTGATGATTGTGCGTGTATGCATGATGATAATGAGGTCCGTGTTTCCGAGAGGAGACTCTATGACGTTACCCTACCTTTATCTGACATGGTGTTGTGCTTTCAAAGGATGTAAATCAAGTCCGTGTTTCGTCTGAGGGGAGACTCGCTGACGTCATTTACTTGTTACTGATGATATTGATACGTGATGATGATTCTTTGGCTGTGTCTGAGAGATCCAGTGACGTCAAGTTTTCATCTGATATGGTTTGTCGTTGAGGAAACTGAAATCCATCTTTCGTCTGAGAGGAGACTCGCTGACGTTCCATCATTCTCTGAGACTCTTTATCGAACTCGTTCTTACGTTGCTTAGGTTTGAAGTCATTCTTATGGGTGTGATTGCATTCTCATGGACATGCGTTTTGTGAAGTATAACGCTGTGTTGCGCTTGTTTGTTGTCCCATGCTTCGCTTGCACGAATCTATATCCTTCCTTTCTTGAAGTGACGGGAGGACACTTCTCTTTACGGAATGATGGTTATTGGCTTGTTGCTCCTCGCATGTAGACGCCATCTTCCTTCTGTCCGATTCACCCCTAGATGGACTCGCACACGAGCTGCTGTTCGAACAGTTGGTTCCCGAGGGCTATGCGATCAAGGGCGATGTGACCCTGCAGAGTGCCTTCTTTTCTCATTTTGGCTCCATGTACCGCTACAACGAGTGCAACGAAAAGGAATACCCCCGAATTGCCTATGGAAAGCCCTATTCGGCGATCATCACTCCTGCGTTGCAATTCTCGCCGTCCTACCTCTTTCTCATGGTGTTCACGCAGTCCAAATCGATTCGTCTTCGCAACACCTTCCGCAGGCGGACTCTTCAGTGGAGGAAGGCGTACAACACCTCCTATCTCTTTGCGATGACAGAGGACGATCCTGCGAAGATGAGGAAACTGGAGCGAGAGTCTGCGTATCATCACGACCTTCTCGTCTTCAACCACGCGAATACGTACCACAACCTCGCCCTCACCGTTCTGTTGACCTACCACTTCGTGAACCAGAGGAGCGTGTCATCCGCCTTCTATGCCAAATTGGACGATGACGTGGCGCTTCATCTTCCCTTGCTGTACCGCGTGCTGCACTCCAAGGAAGTGACCTCGAGAAGACAGTTCTACGGGGGCGACTGCATGCGCTCCTACTACAACTACTTGAACCCCTTCATCAAGAACTATGTGCCCAAGTGTCTGATTGGAGAGGATATCTGGATTCCGTCGTATGCGCGTGGCGGGTTCTACGTGTTTTCGTCGAACTTGCTTTCCTCGATTCTGATCGGCGCGCGTCACCTTCCGTTCATTGCGCACAACGAAGACGCGAACACGGGAAAGGCTCTGATGATGGTGAACGTGATGTGTTATCCCCTTCGTGAGGGGTATTGGCTCGCTCGTTTCGGGTGCATGTCGAAGGAGGAGTGCCGGCAGTTCGTTTCCATCCATCCCAAGTATTCGATGCGAGAGGTGAGTGGATATTATGACTATTTGCAGAAGTGTTTGTGTTTGTTGTTCTTGTCGGAAAGGAGTCGTTCCTTTCTATTCTGTGAGGGGTGTTCACTTCAGTTCCTACACAGAAAACACGTTTCAATTCCTATACAGAAAGCACACACTCTAACAACCCCTTCTTGTCAAGCAGTTGACCTCCATTGTGCTCCCCATTGACCCCAATCCCTATACACACTCAACGCAAATTGAGGACCTTTTATCCAATCCAGACCCATTTCTGCCACGCTCTTTCCATTGTGCTCAAATGACATCCATTCCTTCTCCAACTCGCATTATTTCCTGAAATGAACTCTATACTGAAGTACGACCTCGTGGTCATCGGTGCTGGCTCGGGTTCGTGTTGACTTCTGAGTTGACAGCTAGGCGGTCTGGCGTGCGCAAAGAGAGCCGGCGGATACGGAAAGAAGGTTGCCATCATCGAAAAGAACCGCGTGGGTGGCACATGCGTCAACGTGGGTTGCATGCCCAAGAAGGTGATGTACAACGCGGCCTCGCTTCGTGAGAGCATTCACCTGGCGAAGAGCTACGGTTTTGAAACGAGTGAGTCGTTCAACTGGTCCATATTGAAGCAAAAGAGAGATGCGTACGTCCGTTTCAGAGGAGTGACGCGTAGGTTTGTAAAGCGCCTCAACACAAATCACGCGAATGCGCTGAAGAAGAATCACGTGGACTATTTTGAGGGATTTGGCCACTTCGTCGCTCCTCACCAAGTGCAGGTCGGCGATGGCGTGATTCTGGAAGCCGATTCCATCCTCATCGCGACCGGAGGCAAGCCGGTGATACCCGAGTTCCCCGGCAACGAGTACTGCGGAACGAGCAACACGTTCTGGGAGCTAGAGTCGCTTCCTCAGCGCTCTCTTGTCATCGGTGGCGGCTACATCGCCGTGGAGATGGCGTGCATTCTGAACATATTGGGGTCGGACACGAAGTTCGCCTGCCGTCACGAAACGCCGCTTCGCAAGTACGATCCCTTCGTGACGGATCTCCTCGTGAAGGAAATGAAGCGCCAGGGCATTGACGTGCTGAACAATCACACGATCGAGCGCATCGACAAGCAGGAGAACCAGAAGCTGAAATGCACATTCACCAACCAAACCGTCGTGTCCGACGTGGACTTCGTGCTGATGGCGGCGGGCCGAACGCCGATGCTCGACGGTCTGGGTCTGGAGCGTGTCGGCGTCGAAACCGACCACGGCAAGGTGAAGGTGGACGACCGCGAGGAAACGACGGCGCCGGGCGTGTACTGCATCGGCGACGACATCGGCAAGGTGGACCTGACGCCCGTCGCCATCCAGACGGGTCGTCGCCTGGCGGACCGACTGTTCCACAACCAGCCGGAATCAGTGATGGACTTCACGCGCATCCCGTCGGTGGTGTTCAGTCACCCGCCGATCGCGACGTGCGGCCTGACGGAGGCGGAGGCGCGGGAGCAGTACGGCGACGACGTGAAGCTGTACACGACGACGTTCAGCAACACGCTGTACGCGTTTTTGGAGCCGGAGGAGAAGCCGAAGACGGGAATGAAGCTGGTGTGTCAGAAGTCGACGGAGAAGGTGCTGGGCGTGCACATGATTGGAGAGAACGTGGACGAGATGCTGGAGGGCTTCGCCGTGGCGATCAAGATGGGCGCGACGAAGAAGGACTTCGATGCGACTTGCGCGATTCACCCCACGTCCGCGGAGGAGTTGGTGACGATGGCTCCTTGGGGGCAGTATGATTGGTGTGTTTGTTGGAAAGGAGTTGTTAGTCGTGTTGAGATGATTGCTCATGTGTTGAGATAATCACTCATGCATTAAAGGAATGCGCATACTAAGCAAAGTGATTCACTCATCTACTGAATGAAATGGGCTCCGATCTCGGACATGACGACGAAGCTCTACTGACGAACGTCACCTCTTCTGCGTGGTCAAAGAAGGAAAAGGAGCTGCTGCGTCTTCTCCTGTCGAATCGCATCGGATCCATTCTCGTTGGCGTCATGATCGAGTGCATGGTCTATTCATATGCGGTACTTCACATTCCCCCTTGTAATGGACAGAAACTGATAGCCCTTCTCATGTCAGACCCGCATGCAATCAGCAAGCAACTGTACTATTGCGTCATTGGAACCCTGTATTTCATGTCGCTCATTCAAGTGTATTGGGTGTTTTCGAGAGTGAGACGTAGGATCGGGAATTCCTTTATCAAATCGCGCCGCAAGCACATTTTCGTGTTCGTCACCGTCTTCTCCTTCATGTTCGCGTGTGCTGCCTTTGTTGTCCTTCGCGGATCGTTCTATGTCGTCGCAATGACTGTGCTGGTGTGCTGTGTATTTGAACTGTTGTGCATTTTCCTATTCAGTCTGCTTGGAAAGGGAATGGCGATCATCAAGCTGGTTCACGTCTCTTCTATCGCGTTACCCATAGCTCTCGCTTGCGTGTCTTGTGATTTTGAGCATCCTCGTCACCGTCATTTCGAATAAGCACAGTTATGTGGGAACATCGCGCATCACTGACAGCTAGATCACCTGCAACGCGTCCTTCACGGACACGAACCACACCCATTACGCTCCTCACTGCAACGAGTACACCACGGTCGCTGTCCTCTCCGATGTTCTTCCTCGCTGGGTGTACTACCAAAACTGGCCGCTCTCCAAATGGCTTCACCCAATCCATCCGATCCAGCTGGAGTCGAGCATCCGGATTGAAGATGGACTCATTTCGGAGATTCAGTGTCCGAGTGCGTTCGTTGCGTCGTCTTCACTGTAGATGGACTGCAGCAGGCCCGTCTGGATTCCATTCTGAACCGGAAGAACCAGATCGAAGAAGCCGCTCGGGACATGGAAGAAAACGAGCGGAAAACGGTCATGTCTGTGTTTGACAAGTACAGGCAACGGAGAGCGTCCTCCGGGCTTCTGTCTCATTCGTACCAGCCCGTAGTTGATCGTGCTCCCGTTTAGACGTAGTTGAAGGCGAAGATGCCGATTGCGTCGGATGTGTACACGTACGAGTGTCGCAATGAGAAGCAGCTCGTATACGTGCCGGTGGCTCGGAATGGCACGTCGGAGGACGCATCGCTGAACATCCTCGTCTTCGACGCCATGTCCCACGGCACATTCCTGTTTCCCTTTGTTTCGCTGCTCATTCATAGGAACGAGATGACCCGGACAGTGGAAGTGCTGAAGAACAAGGAGGAACACTATTCCGTCTTCGCCTTCACCGGGTTCAATTCCCCCTCCAACACTTCCTTTTCTTCTCTGTTCAGACCGCATGGACGATTTCTCTTCGCGTCGGAGGCTTCGCTTCACACTACAGTGGCTAGCGATTCGTGCTTGGACCTGTTGGAGGGAAATGAGGACATCGACAACGATGGAGTGCTGTTTCAATGCTTGAAGGAGTTGTTTGGAGCGCGCAATCAGCGGCAACGGATACGCGACATGTTCCAGTTCGTGCACTCCATTCAACAGACGGTTGTCCAGAAGAAGTCCCGTTTTCTCTCACTGGACGTTGTGCACACGCAGCTTCCGTTTTCGGACATGGACGGTCCGATTGCCGAGGGATTGGAGCAATTCCTGATGCCTGACTCCAACACCATTCAGTTGCTAATGGGTGTGCGTGGAAATCGCGGAAGGACAGTCGATGTGGTTCCAGTGCTTTCAGAAGAAACAACGAATCCCGTGTTCATTCTTGTGCGATTGCTGTCGCGAGGTGACGTGTAGTGCGTGCCGAAGAGTGTGCTGAGCAAGTACCCAGAGATGGAGGTTCATTTGAAAGAGAATGTGTACAGAGAAGTGGAGGAGAGCGTGATTGTCAATACCGTGGAGGATCTGTTGCATTACCCCGTAGGGATCGATTTTAAACCTCATCCTGTAGAGTGTGTTCACCCGTCCGTCCTTGTTGCGAAGATTGTAATCTGATGTGTTTGTTCCTCACGAACTCGAGTGTATCACTACTTCGAGTGAAACAACGAACGCAACCGCAACTGAAAACAACACAACCGCAACATCAACTGAGAACAACAAACACAATCTCAACTCAAAACTACAACAACCTCAACCAAAACTACAACAAACACAACCACACTAAAGAACAAAACATTAGAACTCCAATTTTACACCGCGACTCTTCTTCCCCTTCTTCTTCCCCTCCTCCTTCTCCTTCATCGCCTTCCGGAACGCCTTCTCCACAGGATCCTCCTGGTGCGCGCCCCACGTCCCGAACTTCGCCAGCTCCGCCGGCAGCACCTGCTTCTGCTGCGTCGGCAGCGGCGGCGCGTACAAGTGCGACTCGAACGACGACCGCGGAAGCGTCTCCTTCAGCGAGGGAAACAACGTGTGGCTCATTGAAACGCTCTCCTCCCGCGGGGAAACACTCATCGCCTTGCGCTGGGGGACCCCCTCGTTTTCCTTTCTCCCTTGGAATGAAACGCCCACAGCGCTACCAATGGGCGGGAACGAGGGAAGTGACGCCGTCTTGGGGAGGGCGTTTCCCCACGGTTTCTCCTTCTTCTTTTCCACCATCAGTCCCGCGGGAGTGTATTCCTTCACCGTCTTCTCGGGGATCTTTACCGCGGCAAACCGCTTCTTCCGCTCCGCCTCCACGTCCTTCGTGATCTCTCTAGCCATGAGGATCAAGCACCACCGCCCACACTAAACGCGCAATCGCTTCCTTCTCGATGAACACGAACGCCTCGCGCAGGATGTTCAGCTCCTTCGCGGGGATCGCGTTCAAGTCGCGCTTCCCGCGGTTAATCACGTTTATCGGCGGGATCACCAGCGTGTCCTTCGATCGGAACAGGTCGTAAAACAGCCCGAATTCTGTCATCGACTCCTCCGAAACCCCGAACATCGGGATCCAGTCCACGACGCTCAACTGCGTGTCGTTCTGCTCGCGAATCACCATTCCTAAATTCGCCACTTTTTCCGCCTCGATGCCCGACCACGACTCCGTCTTCGCCCGCTCGCTCAGAATCTCGTCGATGAAACGGATAATCTCCAACGCGACATTTGCCGTGGGGATCAGAATACTCGTGCGCGCCGACTTCTTCTTGTCCACCACGTAACTCTTCAGCTCCTGCAGTCGGTTCAGCTCCGCGCGATATCGCTTCCACTGCAGCTGCAGCGGCGTCGCCACGGGGTACGACGACGGGTACACCACTCCCGCCAACGCCTCCTCCTCGCGGTCCTCCTTCGTCAGCGCCATGGGCGTTTCGCCCGTTCCCTCCAACTTCTTCTCCTCCTCGTCCGCGCGCTCCCACGCCGCATCCATCGTCGTCACTGCCTTCTTCGTCGCCGCCACCGCCGGCTTGTCCTTCTTCTTCGCTTCCGTCTCCACTATACGTTACCGCGGGAATCGGCAGCTACGCGCATGGATGGATTGCAGGAACTCCTTGCTCAGCGACGACGACCGCTTCCCCTTCGCCTCGCGGAAGAGCGTTTCCAGCACGTGGCGTTTCACCGGGTCCTCCAACAGACTGATCAGTTCGGAGAAAACGCGAATGTTTTTGGCACCGAGCAGGTTCAGCGACGTGTCGTGGAAAACCGCGGCACTCACGGTACCGTTCACGAACTCGCCGCTCAGCTTCAGGTACCGGTCCAACTTGCCCTGATCGCCCTTGAACACCTGCTTCAGCTCCTCCTCCAGTCTGTGACTGCGACGCGCGATCTCGTCACGCGACCAGCCGGACGGGTCTTCCACCATGAAAATCTTCGCCTTTTCGATTTCTTCTTCGGTGATGGCGGGCTCCTTCTTCTTGGAGGCGGCATTGTCATCGCGGAAGAGATCGGCGAGCTATGCGTAACACACTCCCCGATTCGCCTACGTTCACCTTCTCACGCTCGTTGTGGACGCTGAGCTTGTGCTCCATCAATTCCAGCTGCGTGTTGAATACACTGAACTCCTGGCCCGCGCAGGAGGGGTGATCACACACGAAGTGCTCCTTGCGGTAGTGAGCCATCAGCTCCGAGCGAGATTTGAAGTACTAGATGTGAGACGAAGACAGCAAGGCTACCGCATTCTTCTCCGGAGGACAGAAGACGCAGTGCTGGTGCGAATGCTCCTTGTGGCTGATGAGTTCTTTCTCGTTGAAGATGCGCTTCTTGCAGAACTGGCAGACGGGATGCGGGTCCGCAGCGTAGTCGAGACTGGGGTCCTGGATTCCGTAGTTCAAGTGACGGTAGTACTCCTATACCTAACTCCGAATCCGAGCCAATACCTTCGTTGTATAGCACTGCATTTCGTACGGGAATATCTTCAGTCCCTTTAGACACAAGTCGCAGAGAATCAGCTTGTGCGCAGTCGAAACGTGGTTCTCCAAGTCCTTCGTAGTCTTAAACTTTGGATTCTCCTTCTTCGGGTCCTCTAAAAACGCCGCGTAGCAAATTGGGCAGCGGAGACCCAGGCGATCGCGATATGCCTTTCGCAGTTCCTTGGACTCGAAATATATATCATACTCTTCATCGTATGCCGTGTCCTTTCCATTCTTCACGGCACTGTAGTCCTTCTTCGCGTCTGTGGTGACCACGAGCGAATTGAGCTCTTCCTACGAGAAATGAGATGCGGTCGCAATCCCTACCTTGCAGGTCGGACATTTGTTATCGTTATACAGCAACTTCCAATGCAACAAGCACTTGGCGCACATGTCCTTGTGGTTGCACGGGCCGAATGCAAACTCCTTGATTTCACGATCACAAACGCTGCAATTCATTCTTTATTGCGTGTTTTCCTTGTTGAATCAAGAATTTTCCCGGAATTTTCCTTGGACAACTGGAGAAGGGTGGCGTCTTCGTGTCTGATTTGATTATTGGGTGGATGAAGTGAACGGAATATTCGAAAGGATGAATGTGGGCGGATTTGGGTGGAAGGAAACTCTCATTGCGTGGTTCTTCGTGAGTGAGAAGGAATGGAATGAAAAGAGTGAGTACATGAATAGCATGGGCTTTGCAGATGACATCTCTCAATCGGGATCACTGCAGAGAGGAATAGGAAGCCACGAGCAGTATTCTACAGTGGAGTAGAACTCATTATGGAAAGAATTTGAAAGAAATGGGAATCGCCCCATTCCCATTCCCCTCAGAACCCGGTATTGCGCACAGAATGCACTCCCTTTCTTGTGCTATCACACTCACCCTTATTCTCCTGGACTCCCTTTCCATCCATTCCCGTTCCATTTTCGTTGTAGCAGTGTATTCTGCGTCTGAATTCCACTCTAAACGCGTCTCCTTCGTCAAAAATGACAATTACGCACTTCCAAGGTGAAGTCACCGAAACGCCCACTTCGTAGAACTCATCGAATTCCACGGCTCACCACACAATCCACTCTTTTTCATTATTTCTTTTAAGTGGACTTGGAATGAGCAAGGAAGTTTCTCTGCACTTCTTTGGTGACCCTTAGATTGAATTGACTCAAGTGAACAAAGAAGCTGAGAAGAAAGACGCTTCATCCAGTAATCCCTCGACTCCTTTAGTAGGATCCACTCCACAGTCATTAGCAATAGGTACCTCCTGGTTACTGTTACATTGATCATGCCAACTTCTTCTCTTGGGCATTGTCGGTCGCACTTCTTCCGAATCACGTTTAGTGTTTCATTTATATCAAAGTTGGTGAACATGGGAGGCAAACGGCCTCTGACCGTGGAGGATCTGGGTACGATTGGACATGACTATAAAGCCGCCACGCTGTACGAGCACTACAGCGTCGAGTGGGAGAAGGAACAGCAGAGGGCGAAGGCCAAGGGAAAGAAGCCCTCCTTCATCATGGCGATTGTTCGGACAACCGGCCTGTGGTATTGGACGGTCGCAATCCTTCTCAACCTGCTTGTTTGCTGTATCAGCTTCGTTCCCACGATCATTCTGAATCTGCTGGTGAAAGACTTTGAAAGTGACGAGCCGAGTCCTCTCTTCATTTCCTGCGTTATGCGTAGACTACACGATGCGCTGGGTGTATGCCGTGCTTTTGCTGATTGCACCCATTATTGTGGCTGCGCTCAACTCCATCATCCAAATGATGATCACTAACATCGCCGTGGCCATGAAGTGCATCTCCTCGGAAGCCATCTACCGCAAGGCGTTGCGTCTCACCTCCACCGCCAAGGGCGACACCTCGACGGGTCAGTTGGTGAACAT
>ERZ1106948.194-NODE-194-length-30524-cov-32.352883_pt1 | contig 30524 bp, 42 predicted proteins | sample MGYA00403673_ERZ1106948 | MGnify/ENA primary metagenome ERZ1106948 (study PRJEB35170, sample SAMEA104062409) | human gut metagenome | biome: human gut; feature: human-associated habitat; material: faeces | place: Denmark | collected 2012-05-07 ...
CCCGCTCGCAGGAAACGGAAATCGAATTCGCCTTCTTCGCAACCGTCGATAAGCGTTGCATTCTAGCTTGTTCTGTCCACTTTCAAGACGGGCAGAAATCGGGACTTTTTGGACAACTGAGCGATATCCTCCGTTTTTGCGATCCGAATCGATTTGTGAACGCTGTGGCGTTGAACTGTTTGCCAACGCCTCCGATGAGCAGCGACGGGGAAAAGTGGAGCGAGCACTTCGTTTACGCCTTTTCTCCGCAGTGGGACAGCTGGAAGTGTGTCTGTCGCTACTGCGGCGTGCCCGTGGAGATCAAGAAATCGGCGCTGATGAATCACTTAGCACAGTGCCCTGTCTTCAATTCCGTCATGTCTCGTGCTTTTTATCATGCGTAGTCAAAGGGGGATAAGGCGAAACAGCAGAGGGAGAAACAAATCGCGAATATGCCAGGTGATGCTCTCATGTACCCTGAGGACGATCTTTGTTGTTCACGTTTGCGACCTTGACGTGTAGTTCCGCTCCACAAATTGCGGATGGGAGTAGTCGCTGACAGCGTCACCGACAGCGACTTGGAGTACTACATCACTTCGGGCATGCTTCGTCTGTCTGTGTGATTCCGTAGCGGAGTCTACCTTTCTCTTCTCCCTCACATCCTTCTGCACGGCGGACTGTGCTCGCTGTATTCCCGCCATCCGCGATACTTTTAAACTGCCGTTATCTCGGGTGTACTCGAAGTAGCGTGAGGCAGTCCTCTTCACTCTAGTTACGATGACATGTTATCGTGTGAGATGAACCGAAGAGACTCGCTTGACTGCCAGTGTCTCTTGGTCCTCTCCAGTGTCAATGCGCGGTATCAGTTTCTGATGGACGCCATCAACGTGATCAATGCGCTCTCCTCTCACCTCTAGAAGGGTTTCAGTATTATCTGTTCTTCGCCTTTGTGTCTGACGGAAGCAGAAGCGGTCATGCTCTGCAAGGCGTCTCTTCTCCAGGGCACCACCTTTCACACCATCAACCCGCTTCGCTTTTACGGAATGGTCCAAATCGTACCGATCGCCTCCGCCCCTCACACCCAGGCGCGACTGCTCGTGCAGTCCTACTGTCTCGGCGAGATCACGCAGGTTACGATCGACTCTCTCGCCTTCGACCCGCCGCAGAACGATCAGTGCTTCGCCTCCGGCGTGTCGAACTGCACCTCCAAGCTCGGGATTCCAGCCTACGAGGTGCTGAAGTTCGTCGTCGCCAAGCCGGTGTACCGTCTGATGGCGTGTCTGTCGTCTGGGTCCCCTGGGTCCCCTGGGTCCTCTGGGTCCTCTGGGCCGAGCGTGCTGGACGACAGCGCGTACATCCGACTCGAGCTGGAGGGCGGGTGTGTTGCCACGATGAACCTGTCGACGCAGTCCGCGCTGCACGCGAACGACTTCGTGTTGCGTGTGGTGGGGAGCTGTGGGGAGCTGGAGTGGACGAGTCAGCGATGCAACGTGCGTGGTGGAGAGGGGCGTGAGGAGTAGGAGCTGCGCGTTCACTTCTCGGATGGGAAGAAGGAGGTGCTGACGCCCAGTACGGAGTCCTTTCAGGGCATTTCCGTGCGCTCGTTTTTCAAGGGAGCGTGCGGTACCCAGGGCTATTTGGACGCGTTGCAGAACATGTTTCATTGCTTCTACACCTCCGTCTCCTTGTTGAACCAAGAGGACTCCTTTTTGCCCGTTTGAGTGGGTGGCGTGGGTGAGGCGTAGGTGACGATGCGAGAAGCCATGGAGAGCATGCTCTTCCTCTCGACGTGTCTGACGAGCAACAATCACTTGAATAGCTGGATCGAAATGGTGGTTCCAGAATTGTAACCTTGCGGCTTTGTTCAACTCGCTTTCCTCCATTCAACACACCCTTTCCTCCACTCAATACGCCTATCTTCTCTCCAACAAACACGCCACTTCTTTTGTGCCCAACAAACACACCATTGCTTCTTTTCATTATCTAAAACACCCACTTTCTTGTCCTCGATCTGTGCATTGTTTATCACGACCTCGACATCATCCTTCGTCTCAGGAATGATCGACTCATCGTAGTTGCTGCTCTCCGGAATCATCTGCACCACCGGCTTCTCGCCCTCCTTCTCGGGCGCCACCTCATAGTGCGCTCCCGCGCCGCCCGCCAACAACAACTGCTGGTGGTGCTTGTACGGGTTCATCATCTCCACGGAGAAGATGCACACGCCCTCCAGCGAGCGCAGCGCGTTGTCGATCTTGTCCTTGTTGGTGAAGATGTCGTCCAGCGTCGCGTTCTGCGGAGGACACACGCGCACGATCGTCTGTCTACGCGTGAGACGCCAGCGCGAGCGCCGACATGAAGGAACCCGATCGGCGCGCGAGGATCTCCTCGATCTTGAAGTCGTCGTTCTTGACGTTGTTCACCGCGGTTATGATCTTCAGACGCGTCTTGTCGTCCACGCCAAGCTACTCCTCACACACTCCTCTCTGCCCCACGTCCAACGCTTCTCTCATAGCGTCGCGGCAGATGTCGTAGCCCGCCTTCAGAATCGTGTAGCCCACCATCGCACCACCGATGGGGTCGAGCCACGGAGCGCCGATGTACTACGCCTCACACCTCCTCCCCTCGCCCACGCGACCGCACAAGCCAGCCAGTGCCACGATCGACGACAGCGCGTCTGCGCGGTGGTGGAGCGCGTTGGCGTACAGCACGTTGCTGTCGTACTTCTTCGCGAGACGGTTCGACCACTAGCACTGAGACCGCCACACATCGCCTACAGCGTAGATCCAGAACTTGATGAAGATGGTGCCAGCCACCGTGCCCACGCCGATCGCGTTGAGAAGGAAGTAGTACTTCGGGTCGTTCACGAGACTGGTGTGAGCGATGGCGGCCACTTCTGCGGAAGCGGCGCCGGCCTCCAGAACGGAAGGATCGATCACGGGAGGATGAATCATCGCCATGAACAGTTCGTACGCGTGGACGAACACAGCTCCTGCGGTGCCGATGAGAACGCCACCGACGGCCAAGCAAGACAGCTAGGAGTGAGTGCGGGGGAAAAAGAGAACCGTTTCGATCTTGCCGTAACCGAATATCCATTTCTTGTTTGGAGGTCTTCTGCATATGCTGACGCAAGCCAGGGTGACAAGATCCACAACCATGGAAGAGAGCGAATGGGCAGCATCGGCGATGATTGAAGTGGAATTCAGGAGCCACCCCACGCCGCCCTTCACCGTGGTCATGAAGACGTCAACGCCCAAGCTCCATTCTGCGATCTTCTGTGACTCCCTCTGTTGCTCCAGTTCTCTTTGCGATATGTTCTGCTTCTTGCTGTTGTGCTTGAAGCGAGCAACTCCGTTCTAGCCAATAACCCAGCGAGAGAAGGACTACCATGGCAAACGGATCGAGTGGCGAAAAACTGGTCGGGACGTAGTACTGACATGCAGCGTAGCGGGGATTGCGGCCCGACAGACTGCACAGATTGCGAGTTACGTTGGGAGTACAACGACGACCGAAGTTTGCTGCCACTCTGCCAACGTTTCTCAACACGAAGTACTCAGTTCGTAGCATTCTTCTGAAAAGAGGTAGAAGCGTACCGAAGGTGGAACTCCAGTTTCCCGCTCGATTTCGTCCGATCGTGTTCAAATACGGGGGCATTTTTCTCGAGAACGGCTGCGTGGTCGAGAGCGTGACAGGTAATGAGCGACTCGTCTCAGGAGCACATTGCTGTTGCCGTGCGCGTGAGACCGTTGAATGCGCGGGAAGTGAGTTCTGCGGGGAGAGGGTTATTGTCCGTAGATCAATCAGGGCGACCGTTCGTGCTGGGAGTGCAACCCGGATTTGAACTGTTTGCACCAAGTGGACGAAAAGGGGTCGCTGATTCCCAATTCTGTGTACACCTACGGTACCACTGTATTGTGCGTTGACGGTTATGCATAGATTGCGTGTTTGGACCCGAGGACAACACGGAGCGCGTGTATGAGGGAGTTGGAAAGCGTATTGTGGACAGTTTCATGCAGGGAATCAACGGTACGCAGTGCGTATAGCAGTATCAGTCGCATAGGAACCATATTTGCTTACGGCCAGACATCTTCGGGCAAGACGTACACGATGCACGGAGATGAAAGTTCCCCCGGACTGCTCTACTTAGCGTCCCGGGATATATTCACATACATGGCGCAGACGACGTCAAGGGAGTTCATTCTTCGCGCTTCTTACGTGGAGATCTACAAGGAGGAGGTGAAGGATCTCCTGGACCCCTCCACGCCGACGCTGCGGATTCGAGAGAGCTATGAACGCGGCGTCTACGTGGAGTCAAAAGAAGAGGTGATTCACAACTACGACGAGATTCTGAACGTTTGTCATTGCTTCGGTAATCACCGCATAGCTGCTCTGCGTAGGCGAGAAGAATCGTCACGTGGGCGTGACCAACATGAATCAGCAATCGTCTCGCTCTCACACCATATTCAAGATCGTCTGCGAGAGTCGGCTTCGTGACGACGCCCTTTCCGAAGCCAGCGACCCCGGCGGTGTGCTCGTCGGACAGCTTTCCCTCGTCGATTTGGCGGGCTCTGAATCCGTGCGCTTCACCAACGCCACGGGCGAAACGCTGGACGAGGCGCGAAAGATCAACCTCTCCTTGTCCGTCCTGTCGCGCGTGATCTCGTCGCTGGCGTCGAAGTCCGAGAACACCCACGTTTCATACCGCGACTCCAAGCTGACGCGCATCCTGCAGTCTTCGCTGGACGGAAACGCGCGAACCGCGGTTATCGCGTGCGTCACGCCGTCCTCTTCCTTTTGCGTGAGTGGTCGTTTCGTTCGGTGACGCGCTAGTACGAGACGATCAGCACGCTGAAGTTTGCGCAGCGCGCGAAGAGCATCCACACGTCCGCGAAGGTGAACGAGCTGTTGGACGACAAGGGCGTGATTCGGAAGCTGCGGAAGGAGATCGAGGCGCTGAAGAAGCAGTTGGAGGGCGCGGGGACGCAGGGCGCCGAGGCGGGCGGGCTGAGTGGCGAGCAGTACCGCGAGATCCAGCGCGAAGTGGACCGTCTGACGGAGGAGGTGAAGAGTCGAGACGCCCTGCTGCAGCAGCGCGAGGAGGCGGAGCGTGGCATGAAGGAGGAGCTGACGCAGGCGCAGGTGCACGAGAAGGAGCTGCAGAGCCGTCTGACGGACGCGTTGCGACGCATCGAGGAGAAGCAGACGGAGACGACGGCGATGCGCGAAGAGTGCAGCGTGAAGGACCGACACATCGAGGAGCTGAACGCCACGCTGCTGCCCGTTCAGTGCGAGTGGTGATGTGCGATGACTCGTAGAGAGGAGCTGACCGGGCTGCGCGAGCGCGACGAGGACTGGTTGGCGCAGTGGAGGGAGTTCGCGCTGGTGAAGGAGGAGAGCATGACGGAGGCGCTGAAAAGCGTTCTTGCGCGAGTCCACGAACTACATGAGGAGAAGGAGGGTCTGAGCGAGCAGCTGAAGCAAGCCGTGGCGTCGCAGAATGAACTGGCGCAGGCGCGAGCGACGCTGAAGAGGCTGGAGGAGGAGTGCACGCGCGTGATCGGCGAGCGGGACAAGACGGAGCGCGAGCGCGACGAGCTGAGCGTGAAGGTGGCGGAGATGAAGGACACGATGGAGAGCGTTCTGCGGAGCGTGGAGGGCCTGTTCGACACAGAGCGGAGCGAGCGCTTCAAGGTGGAGGAGCTGAACCGGACGGTCGAAGCGGTTACGCAGGAGCGCGACGCGCTGCAGGCGTCGATGGCGAGCCAGAGCTCCATCAACAAGGCGCTCCACGCGCAGTCCAGCCTGATGGAGCAGAAGCAGCGGTCGATGAAGCACCAGTGGTCGTCGGAGGTGTCGCAGCTGCGCAAGGCGAAGGACGAGCTGAGCAAGCGACTGGGCGCTGCGGTCGCGGAGGAGAAGCGCCTTCGCGCGCTGCTGATGGAGAAGGAGGCGAACCTGCAGTCGTCGTCGCAGTGCATCCAGCAGATGACGCTGGAGCTGCACACGCTGCAGGCAGTGATCGCGTCGAACGACGATGCTATCGACGAGCTGGAGGCGTGCGAGGTGGTGAGCAACGACGATATGAGCATGCTGCGAACGCTGATCATTCGTCAGAAGCACGACTTGATGAAGAGCGAGAAGGAGATGAAGGAGATGAAGGTGCTGAACGAGGAGCTGATGAAGAACGTGGAGGGGAAGGAGCGCGAGCTGAGTCAGATGGAGTGCGAGTTGAACGAGAAGAGGGAGTCGTTTGAGAAGAAGGTGAGCAAGGTGAAGAAGGAGAATGAAGGGTTGAAGAGGCAGAATGAGGAGTTGAAGAAGGAGAATGAAGGGTTGAAGAGCGAAGTGGAGAAGGCCAAGAAGGAAGCAGAACAAACAAGGAAGGAAGCGGAGGAGGCGAAACAAAGGACGGAGCAAGCGAAACAAGAGGCGGAGCAAGCGAAACAGGAGCTGGACAAACGAACCACTCTGCAAGGAAACGAGGCGTTCGGCAACCCTCTCCTCTCCTCCGTGGAGAACGACACACCATCTACCATGAGCGAATCTGTCCTCCAGGAGAGTCGAGACACCGTGGCAGCACTGCGGGAAGAGAACGCGCGTCTCCAGAACGAGTTCGCGGAGTCGCAGGACCGCATCGCGAGACTGCAGCAAACGATTCGCTCCAAGTACGCGGAGTACAAGGAGATGAAGGACACGGTGGCGGAGGCGCGGGAGCTGGCGGCGCGGCTGGGCAACGATTTCGACAAGCTGAAGAAGAAGTACGCCACGGCGAAGAGTCGGATCGCGCACTTGGAGAAGAGCAAACTGAGCACCACGGAGATGGAGAAGATCAAGCAGTTGCTGAAGACGAAGGAGGCGATGCGGGAAGAGTGCCAGGGGCTGCGGTTCGAGTCGAAGCAGCTGCAGGAGCAGGTGGACTCGATGAAGGAAGAGATGACGAGTTGGGGATTGGGAGTGCGTGTGAGGTGTAGAGATAAAGAGCGAGCTGAGTGAGTCCACGCGGATTCTGCGCGAGAAGGATCTGAAGATCGACGAGCTGCAGTCGGATTTGAAGGAGGCGCAGAACTCGACGAGTTCTGTGTATGGAAACCAGTTCCTGGAGAACGAGAACGTGATGCTGAGCATGAAGGTGAACGAGCTGCAGCAGCAGCTTGCTGAGGCGAACAACAAGATCAGGCGGAAACTGGAGTCTCCGCGAAAGAATCGGCGAAGAGAAGAGCCCGCGCGTCAGGTGCAGTCTCCCATCAAGCGGAGCAAGGTGTCGGAGTTTGACATCGACGACCCCACAAAGTGTAACACACAATGCTCTGTTTGTTGGACTCCCGATTGTGTCAGAATCGCTAGCCAGCGGCGTCACTCCTCTGTTACCCCGATCATGCCCACATCCTTTTCGTGCCATCCGTTATGGGCAACAACGGCACGCTGCATTGACGGGGATAGCCCAATAATTCCAATACCCAGCTAATACCACTCCGTGGGCGCACACTCTCCCAAATCGGTCCTATTTCCGCCACGCTCTTCTTGGTTTTCCTCAAAGAACCATCCGAATTCAGCCATGAATGACATTTGCGATTCGACATGGTATTTGGAGATCATGAAACACAAGGGCAGTCCGGACAAATACAAATCCGAGGATTGTAGCGTTTTGGAGGCCTTGAAGGAAATCATCTGCTCCAAAAAGGGAGACATGGAGTACCACCCCTCTTCCGTCGAGTTCTTTTCGTGCATCATGTCCACTCTCGCTGGAAGCGGGGAGCACTGTCGCAGCGTAATTCATCTGCCATTCGAGTTATGTTTTAGCTCTTCTATTTGCTCCAACTCGTGCTTCCCGACGTTTCGGACAACGTGAAGCGACTGAAGTGCAACGACTGCTTGGATATATTGATGAACGTCTACAAAACCCACAAGGATGACATGGAGCCGTCTGCGATCCGCTCCCTCTCCTCCTGTCTGGCGGAGATCCTGCTCGTGCAGGAAGCGAACACGGAGTTGTGGGAATCCGGGATCGTGAAGCGCGCGTTTTCTCTCCTCCTCAGTTTCTGCATGCAGGACAACGGCAAGGTTCGCCACCACGTCCAGGACGAGATCATGCGACTGCTCCAGTTCCACTACGAGCGCAGCTTCCCCGTGTCTTCCCGCCAGGTGATTCGCCAGCTGGACATTCTGTGCAAGTCCTTCAACGAGGACGACTTCCACGACGTGATCAACTTCCTCGTGTTCATCACCAAGTCGTGCTTGATTCTCCACGGCGACGTCTACCCGAATCTCTTCTCCCTCCTCCTGAAGGTACTCGTCCCCTCCTCTCTTCACCGTAGATCCGTCAGCACCGCTGCACGCTCGTCGACTACCGCACGCTCCGTCCCATCGAGGTCATTCTGGACAGCGACCGTTTCGTCGACGACGCCGTCATCGATTCAACCTTCCAGGCGCTGCAAGCGCTCGCTCCCCAGGTCACCGACAACGAGAAGGACGTGGCGGAGTACTACATCGTGCTTCTCCAGATCTCCCGCCACTACCTCCAGCAGCAGCACGAGCACGGCGAGGAGCTCTTCGTCGCCACCACGCGCAAGGTGCTGGAGTGCTTCGCCTCCGCCAACGCCGCGCTGCACAAGACGCTGTCCATTTACCTCATCTCCTTCTACGCCAGCCTGTCCTCGATCGTGAGTCATCCATCCCCTGCTGACGCATAGACGGTGTCGGTGGCGACGGCGCAGCAGATCGTCCAGCTGTACCTGGACACGCTGCAGTTCAAGTACCAGCACGCCTGGACGTACATCCTGCCCTCTCTCTCCGCCATGACCAAATTCCTGGGGTATTTGTACCCCGATTTGTTCAGCACGCTTCTCCAGCAGCTCGTGGCGATCTTCGACTCCTCAGTGCGCGGCGACGCATCGTAGGTCCCACACTCGCCTCTCACGACTAGCTTTGAGGTGATTTTAACGAAGACGCTGGGGTACTGCATGGAGGCGGTGGGCGTGGAGCACTTCATGCACGCGCTGGATATGGTGGTAGGGACAGCGAGGGAGAGTCAGTCGCAGGACCCGCGCACACACCTCCCGCTGGAGAGCCATTACTTCCTGTTCGAGCTGATCTCGGACCACGCGAAGCACACGCACTCGTCGCTCTCGTTCTTCTTCAAGGAGTTGTTTCCTTCTCCACTCCTCACGGAGTAGAATCCTCCCCATCGCGAAGGCATGCCACAGCGCCGAACAGCGCGCCGCGAACCCGCTCCAGAAGCGCCGCTTCCACTCGTACGTGCTCGACCTCTGGGGCCTGTTCGCCTCGTTCTGCGTCTGCGCCGACGATTGTGCGACCGCCGTACCAGCGTACTGTTCCAGCATCATCGGCGCGATGACGGACAAGACGTACCCCGAGCTGAGCATCACCGTGTGCAAGGGCCTGACGCTGCTGATCCGCAGCAACCAGCTGGCGCTGGAGGAGAAGCACGAGGAGAAGGAGGAGAAGGAGGAGGACGAGGAGGAGGACAGCGAATCGATGATGAGCGAGGAGGAGGGCAAGACCACGGCGGACGACGCTGAAGACGAGATGGTATGTTTGGCGTGTGGATGTGAGCGTAGCTTCCCTTCCTCTCCATTCTCGAGACCACGCGCTCGCCGCGCATCCAGCGCGACATCGCCCAACAGAACATCGCCGTGCTCCAGCAGCTCTGCGAAAACCTCCTCCTGACGCTTCTCGCGCTGTACGAGCAGTGGCACGGCGACTTCTCCGAGGAGATCCCGCGCTACTCCGGCATCGGCAAGGGCGGCGACATCACCAACGTGCAGGTGATTCGCTGTGCGATCGAGACCGTGTTCAGCATCAGCGCGCCCGACCTGGTGTCCAAGATGCTGAACCAGGTGCTCAGCAAGCTGCTGATGGCGTTCACCAACGACGATCCCGCCAACACGGAGCGCTGCGTGGGCCAGAGCATCATCCTCACGGGTCTGCTGTCGACGGTCATTCAGTACGTGAAGGACGAGGGTGCGTGTGAGTGTGTGACATGACGGCTAGAAATCTCGATCATTCTTCGCTGCATCCGTCCCCACCTCTCCGACGACACGGTGCCCGTCCTGCAGAAGCGCGTGTACTTCTGCCTCCTCCGCATCTGCCATTACCACTCCACATTCATCGTGGACTCCATGCTGAACGAGCTGTCGTCGCTTCTCATGGAATCGATCCTCTCTCTCAACGTGGTGAGCAAGCGATACCGACTCAAGTGCCTCTTCTACATCTGCAAGGCGCTTTCGCCGCAGAACCCTCGTCACATCCAGTTCTGCATGTCGGTTCTCCCTGAGGTGATTCTCTGCCTCAAGGACGCCTCCAAGAAGGTGCGCTCCACCTGCTACGAGCTGGTGATTCTCTTCGCGGAGCTCATGCACTCCTCCTCCGTCTCCTACGAACTCCCCGACCACACGCAGGCGCAGGCTTCGTTGGACCAGCTGCTTGTGACGCTCACGACCTGCCTGGTGTCGGACAACGCGCACATGCAAGCCGCCGCGCTTCTTAGCATCTCGTGCGTCATCAACCACTTCCGCGAGCTGTCGGAGCTGCGCGCGACGGAGCTGCAGGTGCTGCAGCTCGTGTACAGCCTGATCAAGGAGGAGAACCGCGAGCTGGTGAAGAGCTGTCTGAAGTACATCCACAAGTGCGTGCGCGTGCTGGGCGACGATGACCTGATGCAGGAGAAGGAGCGCATGGTGCACGCGATCATGGTGGACTGCGGAGGCAACAAGAACCGCTACCGCGCGCGCGTACGTCGTGTGTCACTCGCTTGAGCGTAGATCAAAGCCATCCTGGAGTCGCTGATCAAACGCGTCGGCGAAGACGAGGTGAAGCCGTTGATCCCCGAGGAGGATCTCCCTCTTCTGACCGCGATCGCGAAGGCGGAGCGCAAGAAGCAGAGCGCGAGAGTGGTGGCGTGTCGTGACGGTGATGCGTAGAAGAAGGACGAGGAGGGCGAGGACCGTCGCACGCTCACGCAGCGCAAACGGTGGATCCACGAAGGCGAGGACCCGATTGATTTGCTGAACGTGCAGGACGTGGCGAAGGGAATCAGCAGTCGGAGAGAGGAGGAGAGCGACGACGAGGAGGTGGGGGAGGAGAAGGCGAGTGAGGAATAGGTGGAGATGGACGAAGAAGGCCGAATTGTTGTCAGAGAGGAGGAGACGGAAAACAGGTCGAAACGAGACAAGCGAGCGGCGCCTTCGGAGTTGGCGGAGGAGGAGGAGGAGACGGAGAAGAAGAGTCCGAAGGAGAGGAAGATCCGTCGCATTCGCAGAGACGACAGCGGAGAGCAGGACGGCTCGCGATTCCGATCGACAAAGGCAAAGGGCGACATGAAGAAGGGGAACATCCAGCCGTACGCCTACATTCGTTTAGACTCCAGGGTGCTTAGCAAGAAGAAGCAGAACCAGTCGCTGGGGAAGTTCAACAATCTGATTGGTGCCGCCAAGAAGGGCGCACGCGAAGGATCTGCAAAGAGAAGAAAGCAGAATTGATCGTCATCGAGTTTCTTTGCGGTGTTTGTTCCATTCTTCTTTTCAAGAGTGACAGTTTTCGGCAATGGACAACAACTTGACATCGGGAGATCCCTACTTTTACGCGCAGAGGTGATATGCCGTGTTCCGTTGTGAGGAGTAGGACATTTGACAAACGGCTGAAGGAAACGAAGGATCTGTTTGAGAAATGGAAACAGCTGACGGACACGAAGAATCAGGATGTGTCGAGCGACCAACTGCGACAGTACACAAGAGGTGCCGATTTCGTCCAGTGCTGTCAACGCTAGATTTGCTGGCTCATTTGGACGAGATGGAGAACTTGATTTCCGAGCTGACGCGTTGCATGGGCATTATCGAGAAGAACCACGATCCTTCTCGTTTCAAGGGCATCGATGGAGTGTGACTCGTTGTTGTTGGTTATCGGTAGGAAGAAATGGAGCGAAGACGCAAGTACTTGGATGACATCAAGCTCATTGTCCACTCCATTCGCGACAACATGCGCAAGCAGCGGTTGACTATTCGCCGAGAACAGAAAGCGATACGACAGGACTTGCTGGACACCAATCCGCAGGAGGAGAGTCAGGAGCATCTTGCCGAGCAGGGGCGGCGCTACATTAAGGAAGTGCGTTTGCAATTAGGTGCGTGACGTGTAGCAGCTCGTGAAGGAGCAGGAAGAGATGATTGACCAGATCAGCTCCGGCGTGCAGCGACTGAACGACATGGCGCACACGATCCAGGACGAAATCCAGGAGCACGACCGGCTAATCGACACCGTGGAAATCCACGTCGACGTTGCGCAGACGAAGATGGAGCACAACAGAAGACAAGTGGAGCGGATCCTGCAAACAAATAGTACGTGATTGGAAAGCGAGTGACGCCTAGACTGGTGTGAAATCAAGACGATCATCGTCCTCTTCCTGTTCGCCGTTTTTTATGTGTTCTATACTCTATTCCTGTGACTCTCTTTTCAACAAACACGCTATACACATACAATATGGTTTCCCTGGTAATTGCCTCCATTTCCGCCCTGCTGCTGATTCGGAGCATTTCCGTGATTCATTCGCGCCTTCGCCTGGCCCACTGAGTTCGGAAAGGACATGTGGCCCTGCATGTTCTGCGAGTTGCGGTACATCATCACATTCATCGGAGCCGTCGCCACGTTTCGCTGGTGACTCACGTCGCTGTTGTAGCTCTGCATCGGAACCTACCTCTCACACTCGCCGCGCACACTCACCTCCGTCACCGTGTTGTTCACCACCACATTGCTCTGACCGCCGTCCTTCCGCGAGTAGTTCGACAGCTGCGGGAACGGTTTCGGATTGCGAAGCTGCTGCTTCTGCGTTGTGAGGTAGTGCTGCAGGAACCGCATGTTGCTCCGCGCGAACTGCGGCGCCGACGTGTAGTACGCGTGCGGTTGTCGCGATGGCATGGTTCGCGCCACGCGACGCACCGACGACTCCGCCAGCTTCTGCATCTTCAACACAGGAGGCATCTCTTCGGGCGGCGGCGCCTCGGCCTCTCTCTTCTCCGAGGACTTCAGCTCCTTCACCCACTCCACGAACGGTGGCGCGTGATGCACTGCCAACTCCTCCACCGGTTTCACCTCCTCCGGCACCGGCTCCACCTCCTTCTCTCGCGTGAGCAGCGGGCGCGTCACACTCTCGCTCGGCGCCAACTCGTCGCAGCAGATGTCGGCCAACTCGTTCTCGTTCACCTTCTTCTCCTCCACGCCCTCCACCTCCACGGCCGGCACCACGAACGACAGCGAGTCCTTCCCCACGAGCGACCCGAACTCGCTGTTCTCCTTCGCCTCCAGCGGCAACTCCGCGAAGCCCAGCTCGCCGCCTCCGGGCGCTTCCCGCGGTTCTTCCTTCACCTCGGGAACCAGCTTCTCGTCCACCAGCCGCTGCGCGTCCGCCAACGCGCCCACGTAAGGGATGATGATGCTTTCCCGCGGTTTGCGGTTGGGGTTGAGGAGGTGCTGGAACTTGGTCTCGTCGTCGAAGATGATCGTCGCCAGCGGCAGACTCTCGATCGCCTTGCGTCTCAGCTCGATGATGCCGGCGGGACGCGGGAGCGTGAGCGGTCGAATGGGGACGTGTCCGTACTGCGTCTTGGAGGAGGACTCGTTGGAGAGATCGACCGAGGACTGACACACCACGGGGTTGGTGCGCAGCGAGCCCTTCGCGATGGTGTTCTTGAACGGCGTGGTGGGCGGGTCGGGACGGAGGTAGCGACGGAGAACGTGCATGCGATCGGACTCCACGGCCACGAACGCACTGTCGCGTTCCTTCAGCTTCGCCTCGACGGCGGGCGACAGCGGGCAGGCGTCGAACAGCGCCGAGCGCACGTTCTTGGCCTTCACGGCGTCGAACAGCGACCGCAGCGGCGTCGCGGACTTCTCTTCCCGCTCGCTCTCCACAAACGCGTTCTTCTGCTTGGAGAGCGAGTACTGCGGGATCAGCAGGTAGTGCGCCTCGCGCGGGATCGACGCCACCAGCGTGCTTTGGTTCCGCTCCAGGAAGTTCCAGCGCATCGAGCAGTCGCGTCGCAACCTCGCGCGGTAGTTGAGCTCCTCCAGCAGGAACACGGAGCAGATGAACGCCCAGCCCGCGCCGAACTGCAGGATCAGCGCGAACAGCATCTCGTCCTCCTTCTTCGACCAGATGAACGCGTGGTTGAGGCGGCGGTGGATGTGCGTGCCGATCGACCCGGGCTTCGTCTTCTCCTCCGTCTCCACGCCGTCGCGCTGACGCTTCCGGTTGCGCTTGTTCTTCGTGTTCTCCGACAGGTCGCTGGTCTTGGAGACGTAGAAGGAGAGGTTGAACGCTGCGGGAGTGTTCAGCTTGTCCGACGGCAGCGTGAATCGGTTCTTCTCCAGGTCGGGCGTGCCGTACAGGAAGGAGTCCAACTCGCAGTCCGCCGAGTTGTTGTATTCGGTCGTCATCGTCGCCGCCCACGCCGCCAGCATGCGCTCCACGCCCGTGTACTCCGTGTTGACGGCGGCGATGGAGAAGTCGGCGGAAGAAATGCTCGTCAGCCCCATAGGATTCAGCGCGAACTCGCTCGAAGAGTCGGTGCGCAGCGGCATCGAGGGGCCCAAGGATTTGACCATGTCCCACTCGTTCACGTGGTTCCACACGACCTGCGTCGGGTAGGGCACGAGCTGTTCGGACTCCGTGGGAGGGACAGGGAATGTGGGAATGGACGCGCGACTCAGCACCGTGGGAGGAGACAGCAGGAACTGGAGCGCCTCGGGATCCAGCGGCGTGTCGTCTCGCGGCGGCGTGATATCGTCGGGGTACCGTTTGACGATGGAGAAACAATAGGCGAGCACGGGAATGCTCTTGAACACAGACTGCAGTCTCAGCTCCTGCTTGATCTCGCGGTCCAGAGGCGTCTCGTTGGAGATGTCGACGATGAGCGGGGAAGAGGCGTGGAGGGAGGGATAGTCTACGCGTGGGGGCCACAACAAATCGGTACTCTCGTTGTCTCTCCACAAGAAGTCGCTGCTCTGGTGGTACGCCTCGAACGCGCTCCACTCGCTCTCCTTCCAAATCTCGAACAGCGACGTGCGACTCTCCTTCTTCTCCCGAACGCTACACCTCACCACGCACCCACTCGCTCACGTGTTCACGCCGAACAGAACGCGGATCGCTTCGGGCGTCGCGTTCTCTCTCTTCTTCTCGTTCTCGCTCTTCACGAAAGACAGCCGCGCCTCCAGGTCGTTCATAACCTCCACCACACTCGCGTGCGCGTTCGTCTTCGTCGCCAGCATGAACAGCACGTTCTGGTACACGCCGCGGCAGTACGGCGACTTCACCTTCTCGCAGATCAGCACGGACTCGACCACGGGAGCAGGGTAGTGGTGTTTGAAGTTCTCGCTGCAGTCGCAGGCGAACCGCGCCAGACACAGCAGGCCAATGCAGGCGCTCCCGCTGACGTTGAAGCGCGTCACGCTGCTGCTCTCCCAGAAGGAGAAGGGATTCGAATTCGTGGGGTTCCCCCTCAGCTCGACGAGATCCAGTCCCTGTCGCCGCAGCTCGCACGCGATCGCGTACATCATCTTTTCCGACTCCACAATCAGCAGCTGCTTCCGCCTCTTCCTCCGACCCTCACTCACCAGAGCCAGCACGTGCTTCAACCGACTGCTCAGCAGAGTCACGCCTGCGGGCGAGAGTCGTTCTCTGGAGGCGGGGCGGGGCAGTGCAGCGAGTTCCGAAAAACAGGCCGATTCTTGCCGTTCCTGTTCCGCAGAGAGCCACTTGTATTTGAAATCGGAGCCGGAGAGAACAGGAGAGGAGGTCACTGCCTTCGCCACGACCTGTGGGATCCCACCCATTTGAATGCACGTCGCAGGGACGCGGAGGAGCTCGTTTTGTCGGATCTGGTCCTGGACCAGCGAGCACTTCACCTCGTACATCGAGCAGCCGTAGCTCATGTTGCCCTGTATGGGCGTGCTCGCCAGCAGGATGTCCACCTCGCGCTGCTTGAGTCGGCGGGGCGCGTAGTACTGCACGTTCATCTGCGTGAAGAGGATCTGTTGGTACGGGGAGGAGACGGAAACGGACCAGAGCCACTTCGGCCAGGCGATGGTGATGGGCGGCAGAGCGCAGGGCTGGGGCGAGGGTAGGCAGGCGAAGAAGTCGAGTTGGTGGTGGAGAACGAGCATGGCTTCGAAGACGCTCTGCGAGGACGGCGTGGCGTCGAGTCGCTCCTCGAAGGCGTCGAGAAGTCCATCACGCAGCACCGCTTCGTTCTCGCTGAACGGGACGGTGTGTGCTTCGATGGAGAGCGAGAACTGCCCGCCTTCGCCGTTGTCCTTGGCGCTGCGCACCTGGCGCGTGGTGCTGTGCTTGGAGGAGGACGGCACGACGAACACGCCCGAGGCGATCAGTCCGGAGAGATCCTCTCGCTCCGTGACGGCGGGCGCGAAGAGCAGAGGGAGGATCGACGAGGGAATCACCTTGGACGTGTCGTGGACCAGCACCGAGTGCGCGATGGGCGCGGCGGGAAGAAGTGACGGCAGCGAGTGACTCACGGACACGAAGGCGAGCAGGCTGACGGGAGCCACGTCCAGCGGCAGCACTGTGTCCGGCGAAAAGATGAAAATGGCGCGCTTGCGACAGGCAACGGCGGTGTCTCTGGTGACAGTGACGATGTCGAAGTGGTTGAAGCGAGCGTGGAGGAGCGTGCTCACCAACGCGACCGCATCGTCTGGGGCGAAGACAACGCCGAACCCGCTGTCGCAGTACTGGAACACCTCGCAACTCTTCAGCAGGATCCGACTCCAGGACTGGTTGCTCTCGTTGATCTCGATGACCGCGGGAATGTGGCGCTTGAAGCAGGTCTGCACGTACGCATCCAGATTCTCCTTGGGTTGCGGGTACTTGCAGTCCTGCGATTCCTCGGGGACTTCGGAAGAGCAGGTCACGATGGACTGCTTCTCCTTCTCCTCTTCGAGCGATTGCGATGATGCGCCAAAGCCCTCCTTCTTCGCCTTCCGCACCTTCCCCCAAAAGTCGTCCACCATCGACGCCAGCAAATGACCGATCTTCTTGTGCTGCTCGACGAGAAGAACATCATTGGACCGCTTCTCTTGTTTCGGATAGATGTGTTGGTAGTAGAACGCCCTCGCCTCGTGTGCCAGCACGTACGCAGCGTTGATCTTCCACTTCCGCTCCTCGAGGAAATCGTTCGCAACGAGGAGCGACTCCTCCAGGAAATAGTCATACTGGCATTTGCGACGAATGGGCTCCGGAGACAGCGGGAAAGCGAGCATGGACTCGTCTCGCAGATCGCTCAATTCGGTCAGGATTTCCTTCCGTTTCATTTGCAGTTTGGAGATCGTCGATTTGGTCGACTGGGAGTAGTGAACGCGGCGGAGAGTGGAGGGGAGTTGGCGATACGTCGGGACAGAGGGCACCTTGTGCTGTCCGGCAGGCTTTGGGTTCACGGGAGGGGTGTTCACTTTCTCTTTCACACCACTCAAGCGAATGCTGATTGTCAAAGGCCTGCTCCCCTGGGAAGCCACCAAACTCGGTGCATCCTCCTTGTTGATTCCTCCCTGCAACTTAGACGGCAAAGCCGCTCCATACCTTGACTCGAAAACGGGACAGTGCCGCGGATGCATATTCGCGAATAACCTCCTTCTCGTTCTCGTGCTCAAAACGCTCGCACAGACTAGGGAGTAAGGAGGGACGAAATAGAGAAGAACTCAAGGAAACGATTCACCTCTTGGCTATCGGATAGCCTCTTCGGGATAGGCGTGGTTTCAACTTCGCTCACACTCCCATCCATCAGGTTTGTTGAGATAAATTAAAAACTAATAGCCGTTCAGTGATTCCCTCAAGGCGGCTCTCATCAAGGAGAGACAACACAGACGAAAGGAGAGTCTGGATCATGGTATATGCACTCAGAACGCGTTCTAGATGAGACATGTTATCGGTAGGAACAAGGTGCGGGAAGAATTGGCTCCATCCCGATTGTCGGTTTTACCTCGATTCTGGTGTTCTAGTGACGATGACAACCCGTTCCACATCCTTGTTTCGACTCCTCGTTCTCCCGCCAACGTGCATCGTAATAGTGGGGATAGCACACAGAGCGACTCCCTGCACTCTTTTCACAACTGAAATTCGAATCGTTGATGTTGCGTCGTTGCCACCCCATCGGCCGTGTAGCATCGAAGCAACTCTTTCTGTGCGCGAGAAATGCCTCCTGTCGCTTCCTTTCTTCCGCTAGCGAATCCGTAGCACTTTGCAAACGGAATAATGCGTAGAGAAAAGAGTGGCTGCAGCGAATCCGCAACATCGGCATCTTTGCTCACATTGATGCGGGCAAAACGACTACCACGGAGAGAATGCTGTACTATGCTGGTGTCGTGAGAAAGCCGGGGAACGTGGACGACGGTGATACGGTAGCTCGCTCCCAACGCGCTTTACCCTAGGTTACTGACTTTCTACAGGAAGAACGCGATCGCAGCATCACCATCCAGAGCGCGGCCATCTCCTTTCCCTGGAAGAACAGCATCATCAGTCTGATCGACACGCCGGGTCACGTCGATTTTTCGGTCGAAGTGGAGCGTTGTCTGCGCGTACTGGATGGAGGCATCGCAGTGCTCGACGGCGTCGCCGGCGTGGAAGCGCAGAGTATTCCTTCTCGGTTGTGTCAATCCAAGCGGAAACGGTGTGGGAGCAAGCCAATCGGTACAAGTTGCCGCGACTGCTGTACATCAACAAGCTGGACCGCGTTGGAGCCGACTTCGACAACGCGGTTGTGTTCGAGGCGTTATGTAACGCGTAGCTGAGGATGGTTCAGGATCGTCTGGGGGCGGAGTGCTTGAAGCTGCACCTTCCCTGCATCGAGAGCGACGATTTCGTCGGAGTGGCTGACGTGGTGAAGCAAACTGTGTCGACAGAGCGGGCGACTCACGCGTAGTTCATCCGCTTCGTGGGAGACGAGCACGGGTCGTTCAAGGAGGAGCCGCTTCCGGCGTCGATGAAACAGGCGACTGAGGCGGCGCACAACGAGCTGGTGGAGAAGCTGGCGGAGGTGGACGACACGTTCGGCGACTGGTTCTTGGAGGGCAACGCGACGGAGATGAACGCGCCCAGCAACATCCTCCAAGCGATTCGCCGCGTGTTGATCCGTCTGTCTGAGGCGTGTCGATCACGCGTAGGTGGCGCGCATCAGCGTGATTTCTCCCTCGTCCCCGTCTTCTGCGGCAGCTCGCTGAAGAACAAGGGAGTAGGAGCCAGCAATACTCTGAACCGCAGATCCAGCAATTGCTCGACGGCGTGGACGCGCTGCTGCCCTCGCCGCTTGAAGTGGGTCTTCCCGATATATACCAGTACGTGAACAAGCAGCTCGTTTCCCTTCCCTACGAGGCGTGTCTGCATCCCAAGGGGAAGCCCTCGAGTCTCGCGCGGTTCCTGAAGAAGGACCCGCTGATCATGTACGCCTTCAAGCTGCAGCACAGCACGCAGGGCATGATCGTGTACGCCCGCGTTTACAAGGGAACGCTCAAGTCGAAGTCGTCGCTGTACAACACGCGGACGCACAAGCAGGAGAAGGTGCTGAGGTCGCTTTCGTTGTGCGTGATGACGCGTAGAATCATGCAGGTCAGTGCAGACCACACGGACAGTCTCACAGAGGCGTACGAGGGTCAGATCATCGCGTTGTTGGGCCTGAACTCCGTGCGCACGGGAGACACGCTCCTCTCCACGTCGGGCGCTGTTGACTTCACACTGGAACCGATTCGCGTGTTGGCGCCCGTGTTCACGGTGAACGTGGAGGCGGAGAACCAGACGGAGCTGTCGAAGCTGGAGAAGGTGCTTCAAGTGATGACGCTGGAGGACCCGAGTCTGGTGTACAAGAACGACGAGGAGAGCGGTCAGTTGTTGCTGTCCGGCATGGGCGAGCTGCACCTGGAGATCCTTCAGCAGCGCCTGAAGAGGGAGTTCGGGCTGGAGGCGTACTACTCGCGGATGCGTGTGAACTACCGCGAGAGCGTGGGCGAGGCGATCGACATCGAAGACCACTACAGCAAGCAGATCAACAACCGCGAGTACGCTGTGACGCTGGGCATTGAACTCGCTCCGTGCGAGGAGGAAGAGAACGAGATCGTTGTGGAGAAGAACAAGTGAGGGCACGAGGAGCGCGTGACGCGTAGATTCAACAAGGAGGGTGCGAGAATGAACGACGAAATGGTCGTGGCGTTGCAGGAGGGAATCGCCTCCTTCCTGTCGCGCGGTCCCATTCTGGGCTACTCGATGACGCACACGCGAGTGCGGCTCGATCCCGACCGCTCCGAGTGGGACTTGCAGACGCCGCCCATCGTGCTGCAGGCAGCGGTGATTTCGTGCCTGAACGCGGGCATCCGCAAGCACAAGACGCTTCTGCTGGAGCCCGTGATGAAGTACGAGGCGACGGTGAACAGCAAGTCGATGGGGAACCTCGTGTCGGATCTGACGTCGAGTGGGCGAGGAGGAATCGCGTGATGCGTAGAACGACGAGGCGAGGTGAAGGAGATCAACACGGTGGAGTCTGTAGGAAGAGGGGAGGCGAGTGAGGCGTAGGGCTCGAGCAAGCGGTCGCAGATCCACGCAATCGTCCCTTTAGCTGAAATGATCGGGTATTCGTCGGTGATCCGCGTGCTGACCGGAGGCGAGAACTCCTATTCGCTGACGTTCGATCGGTATGAGGTGGTGCCCGATGATGTGGTGGAGCGAGTCAGGCGTGGTCGTTGTTGATGTGTTTGTTGCAAGAAAGAGAACCAGTGACGGTAACTGCGGCTTCTTTGGGAACGAGAGTAGTCACGCGACCTGCTTCTGGCGTGTTTCCTTGAATCGTGTCTGGAGTTGCTTCTTGAGTGTTTTCTTGAACTACGTCTGGAGTTGCTTCTTGAGTGTTTTCTCGAACTACGTCTGGAGTTGCTTCTTGAATTGCTCCTAGAACGCCTTGAGTGACTTCTTGAATTACTCCTCGAATTACTCCTCGAACCACTTCCCGAATCACTGGAATAACTAGAATAACTTCCCGACCGACTCCTCGATTCCTTCTTCTTCTCGGGCTCATTGACCGGCATCGTCGCTGCCTGGCGATTCCCGTACCTGTACTTCTTCTTCTTCCTCCCAAACGCGTCGTACATATCATCATCATCTGAAGCATGTTCCTTCCTTTCAGAATCCTGCCTCTCATTGAATCCACCACCAACGCCGTTGCGCTCGCCCTGGTCCTTCTCCTTCGGCATTCCACAGAGATTGCATATCTTGCGACTCTCCCAATTCACATTGCCGCACTTCTTGCACTTCCAATCCCCCTTCGTCTGAGAAAACATGGCTCCATCTATGCATAACTTCGTATCCTTCAATGAACTACAATCCGTTGATTTCTCGTTTTTGCTAATCTACTCCTCAGCAAGATCAACAACAACGTACGATATCCATCGGAGCCGGAGCGTGGCACTTGTTACACTCGTTTCTCCAATTCCAGTTCACGTTCTGGCACTGCTCGCACACCCAGTTGCCATCTTCCGCAGAAGGGATCTTCTTTGCTGACTTCGGCTTTACGCTCTTGTTCATCCCTGCAAAGGGATCGATTCCACTTCCTCGTCCACCGCCAACTACACATCACACTGTGATACCGCAATGACTCGACGCAGACGGCAGACCCGAACTGTCTATATCTCACTAGCATTCCCAGAAACCCGTACTGACAGACAGCGCGAAGGGATCCACGCCTCCTCCTCTACCTCTTCCTGTTGACATGGTGGCACCAGCGAATGCAAATAGGGAAGATGAGAACCGGAAACTGAGAGACTGGAAGGGTTCAAAAAGAAGGGGGTATTTTCGGACTCAAATTGAAATCGACCACATCGCTATTCTCGAACTCGTTTCGCTCTCCTTGCATTGCTGCTGCAGCAACCACAGGGAATACTACTCGTCCGCATATTCAAATGAAGAGAGAGCTGGTTTCTATGGAACTGGATGATTGCTATCATCTCAATCACCCGGATTGTTCTCACGAAGGTTTGTCAGAGATCCGCGGATTTATCCCCTAGAAACGGCTGATCATTCTTCTTGTGAAGAGAATCCTCGTTGTCTGTGCGGTCTGCTCTTTCCACTTTCATGTATAGACACTCCATTTCAACGACGTCCGTCTCTTCCGCCTCTGAGAAACTGCTTTTCATTATTGCAGAGCTATCGTCTGCAGTGCGCGACTCAGATACTCCTATTGGTTTGACGAACGAGGGCAAGGTTTGCTACACGAACTGTGTCCTTCAGTGCCTATTCCACATGGGTCCCTTCCGGAAGGCAATGTATACTCGTGCCCTCTCTCTCACGAATAGACTATCAAAACCGTACAAAGATAATCGTAGTGTTCTAGCCTGTCTCCAAACCCTGTTCTCCCAAATGGCTTTGTCTCCAAAAGTGTCGCTGTCTCCAGCAGATCTGCTGCGCTGTTTCAACCTGGACTTGAACAAGGAGGATAATGCATTCCATTTCTTCACTCTGCTCTGTCAACAACTGAACTCCTGTTTCGAGCTTTCAGTCACAAAGAAACCCTATCTCGACTCCCTTTTCTGCGGGCTTCGGAGGCAGTCGCAATGCTGTCTTCGCTGCCATCGCGTTTTCTACACCCCCGAAGCTTTTTCCTTTTTACGCTGTACCATCACCAAAGAGACCCGTCTCGAAGAGGCGCTCCAAACGCTCTTCGCGAAGCGCTCTCTCGCCCCCGATTCCTTCTTGTGTCCATCGTCACTCTCAGTGCTCCCTCTCATCCCTAGCTGCAACATCCACTGCAACGGAGAGTTGCTCACGACACTCGCGGAGCTGCCGCGGATCCTCACCGTCCGTCTCGCCAGAACCAACATCGATCACCGCATCCAGATTCCCTTGTCCATCGACCTGCTTCCGATTTGCAGTGTGGTGTGTGGTGTTATGAGAGAATGAGAACTAGGACCGGACCATCGAAGAGACGAAGTACGACCTTCTGAGCGCCGTGTGTCACAAGAACGAGGGCGGAGAAGGGCATTACTATTGCGTCGTGCGTCACGAGGGAAAGTGGTATTCCATAAACGACACCGAAATCCACCCTGTTTCCAACCTCTTCGTCGACAGTGTGCATTGGATCTCCACGTCATTCCTAGCCATACAGAACCCCTGGTCGCCTCCGAGCGCGCCCTCCAAAGCCTTCTCCGTGTACCCTCTTTCGTACCACGATCTGACGCTGAACGAGGCAGACTACCCCGTTCAGGAGAAACAAGCTGTCGCTTCGACACCTTCACATATGCTGGATTCCGCGAATAACGATTTGTCTTCCATGCCGCTGCCTGTGTTGGACGAGGCGTTGCCGAGGTCAGAGAGAGAGGACGCGTGTTCGGCGCCATTCATATCCGATATTGTGAATGGTATCGCTTCGATGTATGCTTCAAAGCAAGATGACGACGCCTTCGCGGACCGTCTCGCCAGCACGGCGAATCGCATCACCTCCACGCCCGCGCCCGTCGTGGGGAAGGGCGATTACTACAACAAGACGGACAACAGCGTGCCTTTCTACCCGCCCGCGCCGACGGGCTTTCTGAAGACCGCCTCCACCTCCGCGCTGGCTGCGAAGAAGATGATCTCTCTGCCGGAGGAGAAGGAGAACGAGGAGAGCGAGGAGGACGTGCCGCGAACGCGCAGTCGAACCAGAGGGCGCGGCAGAGGACGCGGACGCGCTGCTCGTGGCGGAAAGCGAACGACGGCGGAAGTGAATACGTCGATTCCCGAGGACTTGTTCTCGCTCCTGCACTCCTTCTCGTCGGAGGGCGACAGCGGCGTGCCCTTCAACATCACGCGGTTCTTCAACAACTATAACAGCATTCTCTCGAACCAACTGTACAGCATGATGCTGGAGCCCGAGCTGCCCAAGAAGCGCGGCAAGAAGCGCCAACAGCCCTCCACGGGACTGACGGAGGAGGACATAAACGAGATGCAGCGGTTCGTGCGCGAGAACAAGAACAACATTAAGAAGATGCAGTCCGTGCTCTCGCTGCTCAATCAGATCGGCGACGAGGCGAGTCGAGTGGTTCCCGAGGCCGATGAACTCGAAAAGGGGGGATGTGTGGGGACGGTGGTTGTGGACGATTCGGAGTTTGACAGGAACGTGGTGATGTGCTTGTATGTCGTGACTGTGCGTCGTCACATGTAGCTATGTCCGAAGAGACTACAGCGAAACTCCGGCCATAGAAAAGAGGGAATTGATGACGGGAATCGAGACTGTTTTTGGAAGGGAGCGTATTCAGGAATTGCGGAAGAAGGAGGATTCTGCGCTGGTTGTGATCCTGCAGCGGTTATGCGCTCGTCTCAAACAACGTGGAGATGACATTCAGGTATGTGTTTTGTGATTTCCTTTTTTCGTATTGTTGATTTCATTTTCTGATTATTTCATTATTCTTACTGTTGTTTCGACTGTTCTAACCGTCATTTCCACAACTCCACTTTTCTGACCGCTTTTAGACCTTGTTGCGCGCCGCCGAAGCGAACGAGTTTCGGGACTGTGTCTGCGTCGTTTCGAGCCAGCTGCAACGCTGGGCCCAGGCGAAGGACCTCGCGGAGGAGGCGCTCTCGGAGCTGGGGAAGGATCGGACGCTGGCTGCTCTGGCGGAGCGCGTGCGAAGCGCGGGAAATGTCGATGATGGTGCCGTCGTTCAGTTTTTTCGCGAAATGGCGCCATTGTATAGTGAGAAGCAGGGTGAAGAGCAGAATACGTGCTCTCACGGGAAAATTGATCCTCTTTGTGCGTGTTCGGGAATCGCGTGACATGTAGATTTCCGACATCATTACAAACTCATCCCTCGAAAGTGCGCCAATCTTCTGACGACGACGCGTTTTATCACTGTGTGCGAACTCCACTCCGTTCTGTGTCCCGACTGCAGCGAAGCGTAGCATTCCAGAATTCCCTCCGATTTTAGGTTCACCAGCTCCGTTCGAGCGATTCAGCAGAACTTCAAAACGCTGTTCCACCTGTACAATGACACGATTCAGTGGATTCGGAAATCGGACAAATCGGCTTCGAGTACTCCAGAAACAGGCCCGATTACGACTAGACATCCAAAACCGTTTCATTGTGACGAAATCCTTCTTGCTGAATCTCAAAGCAGCCGTATCGTTCCAGAACGTTCTGCTGGAGCACCCGGAGAAGTGCATTCGGAACAAAGAATTGACGATTAGCATTACCCACGACCTGCTGAAGAAGTGCTCCATCGAGGAGCTCAGTCCAACCGCCTCCGTGCTGTGTGTACGTGATATAACGAGGAGTGATGGTCAGAAGCACGGGAATCGGTGCGTGGCGCGAGGCAAGGAAGATCTCTTCTTTGTCTCCAGCGAGTTGTGGCAACGCATTCTCGAGTGCTTCCCCAACGCTGTGGCGGTGTTGGGAGGACAGCCGGAGTGTCGCTTCTGCAAGGAGGGCGTCGAGCCGGTGGCGGAGGAGTTGGTGAGAGAGGCGTCGCCCGAGGTGAAAACGCAGCCGCCGGTGCGCGTGAAGCAGGAGCCGCCCGAGTCGCTGAGCTTCTTGGAGCGACAGGCGCGCTGCACGCAGTACATCCAGAACAACCTGACGATGGAGGCGCTGAACGGAGAAGGCTTCTTGCCGCTCACGTACACCACGCAGGAAACGCCGAACTCGTACTCCTCGCTGAGCACCGTGTCGCCGATGAACCCGCCCTCGTCGTCACCGCATCTGATGTCGCCGCAGGAGTCGTTACTTCACGGACACTACATCCCGCAGGGCGCGAAGCTCTTCCTCGCGCTCGAGAACGGGCAGATCGACCCCGACGAGTACTACATCAAGGGCATCCAGCCGTCGCAGCGCCGCCAGCTGATGCTGCAGAGTCCTCTCCTGACCTCGCTGATCTACCGACACCACATGTACACACTCTCTTCCCTCTCTCACACACAGCATCTCCAAAGCATACTTCTCCAAACGCCCGCAGATCAAGGACGGGTGCTACTTCCTGGTGAGCAAGAAGTGGCTGATGCGGTGGCGAGCGTGGCTGCTGCGCGATGTCATGACGGACCTGAGCGGGCAGATCTGCGACCAGGAGTACCAGGCGCTGGAAATGGTGCAGTACCCTATTATATGTCCCCATTCCTTCACGGTCATCCCGGGGTATATGGACCACTTTATCCGCGGTTATTCCTCCCTCCCGTGTACCGTGGGGCGTTTCATCGGCGTCTGAGGTGTAGGAGTTGCTGCGAAAGAACGACGTGGAGCTGGAGCTGATCAGCGATTACGAGCTGGCGATCCTCATCAAGCACCATCGGTTCATCCTTCCGTTCGCTGGGTTTTTCTACGGGACGTCGGAAGTGCTGCAGGGGCTGTACTATCTTCCTGGGCAATGTCGCGTGTGTCAGGAGGAGGAGGTGAGAGAGTGACGGAGGGAGTTATGGATAGGAAATGCGCTATCAGCAACTCATTAGTTCCTTCCCGCTGCAGCACATCGTCATCTCGAAGTTGGGTCGTGTGCTGACTCTCCACGAGGAGAGGAAGATTCGGTTTACACCGAAGCCGCATCATTGTGAGGGAGAGTGGGGCGAGTGAGGCATAGATGTGTGGATTCAGCATCTGGAGCCAGACACCCCTGTTATGTCGCTGAAGATTATGATCATGGCGAAGGAGAAGAGAAATATGGACGACTACCAGTTGTGCACGCGGGATGGCTTGATTGACGAGTCCAAAACGCTGAGGGAAAACAACATAACCGCGGAAACGCTCATTTTCGTGAAGCAAATACTCTAGTTGGCTCTTGTGATTCTCGCGCTGCTTGTTCAAGAAACAACCCATTCAATGTGCACCCCAACGACTCCCTTGACGTCCAGCTGCAAGATGTCGCACTCGTTCTTCTAATCGTCACAGCACCGTTCCACACCCACCAGAATCTCTCCCACGTTCGGTCTCGTTCTCCCCAAATCGCCGTGCACGAACTCCTTGATGTACGCGCCTCCAGACGCCTCGATCTCCAGAATGAAGTGGTGCGGGTTCACGTAGGTCGTCTTCATCCCAAATATCGTCTTCTCCCTCGTGAGCAGAGATCGACGATGCAGCACGCGCACCGGCGTCTTCTGCTGGATCACGAGGTCCTTGATCGTTTCCAGCTTGGAAATGGCCTCGGGCGTGATCGGATCCTCGCAGAACACCACCGCCACGTACTGCTTGTGCTTTCCTTCCGCCGCCAACTTGATCTCCTCAAAACCCGCCTATTTCTCACACCCACACGGCATTTCCGACAGGCGAACAGCGCCGCAGGTCCAGCACCTCGATCTCCCTCGTGCTGACGTTGATCTGCTGCTCCATCGCCTAGTCATCACACACAACACTCACACGCACTCGGTACTCCTCAGCCGTCAGGTCGCAGCGCTGCGCGTTCTCCAGCTCGATGATCTACGTCTCAGCTGCGTTCCGAAGCTCTACGAAGGGTCGTCCGTCGCCCAGCATGCGCACGTCCACGTCTTCGCGACCCGCGGAGTGGAACTTGAAGGTGCGTGCCTATGATGAAACGCTCCTCCCAATACGCACCTCCAGCTTCTGCTTGAACACGTCCAGGATGTACTCCTCCACGGAACCCTCCGTCTTTCTTCTTCCGTCGACGATCCTGATGATGATGAGGAAGACGAGTGCGTACCACGGCGTCTGGCTCAGTCCGCGCTTCAGTTTGCGGTAGTTGCCGGTGAAGAACACGGGCTTGCGGAACACGCTCAGACCGATCGTGGGCTCGAAAGTGGGGGATTTGGGGGGACACTAGAAATGACGTCTCGCATGTGTAGGGACGATGATAGACTCCGGATAGTGCGTGTACTGGAGCTTCTGGAGCTTGGACTCGATGTTGGGAGGCGTGTTTTGACGTGTTTTGAGAATGAGGCGCTGCGTCTTGATCGTGCTGTTGAACCAGCAGGATGCCTCGAGCTTTGACTCCTCGATGACTAGGAATGAAACGGTTCGTGATGTCGCACGATGGAGATCGTAATGACCAGCCGCGTGTTCCTTTTGAATGAGATTGTACTCCTCGTTATCCTCGTCATCGGGGTAGGTTCCCGGAACTTGGAGGAAATCGCGGTTTGACTCCTACGCATGATGTGGAAATGGCAACCACGACAAGATGAACAATGCCAATACGGATGCGGATCGTTCCATTAATGTCCACACTACATCTTAGGGGAAAGGAAAGCTAAAACCTCGAGCCGGGAATCATGGTCTGCAAGATGGACTCGCCCTGACTTCGGAGGATGTCACGAACAGACCACATATTGTAGATGACCTCCATGGACAAATTGTAATTCGTTACCAGGTACTATGTGTGAATGGTACGAGGGGCAACCACATTCACCATGGAGTAGTGGCGAATCATAAACGCGGGCAGATTTGTCACTTCCACGTAAAAGTCGTGAATGTCCTGCATTTTGCTCTTCTCCATCAGCACTCTGTACCACACGACGCGGGGATCTGAAGGTAACACATGACGAATACCGATAACCCTCTCCATTTGCTTCGATGTTGAGCTTCTTCAGCTTTCTATCTACAGCTAAAGCAAATGAGACAAGATCCCACCAAAGAACGATTCTCGAAGCAAATTGAAGCACGTCGCACACACGAATTCGGGAATCACCAACTCAGTAGGGGGAATATGCAACTCCTCCGCGATATACGCAACCACTTCCTCTTCCGTTTTCATACTATATGAGTTACAAAATGCGTTGAATCCATTACTAAATGGAGCGATCCTCGATATTGCAGTAGCGAAGAACGCAAAAAGGGCACAATTGCAACTCGATGAGCTTCTTGATTCCATCCACTCCATACTTTTGAAAAAGTGCCATGAGGTGGTATCGATCGCAAGTCACCAAAAGAAAGGACTGGCAATTCAACAAGAAGGAAGTGTCCTACCAACAAAGATCGCTACTAAATGGAATTATTCCTCCTGCTTGCTCGGCTCTGGTTCACGGATTTCCTCAACAGAAGACTCGGGAGTGATTTCGTTCACAGGAGCGACTTCTTCACTCTGGTTGACGTTCTCTTCCTCGACGACTGTAACAGGTTCAGTAGTAGCAACATCTTCGGGAATCACAGGCGCTTCCGTTTCTTCAGAAGGAATCGTCTCCTTCACCGATTCACCTTCGTTACTTGCTGGTTCTTCATTCTGCACTTCGCCTTCTTGTTCCAGTCCCGCTTCATTCTCATCTTCATCATCATCCATCTGCGCCATGGCACCATAGTACTCTGGATGCGCTTCCACGCACTCCTTCATCGCAATGGTCAAATCACTGCACTTCTCGATGAACGCATCATCGCTCTTGTTCTATGAGTGATTCACAGCACCAGTACCTACATCCTTCACACACCCCTGCCACTGCGAGAAGGACTTGTAGCACGGACCGCTCTTCATGAACACACACCAACTGCATTCCGCTTCATTCTTCTTTTCATTGCATCTACAGCGTAAATCGATTCAAAAGCACACGTACATGTCGTTCTTACCGTCCATGCCACGACTCGTGCACAGACGACCCTTGATCACAACATTCTCAGAACGAAGATCCTTGACAGAAACATGACCCATTTCGTAGCCGTAATACGCGGGGACCTCCACATCGGTAACGCTCTCGACAGGGACAATATGAGAGTCCTCGTCCTCCTTGAACAGACCCGCCTTCACAGCACGATCGATCAGCAAGCGTCCATACACAGGAGAATAGGAGGAATGACTCTCCGAATCCTGGCAAGAAATGACCAAGTTGGGATAGCGATAAATCGAAGGAAGAGCGCCCAAATCGAGAACAAGCTACTCTTCACACAACTATCCAAACCACTCACCACCTGGCAGTGCTCGTCGCTGACTTCAGCAACTACTTTCATAGCGATCTCGTCACCCATGAACGGGGCGAACTCGTTGCTGTCCTGAGGCTCCGGCTCAATCGTCAGCATCACCTTTCTTCGCGGACTACACTCAACACAGAGCAAAACGACTCACACATACGAGTACTTCGCAGGGAATCGGTTATTCACATCATCCGTCGTCGAATCGTTGATGTAAAGCGAAATCTCCTTCACTCCCGTCCACCATGGGAGGAAAGCCGAATCATCCTCCTTTTCCTGTATCGGGCTTTCTGGATTTACAGAAACGTTCGGCGGCACAACTGCAATTGCCTCCTCTGGTTTCACAACTGGATGACGTCTCCTGTACAACTTCCGTCCCGCGTAGAAGGTGCATCCGCATACGCAAGCGAATCCGGTGATACCGATCGTCATTCTCTTCCGAACGGATATATCGTTCCTGCGAGTGAGAACGAGCAAACGGGCGCATTACACGAGAGCGAAACTCCTCGACCGAACCATCGGGTTGCGCATAAGCTGTCGGCCCTGTCTAGCTAACAAACGACCTGTTGCGAGCATGATTCTAACGAACGATGTGTTACAAACATGATACTAACAAACGGCCTGTTGGGAGCATGACTCAACAAACACCACTACTTCTCAGCAACCAGCTCCTTGAAGCGCTCCATTCCCTGC
>ERZ1106948.196-NODE-196-length-30325-cov-30.952858_pt1 | contig 30325 bp, 43 predicted proteins | sample MGYA00403673_ERZ1106948 | MGnify/ENA primary metagenome ERZ1106948 (study PRJEB35170, sample SAMEA104062409) | human gut metagenome | biome: human gut; feature: human-associated habitat; material: faeces | place: Denmark | collected 2012-05-07 ...
CCGGACTATGTTCGGGACGATTTGTTGCAACGTGGTATGTACATTCCAGAGAACTTCGAGAACTAACGCTTGTCATTATACGAATCCACTCTGTTTTCTGAACACACTCCCCGTCACAATTCGCTTAGTAAAGAATGGAATTCTCGTCTGTGTATGACATATCCTCACTACAGCTCATCCGTAGCGCCCAGAAGATCTTGGCTCCCAAAAGAGTTGATCTCAGCAATGTTCACACCAACGAAGCGGTGCTTCATCCTCGTGATAGTGCGCATCCGGAACGTCCGTTTGTCATGACGATTGCTGAGAACGTGCTGTGCTGGGAGCACATGAAGCCCTACCTTGAGAAGTTCAGCAAGCTTCATCCTGATGACAACATGTGACGTTTAGCGTGTTGATTGACCGGCAGGTACTCTCCTTCGTATGATGGACGTACGTACTTCAAGAAGTGTCTGGCGCACTTCCTGTCCACGACGGTCCTGAAGGCGCCTGTCAGCGAGGAGGACATCATCGCTGTTGCTGGCTCGGGTGCCGTTATGGATATCATGGGCGCGGCGCTGCTGAATCCCAATGATGCTTTCATTTGTATGCCTCGCGTTTCGCAGTAAGCCCTTAGGCATTACTCCCTGCTACAACTCCTTCAACAACAACTTCTCTCTGCGTAACGGAGGCACCTTGATCAGGGCCGATACGACGGAGAACAACTACGTGATCACGGAGGCGATTCTGGAGAAGGCGTACAAGGAGGCGGAAGACAGTGGCAAGAAGGTGAAGATGCTCGTATTCACCAACCCCAACAACCCCACGGGTACTGTGTACACGGAAGAGGAGATGCGCATGATTCTTGGTTTCTGCCGCAAACATAACATCCATCTCGTTTGCTTTGTCCTGCACATGTTACACATAGCTGTCGGACGAGATTTACGCTCTCTCTGTGAAGCCCGACTCCGAGCTGGTAATCGTCGCTTGAAGGAGGTGATGCGTAGAAGGAGGGCGAGAACCGTTTCATGTCGTTCGCCAAGATCATCGAGAACGACCCCAAGAAGGACGATGTGACCATTGTACTCGATTCGCGATCGCGTCTGAAGGCGTAGCTGTGGGGCTTCAGCAAGGACATGGGCCTGTCCGGCTTCCGTACAAGCGTGCTGGTAACGAAGAACAAGCAGCTACACAGCGTGCTGAACGAGCTGATCCACTTCTGCGAGATTCCCGCGATTGCCCAGAGTTTCGCGACCAACGTGAGGAGCGTGTGTGCGGTGTGATGGGCAGATCCTGAGCGACGAGGCGTTCATGAAGGAGCACGTGGCGTTGTTGCAGAAGCGCGTGTGGGAGATGCGTCAGATGGTGGAGAAGGAGTTGACGCGCATGCACGTGCCGTATTCCCGCGGTTATGCCGGTTTCTTCTCGTGGCTGGATCTCCGTGCGTACCTGAACGAGGACTCGTACGAGGGAGAGCAGGAGCTGTACAAGTTCATTTACGAGCACGGCAATGTGATCATCGCTCCCGTGAGGATGAGGGAGGTGCGTGATTTGTAGGGAACGAAGTACAACAGCCACGAGTACGGATGGTACCGATGGATCTTCACCTGCTACGAGGAGGAGGACATGAAGTTGGCTCTGAAGGGTCTGGAGAAGGCGCTGAAGGAGAGAATGCACAAGAGAAGCCATGCTCAGATGAACTCGCACATTTGTTAACAAACACGACATTACACATAATCCTTTCTCAAGGCCGTCTTCTCGGGAACAACGACACGATGCACACGGTTGTTCGTGTTCTTTCCTCTCTTGCAGCACATGCAGATGCCAATCAGCACACCGATCACCACCAACGCACCCACTCCAATCTCGATGTACAGAATGTACTTGTTGTTAGGCTTGGGGGTAGGCGGCTGAGTCGGAGGCTGGGTCGGGGGCTGAGTGGGGGGTTGAGTAGGAGGCTGAGTAGGAGGCTGAGTAGGGGGCTGAGTGGGGGGCTGAGTGGGAGGCTGGGTCGGAGGCAGGGTCGTAGGAGCATCGATGCAACCCACTCTGGAGACATAGGGAATAGAAAGCGTCTCATTCTCCATGGTGATGGCAATAGCCGTGTTGTTGTAGACGAAGGTAGCAGGATTCGACTGGCCCATCTGGCTCTTGATATCCGCAAAAGGATCCTCGCCCTGCTCGTCGTGGCAATCGAGATCCATAATGTTGTATTCCTGACCCGGAACCAGAGGGACGGAGCAGTTATAGGCGGAGGCAGTCAAGTTCGAGGCCTTAAGGAATGCACTCGCAGCCGTGAGGACGACAGGCTTCGAAACGTCATTGCTAGCAGTGACGTTGTAGTTGACTTTGGTAGAGATCAGCTGAGCCTCAGCAGTACAGTTAAGACCCAAGAACATATCCATAACAAAGGCGAAAACAGTGGGGAGCTGACCGGCAGTTCCCTTCAGCACAGAATCAATCTTCATCGCTACAAGTGGAGAACATCAACAAGAATTACACATCATTTCCTCGCCCTGGCAACCCGACGAATATGTACCACACACTACGAATGACGCTTAGCAACCGTATGCTACTCTCCTTCTCAGGGGTAAACGTCAAATCCGGCTCCACCATGGGAGAGTTGCCGATCAACGCCGCCATACGGGAGAAGGAAGGGTGGTAGTTCACTGCAGATACCACTGAGAGAATGCTAAGAACAAAAAGCAGGTATTTCACTTGCATTACGAACGAAGTTTTATGTGGCTCGATTGCGAGGGCGTTTCTCCGCGTGTGACACAAAAAACGGGCAGATTTCGGACTTCGTTTTCGTTTGTCGGATTCGAAGGATCGGAAGCCGTACACAGTGGAAATCACATCACCTGACAATGCACCGAATAGAACACCACGCAAAGAAACAAGCGACCCATATTGAACTCTTTCCATTCCTCCATTCCCTCCGCTCATGTCCACGCAGTTCATCCGAACGTTCGACAAATCGATGTTCAAGAAGACGCTCGATCTCATTGCGCTGAGCATTCCGAGCCGCGATTGCGAGAAGTTCAGGTAGAGTCGCGCGCTGAGTGCAATCGTAGAGACCAACTCAAGGACTACTTGCTCCAGAAACCGCGCATCAAGACGATAACGAAAGACGACAGCGATAGCTCGAAGCGACTGATCATTATGAGCGAAAACATAACGGATATATCGCTGAACCAGCTGCCCGAAGCCCTGTCTTCTTGGGTTCGCCAACAGGAGAACGTCTCCATTGTGAAGCACCCGATTGTGCTCGACTACAACTACTTCACCGCCACCGAGGTTTCTCTCGCGGAGAAGGGGGTGATGTGTAGGTGTTGACGCGCCTTCTCCCCAAGGGCTCTGAAATACCGTCCTCGTTCGAGCAGGTCGGCCACCTGATCCACTTGAACATCCGCGAAGACCTGCTGCCGTACAAGTACATCATCGGTCAAGTTCTCCTGGACAAGGTGCCTTCCTGCAAGACGGTGGTCAACAAGGTGGGAAAGATCGATACGGTGTTCAGGACGTTCGACATGGAAGTCCTCGCTGGCGAGGACAACACGGTGGTCTCCTTGAAGGAGGAGGACTGCATTTTCAAATTCGATTACCGCAAGGTGTATTGGAACTCGCGTCTCCAGTTCGAGCACACGCGTCTCGTGAACTCGTTCTCGCCCTCCGACATTATTGCGGACATGTTCTGCGGAATTGGACCGTTCGTCCTCCCTGCGGCGAAGAAGGGATGCGTCGTGTACGGCAATGATCTGAACCCGGAGTGCTATCGCTATCTGAACGAGAATCTCGAGTTGAACAAGGTAATGTCATGCGATGTGCCTCATGGACAGCTGAAGAAGAACGTGACGACCTACAATCTCGATGCGCGCGAGTTCATCACCCAGATCGCGAAGGAGGACAAGCCGATCACGCAGATTGTGATGAACCTCCCCGTGTCGGCCGAGCTGTTCTGTGACGTGTTCCGCACTTGCTTCTCCGTCTCTCTTTCCCCTCGTCGTGATCGCGTAGGAATACATCCACCCTCTGCCCACGGTCCACTGCTACATGTTTAGCAGCAGCGAGGATCCCTTGAAGGATTCGGTGGAGGTGAATACTGCTAGAGGGGAGTGAGGCGTAGAGAATCGAGACGGTGTTGAAGGCGTCGCTGGACCCCGCGTTGACGAAAACGAAGCTGATTCGCGACGTGGCTCCAAAGAAGATGATGACGCTCGTCTCCTTCAGGCTCACAGAGAACATGATCGACCGTCACAGCGACAAGAGGAGGAAGGTGGATGCCTCATGTGTTTGTTGGGAAAAAGAAAAATCCGAACTGCCGGAATTGAACCAGCGACCCTTAGATCTACAGTCTAACGCTCTACCAACTGAGCTAAGTTCGGTCTGTTGGGTTTTCAAACCTCACCTCCTTCAGTCCCAGTACAGAGTGGAGCAACGCCAACAAACCGCTTTCAGCAATCGACCGTGTGCAACAAAGACGCCATTGTATATAAATGGAATACACTACTTCATCTTTGACAACTAGGCCGTGAACGAGCGCAACGCAGATCCTACCCACTCCTTGACCTCCTTGATTCCATTCTCATTTCCGCTGATATGAGCCTCGTCGTACGGAGGTTCGATTGTAACGTTATTGTTCACAATAATACTCTCCTTCTCCCACTGGCACACAGTACTACCCATGAGAGCACAGAGCATCGCATACAATCTACTAAGATATGCAAAAACGAAATTACCGTAGGGAGAAGTGGTCGGGATCTTCCTATTGCGCAGCTCATTCTCCACATTCTTCTACCCCCTTAGCCGCTCCCGCGCAACACACACCTCTTTCTTCGCAACGTACTCGTAGGATATGCAGGGAAGAACGATATCGGACATGCTTCCCTTTTCCTCCACATCTATTTTGCTAATGTATTCCGTCTTCAGCATAATCACGTCGTAATCAGACGCGCCTTCCAATTTCTTCCGTGAAGGTGAAGGAACGCAGCAATTCGCTCATTGAGCAATGTAGGATATTTAAAACGAGAATGCCGGCATTCTTATCATAGCAGTACACCTCTCCAGAAATCGTTTCCTTGAACGTCGTCTCTACTCTGATCTTGTCCCCGATTTGATTTGCCGAGATGCTCATTCCCCGATTTCTACGGCCGTGAGGCGCAGATTGAAATGCGTACAAGAATGCAGACGAAACTGGAATAGATGTCGACTTTTCTATGATCCTATTTATTGGGTCATTTTTGAATTGGGGTCGTTTGATGGGCGTGCGATCTTCCGAGCGAATCCGCTGTACTGGCAACAAACACGGCAACAAAACCACTCAACACCGGTTAATCCTGCTTCACTTTCTCTCCGAAGAAAAGGAAAACAAAAACGAATAGAACAAAACCAACCATCACTACAATGGCCCTACGCGTCACACACACCCTTCTCTCCTACGCCGTATAGTAGGGATACGCAGCCAGGATGAAACGCGGGAACTCGTTGTGCTTGAAGGGACGAATGTCCACCTGCGTGTTCTCGTTGATCAGCGAGACTCCGTGACGCTGGTAGAACAGACGGAACTTGTAAATGCCGTACACGTCGGGAGCGCGAATAATCTACCGGATGAGAGGTCGCAGAAAGAAGAGACAGTGGAGTAATCGCCGTTGTCGCTGGTCGCGTTGTAAGAGAGCGTCTTTCGCACGTAGGGGTTCAGCATCACGAATTCGATCTGAACGTCGTCGGCCTGGAAGTGATACTTCGCTCCTCATCCTCACCTTGTAGGGCTTCCACTCCTCTCCGTCAAACTCCTGAATATTCACGGAGTAGTACAACTCGTCCTTGATTCTGTACACGATGTTGTTTCCAGCGACCTCGGGCTCCGGGTAGCTACAACTAACGCAAAAACAGCAGAGCGACTAGGAAGTGGGCAGATTCGGCTTCTTCACAGATTGCACAAGAATCTCGTGCTCCTTCTCGATGCGGTCCTCCTCGCGAATGTACTTGTAGTGCTGGATGTTGGAGGCGACCAAATAGCCAGCGAACTTGAACGTCCCTTGAAATGACAAAACACATCTACTCCAACAGAGAGAAAGCTGGTTGCCCAGAACACGGTTGTCAGGGTTCTCCATGTAGTACGCGTTGCTGAAGGCGTCCGAGGAGGCGGAGAACACCACACGATTGTTGCTGCGCGTTTGAACTGCCGCCACGAGAACGACCTCCGACCCCTGTCCCTGTTCGTGATATCATAAGCCAAGAAGAACCTGAGCGGCTCCCGTCTGGGAGAGGGAAGTCGTGGTGTATTCGCCCGTCACGACCGGAATGGCGAACACGTTCTTGGGGTCCACGCGCATTCCCATTCCTCTGAAGGTGATATGGCCCTCCGTCTCCGCCAGTCTTCCCACCATTCTCGAAATCTACGTGGTGAGCAGAAAGCGCAAAACGCACTCTCGCGTAGCTCGAGGTCACGAACTTCGTGTGCTTCGCGTTGTTGCGGTCAGGAACGGCAGTGAAGTGGTCAACAACAGTACTGCCCGTAGCATCGATTTCCACGCCACTGTAGCCAGCAAAGTTCCTCACGAAATCCGAGGGATTGCCGTTGAACATGACAAACACGCTTCCATGGAAGTCGATGAAATTGCGGAACTCTTTTGTGCTCAGACTGGGATATTTCTTGTCCGAATCGAGGATAACGACGATGTCGTCGAACAGATACTCTCCATACTTCGAGATCTCGAACTTCTGCTGGACGGTAACGATCGTGAGGACGCAACCCTTGGCTAGAACGTCAAGTCACGCTAAAGCACAGCGTACCCTCCAAATTGGAAAGGAACATGGAGTGAGTGTCGCGGAAGGAATCCTTCTCCAAAACCACCAACGTTCTCTTTCCCGGGGTGGGAACACTCACCGCTAAGGCAATCGCGATAATAAGCACGGAGAAAACCGACCTCATTCTTTCTGTTTAGCTCATTTCATGCGCGATCCGAAATCGGCGCCATTTCCGCACTCTGTCAAGAATCGCATTTCAAATCTCGCTCCTATTTGGAATCCACTGCCATGGCGGGGATAGAACCGAATATGCTCGATGGATATGTATCGGGGAGGAGGAGCATCATCACTGTGGAGGGCAAGCAATACCTTGTCCAGTACTACCAGAGGGAGCACGAGAACGAGTACACGGTCAGCGAGTACGCGAACAATGCGATTAACGGAGTATGCGAATTGTACTGCAACGGCATGCTCGCTCAGTCGTGGAAAGAACGCAATGGACAAAAGGAGGGATCCGTCTTCATATACGATCATGGTGTGCTCAAATACGAGGTACGGTGGGTGGATCTATTTAGGGAGGGGGATTTGCGCTGCTTTGAGAATACAGTGAATGGAATGCGCCTCATCGTTGTGGATCGGAGGACGGGAGTTGTTGTCTATCGCGGCGAGTATGACAACCGGAGGTTGATGCAACGCAGCGGAAAGGGGTACGAGTTTCATGCGGAGACCGGATCTGTCCTCTCCTATGGCGTTTACAAGGACGATTCTCTGTTTCAATTGCTCCAGGAGTTCGACGGGGACGGGAAGATGACCGTGTATGCCACCGAAGAGGGTGTGAGCAATCTCGCCATTCAAGCGCGATGTCCCCTCTTCTACGGAGGATATATCTATGACGAGTCGAGCGACTCCTACATACTGCATGGAACCGTGTACGGGCTCGACAAGAAGAGTGGCGTTGCTGTGACCAAGGGCTATTGGGAGAGAGGAATCAAGTTCTCTCAAGTCGAGTTGTATCGTAGAGGGGACGCGGAATACAGCCCAAAGTCCACTCTCCGCGAGATCATTGCCATGGAGATGCAGAAGGTGGTGGTCGTCAAGTCCTACAAGGAGTTGCTCGACATCTCTTCGGGCATCTCCTCGCTGGTGATCGCGTCCTACTCCTGCAACGAAGAGGACATCATGGTTCTTTCCTTCGAGGGGTACCAGCGCCTGACCAGGCTGCACATCGGCAGCAACAACTTCAAGAATACATACAAACTGACGATTGCCAACTGTCCGGAGCTGCTGGACATCGAGATCGGCACTCGCTGCTTCTGCAAGCAGGCGAAGGGGCAGCAGTTCAGCAGTCGAGACGCCGCCTTTTCGCTCTCCAACTGCCGCTCTCTTGTCTCCATGGTCGTCGGCTGCTTCTCTTTCGTCGACTACATCCACTGCGATCTGGCGAGTTTGGGCTCTCCCTCCTGATTCCGCGTAGACCTTCCCTCTCTCGAGAAGCTGCAGTTCGGTTCTGCCTACCAAGAGACGTACTGCTTCTACTACGCGGATTTCATTGTGAAGGGTGGAGCCAGACGCGGGTGGTGAGGAATAGACTTGCCGTCGTTGCGCAGTGTGACGCTGGGCGACTATTCCTTCTGTGCCTCGATCGTCACGTCGATGGAAAGTATGACATGGGTTGTTGGCTGTGACACAGACCTTCCCTCCCTGGTGAGCGTGTTCGTTGGAAGTCACTCTCTTGAGGGTATCGACAACGAGAACTGTGAGCTGGTGATACGAGGTCCGGACAGTCAAACGACTCGATTGTAGACTTGCCCTCTCTGAAGACCATGACGCTCTGCGGCAGTCACTTCATGTATCCATACCGGGTGACCATTGAGAGTGGCGAAAGAGGGGAGGGATGAGGAGTAGACACGCCCCAATTGCAGACAGTCGACACCACGGCCTTTCACTTTAGAAACAACGGCACCATTCGTATCCGAAGAACGGACTGTGGTGCGTTTGTGATGTGTAGATGCTGGCGCTTTCAACCGATAATGACCGGGTTTGTTCAACAAACACGACACACAAGTACCATACTACACTTGGCACACACAACAGAGGAGGACGGGTTGAAGGCGCCACCTATCCATCACGACGAAGCACAACTCCTACAGGAAGGACACCGCACGGAGTCATCGTCCTTCGGTCTGGGACTCTTCCTCTTTCCATGCGCGTGCTTTCGCTTCGACGCGTGCTTGTGCGGCAGGCGAACCGCCTTCTCGCTCTTCAACGGCACCTGCTCCGCGCTCTCCTCCAAACCGAGTCTCGAGTCAATCAGGCTTGACATTGAATGAACGGCGTCGTGCTCTCTCGAACTGCCGTGCAGCAGCGGTGCGTCGAATCGACGGGGAAGAAGACTCGAACACTCGATGCTGTCTCTACAGACTCACTCTGCGTCTCTGTTCCTACAGCTCGTAACTGTACGCATTGTGTCTATGGATCACTGAACGCACACTCTCTCACTTCTTGACACGCAGAAACACGAAAAACGCTGCTGCACAAATCGCCACTAAAACGCCCGTCACCACCACCACGCGAAGCACCACCGACAAAAACGATGCTTCTTCCGCCATTCCACTTTCCTCCAAGTACTGATTCGGCGTGACAAGACGGCCTATTGTCGACACCCCCCAACTCCCCCACTTTTGTTGTCGAGCGGACTGATGGTTTCGCACTGAATGAAGGACGGATGCGACTGGATGGACACGGGAAGAGTCATACGGACGCGCTTGGCTTCCACGAGACCCTGGTTGGAGTGCTGTACGGACATGGTGGTCATAATGCTACCTAATGGTGACACAATCGGGACAGGACGACCCTCTTTGGACATGATGTGGCAGAAGCTGGTGCCGTTGATGTTCGTGAGCAGGTTGAAGGAAACCGTTCCTCTCTTCGTCGGCGGCAGGCGCTGGATCGAGTACTGGAACGACACGGTGGGAGGAGGAGAGCGGAGCTGGCTGCGAGGTCTACGGACGACGGTGTGGTCGTTGTCGGCTTCCTCGAAGGGGTCGGCGATGTTGGTGTCTTCTTCGTCGAGCGTGTCGTTGTCGTTGTCGTCCTGGGAGGCGGGGTTGGATTGGATGGTGCTTTTCTCTGTGTTGGTTTCTTCTTCTTCCTTTTCTTCTTCCTTTTCTTCAAGTACCTCTTCCTTCTTCTCTTCTTCCGTTTCCTCGGATACCTCTTCTGTTTTGGTTTCTTCCTTTTCCTCGGATTCTTCCTCTTCCTCCTCTTTTTCGCTTTCCTTGGATTCCTCCTCTTCCTTCTTCTCTTCGTCTTCCTTCTCTTCAGGTTCCTCCTCTATTGTCTTCTCTTCCTCTTCCCTTTCTTCGGGTTCTTCCTTTGAATCAGCCTTAGTTTCTTCCTTGTCACTCTCAACACTGTCTCTTTGTGATTCCTCCTTTTCTTCCTCAGCATTCTCTTGACTCTCCGATTCCTCTTTCTCCACCACTTCCTTTTCATCTTCCTTCACTGTCTCAACTTCAGGTTCCTCTTTCTCGTCCTCCTCCGATTCTTTTGATCCTTCTTCCTTCTCTTCTGCCCCACTCTCGTTCTCTTCTTCTTCACTTTTGTCCTTCTTCACTTCTTCTTCCTCTTCTTCCTTCGTATCCTCTTCAACCTCTTCCTTCTCAGATTCTTCCTCTTCCTTCTCCTTGTCCTCCTTGTTCTCCTCCTTGTTCTCCTTCTCTTCTTCCTCTTCCTCCTCCTTCTTCTCCTCCTTGTCCGCCACTTCCTCCTTCTCTTCTTCTTCCTCTTCTTCCTTCTTCACTATTCTCTCGTTCTTCTCGTCCTCTTCCTCCTCCTTTTTCACCTCTTCTCTTGTATCTTCATTCTCTTCCTCCTTTTCTTCACCCTCCTCTTCTTCTGATTCCTTTTCTTCTTCTTTCACATCCTTCTCCTTGTCTTCTTCTCCTTCTTCCTCCTTCTCATCCTCTTCTTCTTCCTCCTTCTCATCCTCTTCTTCAGTCTCCTTTCCCTCGACCTTCTTGTCTTCCTCTTCCTCTTCTTCCTCTTCTTCTTCTTGCTTGGTTTCAACCTTCTTCACGTTCTCCTTCTCTTCCTCCTTCTCCTCTTTTGATTCTTCCTCCGTGCTCTTTTCATCCTCTTCTCTCGTATCCTCCTCCTTCTCTTCTTCCCCTTCTTGCTTTGATTCCTTCTTTACCAATTCCTCTTTCTTGTCCTCCCCATCCTCCTCTTCTTCCTCAGCCTTCACTACTTCATCTTTCTCGTCTTCCTCCTCTTCAACCTTCTTCTCCTCCTTTTCCATTTCCTCTTTCGTCTCCTCTTCTTCCTTCTTTACCACTTCCTCCTTCTTGTCCTCTTCCTCTTCTTCCTCTTCAACCTCCTTCACACCCTCCTTTTCTTCCTTCGCTTCTTCCTCTTCACTCTCTTCACTCTTCTCCTCTTCAACCCCTTTCTTCTCCTTCTCCTCTCTTTTCACCCCCTTTCGCCAATTCTTCATCTTCTTCACAATCTCCCTGTCCAAATCTCCCTTCCTTCTCACAACCTCCTTCTCCTCTCCTTCGGAGTCATCACGTGAGACAGCTTCTGACTCTCTCTTTGCATAGCGTGACGACTTCCTTTCGTCCGATGATTCTTCCCTTCCTTCTGAAGACTCCTTACTCGCTTTCTTCGGACTGCGCGCAATCCCATCCTCCTGCTTCTTCGGCATGACATCGCTTGCTACCGTTGACTTCGCGGAGTCACGGAAACTGCGCCTCTTGCGATACAAGGGCTTGCGCACAGTGCTTTCCACATCATCATCCGATTTCGGAGCCTTCTCCTCCCCTTCATTAACAGAGACTCGGACCTTCTTCTTCAGAACTCTTCTTTGCGACACTTCCTCTTCTTCCCCATCCTTCTCCCTTTCCGCATCCTCTCGATACTTTCGCATCTTCGATGCAATGCCTACGCATAAACAAGATCTACATCAGAGAACTACGTGATGATGAGTCCTTCGTTGCCTTCTTCGGGTACATGATTTCACTCGCATCACCATCCGCTGAAGAACTCACAGTACGAACCTCTTCCGTACTGCGCTTCTTCTCATAAAACGCCGAATTCCTAGACTTCTTCGTCTTTCTGGAAATCTTCCTGGCATTATCATGATCGTTTGTATCACTCCTCTCACCCAGTGCGAAAAGGAAGAGGATCACTACTCATGAGTCCTCTCGTCAGCTCATTACGTAAAAACAATACAAACAAACGACAATTCATATTCTGTTTGACCCACGGCGATCCGAGTCCTTTTCTTTTCTGTGAAAGCAGAGAGCCCACACCCGCGGTTATTCACCGTTCCTACCAGCGGAAAGAAACCATCTCTCCGGCATGTCCGCTTTTCGCAAATACACTCCGTTATCGGCGGCGGGAGGGACAAGTGGAAAGAAGGCGCTGGCGGGAACCAAGTCCTGGCTGTATGGTCAGAGTCTGCTTTCAACCGGGTGCAGCGACCTGAACAATGCGTGTGGGTCAGGCATTCCGCTGGGGTCGATCGTGATCGTATCCGAAGACTCCTTCATTCACCAGGGGAAGAGCCTCGCGAAACTCTTCGCTGCAGAAGGAATTCACTCGAAACAAAAGGTGCTGCTCATCTCCTCGTTGAGCGAGACTGATATCCATGAGTGGTGCGCAAAGCTGCCCTGCTTGCGGGAAACCCAACAGTCTGCTATGGAGAGCAAAGGGGATGTGCAACAGAGGATGCCGATGGAAAGGGCTTGGCAGTACAGCCAATATCTCTCGCAAACAGGGAGTACTATTGTCTCTTCGTGTCTGAAGCGTAGGAAGGAGCGAAGTCATGGAGTTTTGCCACGCGTTTGATCTCAGCCAGTGTGAGAAGGATGCGTCCACTCTATCCAATATCCTCTCTCTTTCGCTGCCTAGAGACCAGTTCATAGCGACAGCAGTTCACGCGGTTTCGCAATTCGTTGCTCTGTGCAACAAGGAGGGCATTGCGGGGCGTATCATTCTGGACGTGGGGGACTATCTGGGCGACGATGTCATTCCTCTCATTCCCTATGAAGTGTAGATGTCGCTGCAGCACAGTCTCTTTTCGCGACTTCACATTCTCATTCGAGGGAGCACGTGCGTTCTGATGTCCTTTCTGAACAAAGATCTGAATGGAAGTGCATCCTTCAAATTCGCGGACTGCCTTCTCAGTCTTCAGCCATGGGAGGGTTTGCTTGTCTCCGAGCTTTTACGAAATAGGCATTACGCCTCCAGAAGAGTTCTCCGATACAGTGGGTCTCCTTCAGGTGCTGCGACTCCCGTCGCTGCTGTCTCTGTATACGCACAACAAATCCATATTTGTATACGGCATTAAGCGAACGGCGCACTCCATCCGACTATCTGAGCTGCGTATCCCGCCTCAAGGCTGCGTCGAGTATACGGGAAGCAATGACTTGTACTAGTGGCTTGTTTGTTGCACCCTCTCACTATTCGATTCATTCCTAAGAATGATATTCAGGGGAGTGTTTTCCAAAAACACGGCAAAGGAAATCGAAATCGAATTGCCCGAGAGTGGCACGGTTTCCGATCTCCGTGACATGATTGCCGTTGTCCCTTCCTCTTCTGTGTGATGGGTAGAAATTCAACGGCTGCAACCGAAAGCGAGTGGATATCTCCCTGAACAGTGTGGTGCTAGAAGATGGCCAGCCGCTTCGTTGTTTGGCGGAGAGTGGAGACGTTCCGTTCACATACGATTTGTCCATCGTGAAGCGAATATTTATTTTTGAATACAACAAGCGCCGCGTGAGACTGAGTCTGGACGTCGATTCGTCCTTTCGCGACATCCGCGCGATGCTGGAAGTGGTACGTGTTTTTTCTGCATTGTCATTTCTCAGAAGTTTGCCAGTTTGCGCAGTGTCGACTTCTCTCTGCTCTACGATGGACAGGTGCTCGATGTCACGTCGAAGACGCTCGAGGAGTACAACATTCCTCCATCTGGCGTCATTTTTGTTGAGGAGAGCAGCGTCGAGCTTACAGTAGGACTGCCTACTGGAAACGAGAAGGTCTACAGCATATTGAAGAATAAGCGTGTAAAGGACCTCAAGGAGCGTATCGCCGTAATGTCCCTTCGCTTTGCTTTCATCCTAGTCCTCCCTGTTTATCGCTTCGCAGAACCTCGTTTTGACAAACAATTCTACCGTTTTGTCCGATGACATGCCGTTGGAAGAGTTGTCTTCTTCTGACAGCGTTTCTCTGCTGTGCTCCATCCAAATTCCTGTCACCATCCTGCCATCTACCCAGTGCTCCCTCTTTTGGGACATCAGCTCGAATCTAAATGCGACAGTGCAGTTCCTGATCGATAGTGTTCTATCCGTTGTCATATCTCACACCGTTCACGCGTAGAAAAAGATGCTGACACTATCCACAACGGAGCACGCCGTGGTCACTAATCGCGATGCTGCCATTCCTCCCACCGAGCGTCTTCTGGATCTTTTGAAATGCAAGGACGCGTCGATCGCGATCGGAAAGACGAACCTGTACGCACATCTCAAACTCGTCATCCAACACAAGAAATCGAGACGAATTCTGGAATTGAATAACGACCTGTCGATTAAGGATTTGAAGCAGAAGTGCTTGGTAGGAGCAAGGAGAGGCATTGAGGAATAGAGTCTGCACAACCTTCAGGCATTGAACACAATTCTCCTCTTCAACGGAATGAACATGAAAGACGACGCGATGCTTTCCTCTTACGGCGTGAACGATTCTACGTTCATCTACATGATCACGGAGGAAGAGGCGCAGTACATGTAGTTGCATCATTTTGCCTCCAGCCTAGTGACCCCGAGTCCCTCAAAGACTCCTTCATCAAGCTGGTCCAGCCCTCTCTCTCGCCACAACACAAGCGAGAACTCGAGTCCACCTCGAAGTGGGTGTACGAGTGTCTGGTGAAGGGCTCGCTCAACGCCTCCGCCTTCACCGACCGGATCCCGACCATCGTCTCGTGCATCGGCGGCTGTCGCGACATCGCGCTGATCACGTCGCTCCAGAAGATCCTCCTCCTCCTCTGCGAGCGCAGCCAGCAGTCCAACGCACTTCCTCTCCAGACCATTCCCGTATGCATGAACGTGATGACGCTGCTGGTGGGCAAGGGCGCGTGGAGCGGGCTCACGGGCTGCATCACCATCACTCACCACGCGTTTATGTCACGTGAGGGCTTCTCGACGGCGTGAGGGTTAGACGTGGACGAGGTGATGACGAGCGCGTGGGCCTCCACGCTGTTCTACCAGCTGTATTCCGTCCTCTACATCGTCGGCTACAGCACGGAGGAGTGCTTCACCACACTGCAACAAATCCTCCAGATTTTGGTCATCATGCAGTCAAAGGGTGCGTTCTGTTCGCTCGGCTGACCCACAGACCAAACGCTCGAGTTCAAGAAGTCGCTGTCGCCCGACAAGCTCTTCCTGAACCGCTACCCCGACCTGAAGCCGAACTTCCTGCCCATCGCCACCAGCCTGCTGACCCAAGGCAGGTCAAGCGATGGCGTATGACGCGTAGTGGACGACTTCTTGTCGATTCGGTACATCTTCAGCCACTACTTCGACGAGGCGAACATCGTGACGCTCCTTATCGACCGCAACATCATCCTGAGCTTCGTGAACAACCGTGAGGGCAGAGAGACGGCGTGAGGCGTAGGCACGTCGCGGCAGCAGTACGGCAAGGAGCTGGTGGAGCCCATCGTGCGGTGTCTGAACGCGTTCAGCAGCGACGCGTCGATCGTCAACTACTTCGTGACGCTGTTGGCGATCATATTCAGCGAGCAGTGTGGCTGTCTGCCTTCTCTCTCACCTCTAGCGACGCAGATCACTCCCGTGCTGCTGCCCACACTCCTGCCCACACTCATCGCCATCGCGCGGCAGTACGCCGACGAGTACACGCGTGTTCTCTTCCTCTTCCTCTTCGGGCTGATCGCCAAGGGTTGATCTTGTTCTCCGCTGTGAGCGTAGACGCCTCCACACACTCGCTCTTCATCCAAAACATCGCCATTCTTCTCGACTCCCTCGCCGACGCCTCGCTCTTCATCCCCAAGAACTCCTCCTTCTGGTCGCAGCCCTCCAGCCGCGCCGTTCTCACTGTTTTCGACACCATCTGGAACACCAGTCCCTTCCCCAAGGTTGCGCGCAACCAGGTGCTGGCGGTGCTCGCCTCCCTCGCCTCAGAGAGTGGTATCGTTGTCTCGCTCTCACACACAGGCGCTGTCGAACTCATTCTCAACTGCACTGAAGCCGTCGAGGCGGCGCTGGTTCCACTCTTGGAGCAGCTGCGTCAACAGACCTTCTCCGGAAATAGACGCGATTTCTGCGAGCTGGTCGGACAGTACTACAACGCGCTACTGGCTGGCGCGAAGAAGCACGGTGGTTCTTTGCGAAGCGGGTTACGCGTAGACGAGTGCTTGTCGTTTGAGGGCACGCTGCCTCCAGGCAATCTCTTCTTCTTGACGTTTTTTGTCCGAAATTCTGACATTCCAGAACTCGTCGAGTTTTCGCCGAATTACGAGGAGTGGCTGTCGTTCTTCCTGCAGGTGGTGGAAAGCATTTACAAGGATGACGAAGATGAGATTGATCGTGCGGTGAATTGCTGGTCCTGACTTGTAGTTGGAGAGAGGCGGCCCTATTTGTTCAATTCTGGCGTCCTGTACGGACTGGTGCGGTGCTTGGTGAAGGGTTTGGTGGAGAATCAGTCGACACAAATCTCGACGATTTCTGCCATGCTGATCCAGATCATCGATTTATGTGTGTGCTTTGTTGTCCTATGACGGCTAGACAAGGACGGCGTGGAGACGATCGCGGGATGGCTGTTGGAAGGATTGCTCCCGATTATGGACGTGGCATCCGTTCAGCAGCACATGGACGTGGTCATGGACTTCCTCTCGCGAGCGATCGTAAGCGGTGAGTGTTTTGCTCCTGGATGACGGAAAGAGACGCTGTTTTTGCAGTTCTTTGAAGCGGAGGGCTGGGACCATCTCCTGAACTACATCGAATCACTGCGAGAACAGGGAAAGCGGTACGAAGTGATCGTGATTCGCTTCATGGACGCATTCAGCTACATCAGTATGCTTCGACGCGATTCGATGAGGAATAGACACCATCGATTCCCTGCTGAAGGCGATCACGCTCGGATATAGCACGATTGCGGACAGCATCTACTTCGAGAATCAGATTGCGCAGATTGCAAAACAAATCGTTGACTTGGACGAGGTCATCGTGGACGGGGATGACGAGGATGTGGGCGTGGCCATCGAGTGTCTGGAGACTGTCCGCAAATCGTCCACTCTCCTGTCCGATGAGGAAAAGGCGACTCTCAAGAAGGCAGCGTCGCGGATTCACGTTCGCAAATGTAGTTGTGCTGTAGTTTAACCCCGCTTTTGTCAGTATCTTGCTTTGTTCCACACTATGCTTGCCTCCAGACTGTGGAAAGGAGTTGCAGGCAGACTGGTAGCGAAACGAGGCGTGATTCAGCTCGGACTGCGTGTTTGTTGCCGCTTTCCTTGGTTATGCACTAGGCTGCCGTTCCCTCGGTTGCATTCAAAATGACACAGATGAGACGTTCCTTTGCAACAGCTGCAAAGCCATCGCAGGAAGAAGCGGGACATTTGGAAGAGGTGTATCAGAAATTGACACAGAGGGAGCATATCCTCAAGAGACCGGATTCATACAGTATGAAAAGGAGCGGATCTATCACCATTAGTCGGTTCGGTCACAACAAGCACCCAATCCATGTGGGTGTACGACGAAGCGTCGAAGGGAATGAAGTATAGAGAAGTGAACTATGTAGAATTGAGAGTTGCGAGTGATCGCTAGAACCCTGGGTTGATCAAGATCTTCGACGAGATCCTGGTGAACGCGATCGACAACAAGCAACGCTGCCCGGAGATGACGACAATCAAGGTGTCGGTGGATCGCGCGACGAACTCCATCACCGTGTATAACGACGGCGACGGCATCCCGGTAGCCATTCACCCGGAATACAAAATGTACATTCCCTCGCTCATCTTCGGTCAACTGCTTTCCGGCACGAACTTCAACGACGCCACGAAGAAGGGTGACTGCATAGTGTGAGTGTGACGCATAGTCACGGGCGGTCGCAACGGATTCGGAGCCAAGCTGACCAACATCTACAGCACCGAGTTCAAGGTGGAGACGGTGTCCAACCAGAAGCGGTTCATCCAGGTGTTCCACAACCACATGAGCGAGGAGGACAAGCCCAAGATCACGAAGGCGACGCGCAGCAAGGAGTACACCTCCATTACCTTCCAGCCCGACCTGTCTCTCTTCGGCATGAGCGAGTTGGACGACGACACGCTCGCCATCATCCGCCGGCGCGTGATCGACTGCGCGGGAGTCACTGACGGCGTCAAGGTGTACTGGAACGGAGCGCGCGTGGACGTGAACGATTTCCGCGATTATGTGATGTTGTTCAGCGTAGAGGTCCGCCGTGGCGACTCAGCGGTAGAGAGCGATTCAGAACAGCGACGAGGGCAAGGAGGACGAGGGCGCGGACCAGCGTGTGGACGCACAGATCGTCATGGGCGCGTCGCCACGCTGGCGATTTGCCGTGATCCCCACCCCCGTGACGAAAATGACCCCGTTTTCTGTCATTCATTCCAGTTCATGTGACGGTTAGATGAGCTTTGTGAACGGCATCTACACGAGTCGCGGCGGCAAGCACGTGACGTACCTGACCGACCAGATCGTGAGCCGCATTCAGCCGATGCTCGAGAAGAAGCTGAAGCGCGACGTGAAGCCCTCTCTGATTCGCCAGCACCTCTGCGTGTTCTGCAACTGCCTGATCGACAACCCCAGCTTCGACTCGCAGACGAAGGAGCTGTTGACGACGTCGAGTCGCGTGGGAGCAAGCGAGGCGGCTGACCGGTAGGACTTCGGTTCGACTCCCGAGATCCCCGCTTCTTTCCTGTCGAAGCTGGAGCGCAGCGGCCTGCTGGATCTGGTGGCGAAGAGCATGCGAATTCGCGACACGCAGTTCCTGAAGAAGAGCAGCGGCGTGAAGGCCAGTCGCGTACAGGCGGTCTTTCTGACTCAGTCGTAGCTGCTGGACATTCCCAAGCTGGACGACGCGAACAACGCCGGCACGAAGCACTCGGGAGACGCGACGCTGATCGTGACGGAGGGCGATTCTGCCAAGGCACTCGCTGTGGGCGGCCTGGGCGTGGTGGGTCGCGACAACTTCGGCGTGTTCCCGCTGCGCGTTGGAGTGAGCGAAGGGAGTGAGCGATAGGGCAAACTACTGAACGTGCGTGACGTGAGCGAGAAGCAGTGTGCGGAGAACGAGGAGATCCAGAACCTGGTGCGCATTCTGGGACTGAAGTGAGTTTCATCGCGCTTCCTAACCGCCAGATACGGCAAGGAGTACACGGACACGTCGTCGCTTCGCTACGGGCGCCTTCTCGTGATGGCGGATCAGGTTTCGTCTCCTCGTTCGGTTCACTGTAGGATTACGACGGCTCGCACATCAAGGGACTGGTGCTGAATCTCTTCGAGACGTTCTGGCCCTCTTTGCTGCGTCTGGGGTACGTGTCGCAGTTCATCACGCCGATCGTGAAGGTCTCTCGCAAGGGTCAGGAGGAGGAGTTCTACACGATGCCCGACTTCGCCAAGTGGATGCGCGAACACCCCGACCACGCGAAGTGGCGCGTGAAGTTGCGTTGGCAGATCGGCGCTGAGGCGTAGGTACTACAAGGGTCTCGGCACGTCCACGGCGAAGGAGGGGAAGGAGTACTTCAGCCACCTGGAGAAGCACATCATCCCGTTCCAGTCCATCTCGTCGAAGGAGGAGGACCTGTTGGACATGTGCTTCAAGCGGAGTCGGTGCGAGGAGCGCAAGTCGTGGATGAACGACTACGTCGACGGAAGTGTGATGGACTACTGTAGAGGAGGCGTTTCGCTGTGAGTTGTAGCTGTGACGCCGGTGAGCATCAACGACTTCGTGAACAAGGAGCTGGTGCTGTTCTCGCGTCAGGACTGCATTCGCTCGATTCCGTCCATGATCGACGGACTGAAGCCGTCGCAGCGCAAGGTGCTGTACGGGTGTTTGAAGCGCGACCTGACCAAGGAGATCAAGGTGGTGCAGCTGTCGGGGTACATCTCGGAAACGGTGCTGTACCACCACGGCGAGCAGTCGCTGAACCAGACCATCATTTCGATGGCGCAGGACTTCGTGGGCTCCAACAACCTCAACTTCCTGGTGCCGAACGGTCAGTTTGGCACGCGCATCATGGGCGGGAAGGACTCCGCGTCGCCGCGTTACATTTACACGTACCTGCAGCCCATCACCAAGTACGTGTTCCGCGAGGAGGATGAGCCGCTGCTGGCGAAGCAGGAGGAAGAAGGCGTGGTCATTGAGCCGAAGCACTTCCTGCCCATTCTCCCCACAGTGCTCGTGAACGGTGCGACGGGCATTGGCACGGGCTGGAGCACCACGATTTGCAACCACAACCCCGTGGAGGTGGTGGACCGTCTGATCGATCGTCTGAACGGCTCGTCCTCCGCAGAGCCGCTGTATCCGTGGTACCGCGGCTTCACGGGCTGCTTCAAGCGCGACAAGAATGCGCCGTCCACGTCGTTCCAGGTGTACGGGCACTGCCAGTGGATCGACTCCACGACGCTGGTAATCAACGAACTGCCCGTGGGCAAGTGGACGCAGGATTACAAGATGTTCCTGTGCGAGCTGCTGCAGCAGGGCAAGCTGATCTCCGGCTTCAAGGAGAACCACACGGACACGGAGGTGGCCTTCACCGTGACTGTGAAGGAGAGCGTGGCGAAGGAGCTGATCAAGAGCGAGGAGGAGTGCATGAAGACGTTCAAGCTGGTGTCGACGATGAGCACCAAGAACTACTTCCTGTTCAACGCGGAGGGGCACATCCAGCACTACGCCGACTCGCTCGCAATCCTGGACGACTTCATCGCGTACCGTCTCCCCTTCTACCAGCAGCGGAAGGAGAGCATGCTGAAGCGACTGACGGCGGAGAAGGAGGTGCTGCAGAACAAGGCGTCGTTCGTGCAGGGCGTGATTGATGGCGCGATCACGCTCAAGAACCGCCCGTTGAAGAGCGTGGTGGCGGAGCTGGAGAAGAGCGGATTGAAGAAGGAGAAGAACGGATACGAGTACCTGCTGTCGATGCCGGTCAGCCAGCTGACTGCCGAGGAGAAGCAGGCCCTCGAGGTGCGCAGAGACGAGATGGAGAAGAAGACGGTGGAGCTGGAGAACAAAACGAGCAAGGACCTGTGGATTGACGACTTGAAGGAGTTCCGATCCGCCTTCTTGCAGGTGCGTTGTGGTGTTATGACGTGATGTGTAGATGGAAGAGAAGCGCTTGAACGAGTTGGTGGTGGGAAAGAACAGGGGCATTACGAGCACGCTGCTGTTCACCATCGACAGCTACAAGAAATCGCAAATGGTTGAATCGAGTGTTTGTGGACAAACAGGAGAAATGCAACTCAAAAACTCACTGGTTGTGCGCCTTCGTCTTGAACCGCTTGGCCTTGTTTCGCTTCTTCCACTACGGGTGACAGCGCAGACAGAACGCTACCTTGTGGTGGTTCATCTTTGTCTTTCTCTTCTTCATCACGCTTGAAAACTCTCTCAGAAAGGGGTTTTCGAACATCGGAATAAAGGACGATAATCTACGCGTTAGCGCGATGACGGAGGGGAGGGTCCTACGTTCCAAAAAGCGTTGTTAGCGCTAATGGAGTTCCCACGGACTGCAGCGGACGCGGTCTCGCTGCCACAGTCGTGCAAATACTCCTGTTCAGCAGAGAGTGCGTCAGTTGTGGGGAGAATAGACTCCAGCACCTTCTAAACAGAGACATTCTCGAATCAGTGTAAGACGGCGCCCTTACTACCTTCCTTTGATTGAAATCGGGAGTCGCACAGGTTCCAAAAAGACCCCGGATTTCGGTTCCTCCCTGCCCCCAATCCCCCCAGTTTGGGAACGACGTGTTGTGTCAAGAAACCCAGAAATGCAATAGATGTCGATCTTATGCTATTTCTTTGTCAGTACTCTGCTTCTCGGAACGGGTGGTGAGCCGTGGAGAGTGTCGGGTGATGTGTAGTTGTGACGATGGAGTGTAGTCCATCCTACTATCCGTACGTCATCGAGGTGACGTACAAAGACCGCGCGTCATCGCAGTCGATCGAAGTCTTCCAGATTCGCAAAGACTCGTCTCCTTTCGTCACGTCAATCTACGGATATGGAAAGGACTATCTCGTGGAGTCGACGCTGCTGTGCGTGAACAACAACCTGTACCGTTTCACTTGTTCTGCACTGTGAGTACAAAACGAGTCGCTGATGTGTAGGGATTCGGATTCATGGAGCGACGGGTCCTTTTTTGAAGTCAAGGCGTTCGGTCGAACCACCGTGATGCGTGGAACGGTGGATGTGGGGAGTTTGGCGATTTACTACATCCATCGTAAGTGCCGTATTGTAGTGCGTGACGTGTAGCGTTCAATCCCATCGAGCCGCAGAGTGAATGGCGTTGGAGCGACTTCCATCACGACTTCTGGGAAACCCCGTCCTTCAACGACTCCTCGTGGGCAGTCGGGAGTGCGGATTCCTTCTTCCCCCTGGGGGATCGCCGGTACTACCGCTTCTCGACCACCCTGCCGGAGGAGGCGCTCCACCGCTTCTCGTCCTTCGAGCTGTACGTGCAGCACTACTACAGCATCCGCGTGTTCATCAACGGCTTCGCCTTCCTGGAGCAATCGTCGCGCTTCGTTCCGTGCCTCATCCGTAGTGTGAGCAACGACACGGAGATCGTGGAGACCAACAAGCGAGAGGGTCTCTATTCCTTCATCTCCTCCACGCAGCTCACCGTCGCCATCGAGCTCACCGCCCAGCACGCCGTCCACAACCACACCACCGACCCGTTCATCGCGCACATGGTGTTCTTCTCCTTCTCCTCGCCGCCCTCCTCGCTCCTCTCCGTGGACTCGGAGCACAAGAAGGATTTCTACGCCCACCCTCTCTCCTCCATCACCGACGGCAGCCGAAGGACCGCCTGGTGGTTCAAGGGCGGTCAGGCGGACGTCCAACTCACCTTCGCCAACCCGCTGTTTGCGGTCACGAGCGGATTTGATGCATAGGGGCGAGTTCGTGAACATGTACTCGATCGTGTCCAGCGCGGAGCAGGCAGAAACGGACCCGAGGCGGTGGGAGTTGTACGGTTCCGACAATAACCGCGATTACGTGCTGATCGACTCGCGGAGCGACGAACAGTTCAGCTACCGGCTCCAGAAGCGTTCTTTCTACCTGAACAACGCTCCGCGCAACTACCGCTACTTCCTCTTCAGAATCCGTGCGCACCGAATTCGTGTGTGACGTGTAGTGAGCAACTGGAATGCGCCCACCACAACGCTGGGTCTGCTCTCGCTCGAGTCCACCAAAACCACGCTCTACTCAACGCTGCAGTACCGTCCCTCGTACCGCTTCTACTACCAGTTCGACACTATCCACATCGCACCGCTGTCGTCAGGGTTCTCCCACTTCTCGCTCCTCAGCGGCGCTCTGCCCGCTCCGCTCTCTCTCGACCCCGTGACGGGCACCATCCACGGGGGGTTGCGCTACCCCACCGTTTTCAATGTGACGGTCAGCGCGGAGAACATGGTGGACCACACGCAGTCGACCGCATCGTTCAGCGTGGAGGTGCGAGAGTGTAACGGCAACCACACGGTTCTCCAGATCGAGAAGACGAACCAGCTGTACAGCAGCGTCGAGATTCTGAACATCACCACCTCCGAGGAAAACTACCTTTCCCGCGGTTATGACAGTCTCTCCGGAGCCTCCTCGCAATCCATGTTTTACTGCATTCCGAAAGAAGTCGTGAATCTGGCGTCGTTCGTCAGATCCGACGCTCTGATGAGTCAGCGGTCCTTGCGCGCCGTCACCCCCGGCACCGTCACTGTTCGCATTCCCTACCCCGACTACACCGACACTGCAGTCTCCAATGCGATAACTGATTCAAGCAACGTAATCCCCAATGCGATAACTGACTCAAGCAACGTAGTCTCCAATGCGATAACTGACTCAAGCAACGTAGTCTCCAATGCGATAACTGACCCAATAGCTGCCCTATCGCGGACTGTCGTTCTACTCGATCGCGTCGTTCATCGTGGAGGACGAGGCGCAGTCGCTGTTCGTCTCGCCCACCTTCACCGTTGCGCCCACGAGCGCGTGGCGACTGGCGGGGGAGTGGGACATCGGGTACGACTGGTTTCGCCGCGACTGCGACGACTCGCACTGGCGCGTGTACCACGCTCCGGACGCCATTCCCTGCGAGAAGAAGGTGGCGTTCCGCACGTGGTTCGAGGTGGCGGACGTGTCGAGTATCACGGGCGTGGAGATGAAGCTGAAGCACGCGGGGTGGATCCACATCTACCTGAACGAGGAGGAGTGTCTGCACTCCTGGGTGTACGCGGACAAGGCATGGATGACGCTGACGATCCCGGCGAGCTACGTCGTGCAGGGAAGGAACCTGGTGGCGCTGACGATCGAGCGTCGCTACTCGCACGACAGGAGCGAAGTGTCGCAGGAGGCAGCGGACTCGAGTCAGTTCCTGCACTGCGTGCTTCGGCTGATGTATGAGACGGAGCGTGCGGCGCGCAGCATCGACGCGAAGGTGACGGGCGACTTCGTGGCGCCGCACGCGCCGGAGAACCTGATGTCCAACTCACTCACCAACTTCTGGATGGCAGACTTCGCCAGCCAGGCGATCACCGTGACGTTCAGCTTCCTCATGAACAGCCACCACACCGTCAACAAGTACTGCATCACGAACGGCGCCGCCTCCTCCGCCTACGACCCGTCGCGCTGGTCCTTGCAGTTCAAGATCGACAAGAAGGAGCAGAGCATGGTGACGGTGGACCAGCAGCGGTACGTGCTGTGGGGCGCCAGACTGCAGACGCAGTGCTTTATCCTTCCCGTCACCTACGACAGAATCACCTCCGTGTTCTGGAAGGTGGAGTCGCTGCGAGCGCAGCGGACGGTGCAGGCGACGCGTCTGACCTTCTTCTCCGTGAACGTGAACGCCGTGAAGACGAAGCCCTTCGAGTACGCTGTGAAGGAGATCGGCGTGTTCGAGAACATGCCGATTCGCACCGAGTGTCCCTCGTTCGCCTATTTCGCCCACTTCTCCATCTCCCCCGACCTGCCGCGCGGGCTGGTGCTGAACCAGGGAACGGGCTGCCTGTCGGGCACCGTGCGAAGTCGCTTCCAGTCGGCGGAGTACACGCTGAGCGCTACCAGCATCACCAACGAGGAAGTGACCACTGTCCTGTACATCCACCACGAAGCGTGCGTGTACCCCAACGCGGAGCTTTCCATCTCGCTGCGCACCGCCTCCTCGCCGCTCTCCGTCGAGATCTCGCTCTTCTCCGCCTCCTGGGAGGTGGCTCGCTCCTCCTTGTTCTTCCTCACCGACAAAACACAGACCTTCTTCCACTGCCTGCCGCCCGAACGCTTCTTCCTCCTCCTCGCTGACGACTCCGCACAAGGTGATCTCACTTCGTCCTGGTCCGTCAAACAGAACCAGTTCCTGCTGTCGAAGGGCGTGTTCAATCCGGGCTTCCCGCAGCAGTGGTCCTCGCTCATCGTGAAGGAGACGGTGGACGAGAACAACACGCTTTGGTACTACTGTGTGAGTGGCGAGGAGCCGCCTCGAGATTGGTTCAAACAGATCGATCCCCCCAAGGAACCGTGGCAAACCGCGCTTCTGAAGGACGTTCCCGTGTTCAGTGGGGTCGCGCAATATTTCAAAACCGTGCTGGTCCTGCCACCACTCGACTCCATTCACACCGTCGCCGTGTACACGCGCATTCAAGCAGGCGTCGTGCTGTACGCCAACGGCAGGGAGGTCTCTCGATTCAACCTCCCCGACGGCGCGCTGACAGCGAGCACGCTCGCCACCAGCAGTTTCGCGGAACCCACCGTATACGCCTTCCACATCCCCGTCCAGTTCAGCGCGCTCGTGGAGGGAAGGAACGTCCTCGCGGTCGAGACGCACTCCGACTCCCGCCCAACACACCCGACCCCGAACCTGCTCCGTGTGAACGTGCAGTACCACCCCGAGCGAAGTGGGGCGCTGCTGGGCGCGAGGGTGGTGGATCTGTCCGCGGAGAGGGGGGAAGAGGGAGTTTCGCTGGTGAATGATGGGATCTATTATAACCACTATTTCAGGAATTCCAATTGTGTCAATCAGAGCATTGCGTTCTTTACGGCGAATGGCGAGCCGGACTTCGCCTCCAGCTTCGATTTCTTTGTCGGAGAATCGAAGGGCGCCTATCCTCATCGAATGACACTTTTCGGGCGTTTTTTGGGAAGTGTTCGAGAGATTGGAATGGCGAAGAGAGGCGAGGTGGTGGAGAACCGGGAGTGGGTGAAGCTGTACGAGGGAGACGAGATTGAGTTCCATAACGTGCATTACGGAATTCACAAGGAGGTCCACTTCTACAACAAGCAGATGTTCAACGAGTATCTCTTCGTCTTCAACGATTGCGAGAAGGCGAACGGCTTTGAAATTGCGGAAGTGTCCTTCAGAAAAGCCTCCGTTTCTGGATTCTGCGATTCGCACGACCTCTTCGATCCTATGCCGCTCTCCGAGGACGACTACTCCTCGTTCATCGCAAGCAACACGTGGTTCAAGGTGGCGTGTAACGAGCTGTACACGGGCTCGATTCTTCATTTCTGCAATTCCGGGAATTGGACCAAGACGGTTAACCACTGCCACTGCAAAGCTCCTTTCTACTTCAAGTACCCATCTCCCGTGGTGTACGTGTCCTTGCGACATCACATTTCGATCGTGCCCAAGTGGAAGGGAGCCGACCTCCATTTCTTCACGTCTTCCATTCTCCCGTCAGCGCTGTCACTGAACGAGCAAACTGGCGAAATCAGCGGAGAAATCCGAGAGCCCATTTCGCTGATGACTCTAACTATTCGCTGTGGCAATTTCGAGGGCTACATTGACGCAACGGTGTCCATTATGACGGTGAACAACCACGAGGCGCTCCTCATTATGACTGCAGCTGTGATGGTGGTAGTGTTCGTCGCCATGTTGTGGCTGATCACAGTTTCGATGAAGAGGAAACGGAACGAGGATGCAGAAACGATGGAAATGTCCGTGCTGCACATGGACGGTTTATCGGAGGAAATGCGCTCCTTTTTGCTTTAGACTGTACTCTGATTGCTTCTGTTTCCTGAAATTGCAACCCAATCGTGGAGAGACAATCTCGACTTGTGGAACAAACAGAACCAATGAGTCAAAACGGCTTTCGCCCTCATTTCAAATACTCAATATACGACACGGGCATCCATCCTTTCTACACATCACGACAATCATGAACACCTACGCGCGTACCAACCGTTCCCAGCAGCCACTCGCCCTCTTCCTTCAGCACCTGCACGATTTCTCCCTTCTGTACCGTCATTTCGCTCTTGTCAATTCCATCGAAGTTGGCAATCACAAGGCCGCGTCTCTTCGTCGTCGCACCATCCAACGACGGAATATGCTGACTGCGAGGCCGCGACACGCTGCTGCTTTCCTCCACATCCAAATACGAAACAGGTTCCCACGTGGTCATCCCGTCAAACGACACCAACGCCCAATCCTTCGCGTCGTTGTACTTAATCAGCGTCATGCGCGTGCCCTTGTGCATCGGAGAGGAATTGAAGTCGCGACTGCCCTCGTACGAATAACGCGCCACCGCCTGCAAATGACACCTATCCCACAATCCCACAGTTTGGACTGGTTGTGTGTCGCGCTTCGGCAACGCGGGTCGCTTGTTGTACAGGACGACCGACGAACCGTATTCCGCAGGTTCGCTGTTACGCGAATCGCTTGACGCGTCACGGGGTTGATAATCACGGGAATTCCCTCCACGGTAACGACGCGACGTGCTCGACGATGTGTCGCGCGGCTGGTCGTTCAGCTCCGCCTTCAGTGTGTTCAGTTCGATGGTGATCGCTCGAAGGTCCTTGCGCTGTTGGTCGTTCTGTGCCTCGATGCGACGCTTCTGCTCCTGCACCGAGTCCAGCTCGTTCTGCGCGTCGTGCAGCTCGCGCTCTAAAACGTCTCGACGGATGGTGGCTGATTTCAGGTCCTGCTCGAGTTGAGGGATCTAATCGTGATGACGATGCGATGACACCAACACGACGAAGTTGAGAACGAAGATCGTCGTTTCTACGTGATCACATGAAAGCAACACAGCTACTCTTGCTTTTGATGCTCGATCTCATCGCGCAACGCATCATTGTCCTCTTGCGACTGTTTGTACAACGCCTGCAGTTCCGAAAAGCGGTCGCTCCATTCCGCAATTGCGTCCTCGTACTGCTGCTTAATCTCCGCTGCTAACGGAGACGCACGGATCTCGTTGTACATGTCGTTCAAGCGTTTGTTTTCGTCGCATATGTCGCTGATCAGATCGTATAACTAGCGGTCATTCGGCAGTAAAAGCAGGAACGTCATCTCGGCAATGAAGAAGGTTGTTGCGAATACCTGCAGTAACCGTAGGATAATCGCTCAAAGACTACACACTCATCCCTTAAATAGGACACTACTTTCCTGGAAGAACGGTACGAGTTGCTGTTGTTTAAACGTTGGTCACCTCCACTAGTTGGAGAATGAGCAACACTGCCGGCACTTCGATTATCCGTTTGGTCATCCACCGCCATCGTCGAAGTCGACGGCATCGGAGAATCGCTATGAAGATCGACGTCATTACCACTGTGCACTCCAGCAACATCATCGCCGCTTGCCACATCATGATAAACCACCTCTCCCGACTCGGATCCCGCGTCATCATTCGCGTCCACTTCCGTGGTTACCACGGGTTGTGGTGACGGATTCGACTTCGGGAGAGAACTGCGTCTGGAATAAGGAGAAGGACTCAAAAAGCTCATTGACGATGAAGTACCCAGCAAATCCTCGGGACTCGTAACGCTCATAGATAGAAACGGTCAAAAACGATTGCACAATGAAGAAATGAACCGAAACAAAGACATGAAAAAACCCGATCAAACAAACAATCGCTAAACCAACTCACCATGAAGAATCGAATATGCTATATACTTTCTAATCCCCGGTATATCCCGTTGGCAGTAAGAGAAAGGCTATGGGATTACGAATGGAAAGGAGAGGTACCAAGTGCATGCAGGACAAAATCGCATTCGCACATGTGAACACACCGCAATCACTGCAATTCTCTTGCTGTGGGACCGATCTCTTCATATCCTTCAACGTCCACTCCTTTTCATCAAGTTCATCCTTCTTCTTGTCCCTGCGTTCCTCGACTAAATAGTCCATAAGTGTGTTGAGCATCGCCGAGCCGTTCCCATTCATCGAATCACAATACCGGATCTCCTTCTTATCCATATCAATCACTGCAAGTGTCCAGTGAGTCTACACATAATCAAGAAACCAATAGCATCACATTGTGAAGGTTCACCGGAACAATGACGGTTGACATGGCGAACAGATCCACCTTCTTCGTCCACCTTGCAACAGAGGAGTACCCATTCGTATACAGCTTCTTGAAGAAGAAACTGTTAAAGCAGTGACACTCGATTCCCTCTACAGATGATCGATTTGAAGAACGCGCACTCTTCGCCGCCTTCTCCCTTGCGAGTTCGATTGTGCAGTTGATAATCTACAGTCAACTATACTGAAAGGACGTACATTGTCATTCAACCACATTCCCTTCTTCAGCGTTTGCAAATCGCGCAAGTAGATGCTGTATCCAAACTTGTTGGAGTAAACAGTGTGCGGATCCCCATAATAGAGAACGGTATTCACTTCATCCGTCTGTTCCAGCGTCAAATCAAACGAATACTTGCCCGATTCTGAAGAAGGGAGGGTCAACGCAATTTCCTACAAAATGATTCACAGAGAGGGACCTAACGAATTCTTTGCACAGAATATCAATGTCGTTTTCCTAAAAATGAACCGGAGAAGAAATGCTCTACTAATCGGCTAGATATCGAATTCATGTGTTCCGTCCTAATAGTAGATAAGGATGAACTTGAAAGGAGTGCATCACTCACCACCGTATCAAAGAAGGTCGACTCTCCAATATTGAGTTCCTCCTTCTATACATATCAATGGTACATACGGAAATACAGTAGACGGTACTGCTATCTCCTCAGAATGGCCATCATCCTCTCTAGCTGCAATTTCATGAAACACGGGCTTGAATCGATCGATGATGCACTGCGTACTATCCATTCCCAATAAATGGATGGAGATCGAACGATTAGATGAAGGAATGAAAAGGAACTGGTGTGAAATGAAAAATAGTAAGAATAGCAAAATAAGATGGGAATCAAAGGAAGAGTGACATGGCAACAAGAATGGGTACGAATCACACAGTACAAATGTCACGCAAACAGTATGTGGTACTGGCCAGCCAATATGATATTCAAACCCATCGAATACTCCTCATCCACCACCCTCCCTCCCACCCACACTCCAACACATCCACATCACTCACACAACACCGCACAACACACCACATCACTCCACAACACTCCATCCACCATCTCTATTTTACCGCCAATTCTACG
>ERZ1106948.197-NODE-197-length-30233-cov-33.138843_pt1 | contig 30233 bp, 50 predicted proteins | sample MGYA00403673_ERZ1106948 | MGnify/ENA primary metagenome ERZ1106948 (study PRJEB35170, sample SAMEA104062409) | human gut metagenome | biome: human gut; feature: human-associated habitat; material: faeces | place: Denmark | collected 2012-05-07 ...
GTCTTGTTCAACTCCTCCACCTCTTCGCTGTGTTTCTTCTTTGTCTCCATGGTTGGTGGAATCAAGTATGGTACAGCGAATGAGAATTGTGTGTAACAAAGAACGATATCGATTCCCGAACTTGTATATCTCCCACGCCATGATGCGCGCATCACCGCCTCCCGAGAAGAGCGTATTGTCTGAAGCGTAATGCACAACGCCCACTTCTCCGTTATGATTGGGAAGCAGGGCAAGGGGTCGCTGTCTCTTGTAGTCAAAAATGCGCACACTACACCTTATCTCCGCGCTCTATGTCCACATTCCATCCTTCCCGCCAACGGCAAGGAGTTTGTCATCGCCACGAATTGAAAGCGATAACACACCCGGATTCGGAACGTTGAGTCGCGAAACGGTAATTGCGTCTGACAAAGAACACAGCGCGATATCCCTTCCCGGCGAGCCGCACACACAGGAGAGAAGAGAAGGAACGACCGCCATGGATATGACTACAAGTCACAGAGGAAGCGAAGGGAAACTAGGCTCTTGAAAAGCGCGCACTTCGGAGATGATTTGGCGTGTGCCACTGTCATACACACAGAGATGCCCTGACTCGTATCCAACCACACACTTGGATGTGCAGGAACCGCTGCAGGTCATTACCATCCCGCGTGTCTTCTGTTGCGAGATGAAGGAATGAGGCTTCTTGTCCCGAACGTCAAGCAAATCGATCTACGTCATAGGAAAGCACGATGCGTACAGAGTCGTTCTTTCCGGGAACAAAGAGAACGGAAGAGTCGTTGGCGGCGATGGAAGCCTTCATGTACGTGAGTGACGCGCACTCACAGGAAGCTTCTTCTTCCATCGTTGAGTCTGCGATTCGATGAATCTTGATGCTTCCTTCACGTCCATGACTACCCATCACGATTCAGCGCTCCCTTTACGAAAATGTTGAAGTATCGTTTAAGAATCCAACATTGATAACGCCTTCAGGATGCGTACTTGCTCTTTGCACGATTTGTCTTCGCAGGACGGTATTCCAAAGGGCAATATCACCATTCTGTGCACTAGAGTGTTAGTAAGAAGATGCATGATTTGCACCCTGAGATGAGAACCGTTGCATCACTGTTGGAATCCAAGCAGCTTATCGGGCTTGTGTCACAGCGAAGCACGTAAGCGGGATCAGGTGGTTTGGGTGGCATGGCGCTGGGAGAAACAAACAGATTGTGCACAATGGCTTAAGGAAAACCCGAAGCAGAAGATCCGAGTATATTCGTAATCGCTATTGCTATTCGCCAAACGGTAATCACAACGATTCTCGTTTCTCACAAATCCACCCCGTGGTCTGCGCAGAGATCGTTTCCAACGGATGGATGGATTATAGTTCACGGGATGTAGCTCTAGCTCATGTACTTCCCCCAAGTAAGAAGACACCGAGACAGCAACAGGAAGAGCACCATAAGAGCGCAAAACCCATTTCCACCCTCCCGCGGGAATCAGGTAATAGTTGTAGTTTGATAACGGCAACACGTATCCAACAAACACACTCCCTATGGTACAGTTGTTGAGCTACTATTTGGCCCTTGTTGTGATCCTTGTTGTGACCCTTGGTTTGACCAGTCATAGACACCACTATTAAACCAACCCCGAATTGGAACCCTATGCTGCAGCTTTAGATACTCTCCATAACCGTCATATCGTCCATTCTTCCAATATCCACGGTATGTGGAGCGATCACTGAAGTCGATGCAGTTGCCACGTCCGTTCGGAATGCCGGAACTCATTATTCCAAAATAGAACGTTGACCTACCGATCAAATACCCGCTACTCCGCGTAGTTGGATCAATGATGTCCTCAATAACAACTCGATTCATATCCACTCCAATCCCGTATCGCTTCCCCTCCTTGTAATAGCCCTGGTAGGAGGTACCATCGGAATACGTGATCATGTTCATTCCATCCTTCTTTCCCTTCTCGTACATCCCGCTCTGAATAAGACCAGTAGCGTTAATAGCACTGCCTAGCCCACATGGAGCCCCGCATTTAACATAACCAAGGAAGGACTGCGTTTTGTTATGGATCACTGCAAGCCCATTCAGAAAGCCCTTTGAAAAGGCCCCAATGTAGGTTCCAGTTGATACTCGTTCTGTCGTAATGCCATCGTAGGAAATCATGCAGTATTGGATGCTGTTTGTCGTGTGAATGCTCTGATCGCAGTAGCGATTATTCCTGAAGAAGCCACAGTAAAAGAAGTACGGAGACTCATCATAGTTTAAGGCAACCTTCACGAAGCGAATAACCAGTGACGCACAATACTCGTTCCATTTCCTGATGAGACGCCATTCGCCTTCACACAGGAACTCGCCTTCAGCACTCCCCTGCTTCCAGTTGCAACCCAATGCATTCAAATCGCTCCTTACTGTTTCTTGAGAGAACGCGTAATAAGGACTTCTTCTGGTAATTTCATCGTAAGAATGCCCCTTCTTGAGGAAGATTGATAGCCGGAAGTCAAGAGACTCGTCCCTGAGAGCAATTCGAACTCCAAAGAGATGACCATTCTTGAAATATAGGTGCCATTCTTTCCGGTTCACGGGCTTCGGGGATGATTGGTTCCGTTTGATAGATGCCTTCGGAATGTACCTTATTCCCTTCTTTTCAGGTCCTACTATCCGCAAAAGAGGAGAACAGTGAAGTAACTCATTGTTCATAATCTAGGGGAAAGAACGAAACAGGGGACCAGAATAGTGGACATTTGTTAAGCGATTAGTTTTGTGACTTCACCTCAAATGGGGTCAGTTATCCGCATATGCACAAGCAAATGGTCCAAATAAGTAAATCATTCACTGAATAGCGCCTTTGAGGCTCGTTCCAGATCATCGCCATCCCTTCCCATCCCATTACACCTCAATCACATACATCACTAAACAATTTCACTAATAGCCTTATTGTGAAGAATAGTGACATCCGACTGATTTCTAAACAGAGTTCTATCTATCAGTATTCTATTCTCACATCTTTTTTGATGTATGCTTACTGCTGTTTGTTAACTACTTCCTCAAAGAAACACTCAATGAAAGCTAATCCCCACTATAAGTACTGCCCCAAGTCGGAGAAGACGTACTTGAGATACTATGATGAATTCATGACTGCAAAGGAGGAATTAGGCATATCATCTGTTGATGATGGCCTGAAAGCAGTCTTCGACCATTGGGCTACATGCTATCAGGCAAGTACACTGTCAACGCGGCTCAGTGGGATTAAGAGTATCCTGATTTCCAGGGAGATTACATAAGGACTCAACGTTTGAGTTCATTCAGAAGTGTATTCATATGGAAATCCAATTAGTGTCAAATCAGTGCCAATAGATCACCTCACGTCTGCTAATTCACAGCTTACCAACGATCACAACATCAAAGCCACCTTACCGCACCTTATCATCCCTCCTTCTCAACGACTGTTCAAGTAACGAAACCACCAAATCCCAGTCTTCTCACACGCGCCAGTTGATTCCCCATTATACAGGCAATGAAATGCGATATACACTAGCAAAAGCAGGCGAGATGTTCCTCCTTTCAGATTCTAAACACCTCTATCACCTAAAACAATGTTCTCACGAATTCGGATCACCACCCCCACAAGAATCCCCAAACACGCGAGTGATAAAGTGAAACCAGCACCATACTCTTGAGTCCAATATTCATCCTGATTTCGGTTATCCAAAAAGGGGAAAATCGTGGAAACCAATAACAACAACTCCTCCTTTCTAGCGATTCCAATACCTTCTTGCCGTCGTGAATGGACAATCCTTCGGAAGAGGACTCCATCAACGACTACCTCTCGAAGAAGTGTATTTCACTCGACAAGCTGAAGGAATTCACTCGAAGGAACGAGAGTTCGATCCTTACGTACCACAAAAACGCGGTGCGTCACGAGTAGACTGCACAGTGGCATAAGCGTCGAGGATCTGAAGAAGCTGACGGAAATGCGGTTGCGGGGACAGCGCATCTTTTATGACCTTCCCATCAGCCCAGAAGAAGCGCTTCGGAGAGTCCGTGCGGAGCGATACAGAAGAGAGGCGGCTGCCGCCGAGTATTCGGAGCGTGTCCGTCACAGATACGATAGGAGTGATATGCGGCCAGTGTATTCACGAGGCTTTTCCCACTCGCCCGTGAATTACCGCTCGAATAGACGTCCCGTGGACAAAACGCGCTACTCCCCAATGAGTACTCCAACCCTGTCAGAACAGCAGAGTAGCGATGTGTATAGTAGGAGCCGGTCTGAGTACCCGTATCTCACTCCGTGTATGCCCTTTGCTCATGTCTCAGTGTGTAGACCCTCCTCAATCCGATTCTGGATGTAGAAGTGATAGCGAGTACGAATACGCGAATTAGGTGGTTATTGCGTGCTGTTTGTTGCAACAAGGAGTGCAGTGAAGGCCCCATGCGTGGCTCGTTGCAACGTCTTCGGGCTGGGGTTCGATCACAAAGGAGGGAGCGGATCCCCTAGGGTACACGAAGACACGATCGCCCTTCTGCAGTCCGATCCAAAACAGGTGTTCTCTACATGTGACAGGAATGATGATTCCATCCACCCCCTCTTTTCAACCGGAATGGACGGCGGATCCACCTCCACGTCGTCGAAGTCGCGCACCCGCAGCAAGCACTCGTTTCCCAGCAGACTCTCAATGCTCACCCACTTCGTCTTCAGCTCGCTCAGCACTCCAGACACCACAAACCCGCCCTCAGCGCGCATCGCGGCAAACGACACGTTACGCAAGGCTTCGACGCGCTGCGGGAACACGTTGATATTGCCCGTGTCGGAGCGCAGCACCATGTACTGCAGACCCGCAGCCAGACCGAACGGCGACTCGTTCACGGGACAGTGCGAAGACTCCCAGTAGAACGTCGCCTTCCCGAGATTCGGGAGCCTCCACGCCTTGCTCAGCTCCGTCCAGGCCTGTTCATCACGCCCGGGAATCATCTGGTTCATCAGCGTGCTGGCGGCGATGCTGAATCCGTTGTCCGTGGGTCCGAAGGAGGTCCAGTGGTCGAGCGAGGTGGCGATGAGCGCGTCGTGCTCGGGAGTGATCTCGTGGTCGAGCAGCTAGTCCTCACCACCCACACCCACGCTCACGTGAAGAGGGTACAGCGCGAACAGATGACTCCAGTGACGGTGCATCGAGGTCAGCTTCAGTCCCGCGCCCACCAGAAGACCGTCCTCGTCCGCAGGGTAGTCCGTCAGGTGGTCGATCACCTCGTGCCATCGCTGCTGGTTGACGTCCGTCCGGTTGAGCAGGCGCAGCACCTCGTCCATCGTCTTCACGCCCCAGCGGAACAGCGCCAGGTCGTAGTTGGTGTCCTCGCACTCTCCGTACTCCGGACTCTGTGCCTTGGGGAGGTGGTACGTCCCGTTCCGCAGAATCGCGAGTCTAGTCCTAACCCCGCCCTTCGTCCCAAACCTCGTGTAGTAGTTGTTCGACATCCGCAGAAGCGGGTACACCAGCGTGCGCAGCATCGTCTCATTCCCCGTGTAGCGGTAATGTGTCCACAGGATCTGCGCCGTCCAGCCCAGGTTGCCCAGCTGTCCTCCTGGCGGAGCCATGTAGCCGTCTTGGCACGTGTAACAGATCTTGTCCGTGCCGAAGTCCCACCCCGCTCTAAAACTCACGCACTCCGCCTTGCCTCACTCGCATGCCAGCGCGCCACACTCGTCCTGGAAGGCAGGCGGGACGGAGCGCTGAATGCTCTCCATGTTCTCTTCCAGCAGGCGCAGCATCGAAACGAACTCCTCGTCGTGGTTCGCCGCCCACAGAGGCCATGCCGCCACCTGCACGTTCATATCGAAGTGGTAGTCTGACCACACGCTCTTTCGGTACCACCTACGCTTGATCCAGCCAGCCGTGCCTACGGTCCCATCAGGTCGTAGGGCCAGCAGTTGTCGGGCGACGTGCAGCGCGTGGCGGAGCCCACCTTGTACAGCTATGGGTCGCAACGCCTCGCCGGACCTACCTGGATCCAGTAGAAACCCTCCCACTTCATATCGGGGATCGACAGGAAGCTCTGCTGGTAGTACGCGTGCCAGAACGCCTGGTGCTCCTTCAGCAGCTGGTCGAGTCCGCGCGACAGAATCCGCTCCAGCATCGCCACGCTCCCCTCCTTCGCCGACATGTCGCGCAGGCGGTTGGCGGGGATGGCGTTGTCGATGGTGGCGAAGACGCGCAGACGACTCGCGGTGCTGTCGATGACGTACGCCTCCGCGTAGTCGCCGCGCTCCAGCAGACGGTGCTGGCAAACGTTGTACTCGCGCATGGAGGTGGCGACGGTGGAGCACTCGGGCTCGGGGTTCTTCACGTAGTCCTCGGGCTGGTACCGCCCGTTGCAGACGCCCTGCTCGGCGACGTAGCGAATGCTCAGTTCGGTCTCGCCGTCCTCGGGCTCGAGGTCGATCAGAAACAAATGCTCCGAGGAGAAGGTCAGGGTGGTGAAGCGAACGCTGCCCTTGGTGGTGATGAGGGTGCCCGTGACGTTTGCGTCGAAGAGATTGATTCGCATCGTTCCGTTGAGAATGATGCCCGCGGTCTCCAGCTCGAAGTGGCCCGTTTCCAAGCGGCATCGATCCACCTGACTATCCGTGATCAAAAGAGAACGAGAATACCTGTCGCCGTGCGCATACGGACTGCCTTGCATCCGGACGTCCCAAACGTCGGCTCTGCCGAGATCAAATCGAAGGATGTATTTCTCCTCTCCGTTTCGCGTCACCTTCTCTGCGAGCACCAGCATTCCCAGATTTCCGTTTCCATGGAACGGAGAGTCGAACCACATCGTGGGCATCGATTGCGGGTCGTCGGCGTGGAAAGACCAGAGGGGATCAGAACGACTGACGAACTCTCTCCAGTTGACCCTCATATCGATGGATTTGGATGCCACGATGGATACAAGGCAAAAGAAAAGACAAGCAGACAGCATGAACAGGAAAGAAAGTGAGCCCCAGCAACACAGTAAACACGAAATCTGATTGGCTGACCGTTCCGAAGAGAAAACTCGTCCAGAACAGCGCAAATCGGGAACTAGTGTACAGCACTACGTTCAAAAAAGGAGGGCAATCTGTTTATAGCGACAGAAGGCGATACACAACCAGAAACGAATAGCGAGTGCCACCATGCAGAGACCGAGACGGTGGTGCCAACAACAGTGAAAGGAGCGAAAAGAATGGAATCACAATCCTTCTTCCACCATGAGTAGTATCTGGGATTTGATTAAGGAAGGGAAAGAGAAGCTCCACAAGAAGGAGAACCATACGCTCGATATCGATGTTTGTGATTCTGCCCTCCTCGTCATTTCGTAGAACGACGATGTTCTCATGCTTGACCCTACAGATACGAAGGAGAAGAACGAGGAAGAAACGGAGAAGGTGCTGTCCCCGCCAATTCCAGAGCCTGGACTCCCGGAGTGGCTAACAAAAAGCGAGTTGTACGACATTCGGAAACTCCGAGACTATCCGATATTTGAATTGCACGAAGAGCTGGTCTATCTGGAAAAGTGGCTTCAGCCCACTAATTTTGACAAGTTTATCCGTCAGACGGTTATCGAAGACGTGACTGCTGTAGTCAAAAAGGCTCTTCCCGAATCGGAGGTGTATCCCTTTGGATCCTACCTAACAAACCTGTACTTGCCTCGTCGCTTGTCTTGACTTCTAGATGCCTTCCCAACAGCGATTTGGATCTGATGGTGACCTGCTACGAAAACAAGAAGTACCTGAAGATTGTTGAGAATGTAAGTCGAGTCTGAGTGTGTTTATGGCAAGGCAATTCGAAGGAGCGGAATTGGAAACCGCATTGTCGTGATCAGCCACGCTCGCGTTCCCTTGGTGAAATTCCAACACGCATACACCCACATCAATGTAGACATCAGTTTCAACCAGGCATCGTCTCTGCTCACTTCCGCCTACGTAATCCGCCAGCTGGACCGCTACACGCACCTGCGCTCCATGATCTTCATCCTGAAGTATTTCCTGGTCCAGCGCGAGCTCAATGACACATACCAGGGAGGCATCGGCTCGTTCATGATCACTCTGCTCTGTTTAAGCTGCGAGCAGTGGTGCTTGCGGTACCGGATTCACCCCATCACTCATTCGCAGAGAGGGCACCGAACGCGGCAATCTCGGTAATCGTCTCCTCCAGTTCTTCTACTACTACGGAATGCTCCTCAACTTCGACAAGCTCGTTCTCCGCATGCGCAACGACGGCGGCTACGTCGACAAGACCTCCAAAGGCTGGCTGGACAAGGACCGCGAGTACTTCCTTAGCGTCGAAAACCCGATCGATCCCTCGTTAGATGTCGGCAAGTCCTCCTACAACATCAAGGTGGGCGTTGACTGCTAACATGATGCATAGCGATTCCGCGCCTTCTGTTCCCACGCGCTCTGTCAGCTCGTATTCAACCTGAGCGAGGCGAAGCGCATCAACCTTTCTCCTGAGGGCTACTTCTTGCAGGGTTTGATTCGCTCGGAGCCGCGCTACGACGAGGACATCACGTCCTCCGAGTTCTACAAGAAGTGGTCGCAGCCGGGCATGGTCTTGCCAGACGCGGAGGCGAAGCGGCAGGAGTTCGTGAAGCGCCACTTGGAGGCGGTGAAGAAGTGCAACGAGGACGATCTGCGTCGCGTGTATGAGCTGGACTACAACAAGGTGATGAAGGTGCAGAAGCCCAAGAACAAGAACAACCACCAGCGGTTTTCGCAGAAGAGGGACTTCGAGGGCAAGCTGGGAAAGAACAAGAAGTATAGACGCTTTTAGTTGCGGTGTTTGTTAAGAAACAGAACAGGCATTACACTTGAAGTAGTTGGTGACGCACTTCTCCGTCTCGTCCCGGATCTGGCGAGTCAGCTCGTCGGTGATGTGAAAGCGACTTCCCAGCACCACGCGAGCCTCCTCAATTGCTCCCTCCGCGGCGCTCTCAATGCTCGTCGAGTCCGTGATCGGAATGCGAAACTGGAGAATGCTGTTGCACGGCGCCGAGGCGTCGAACAGCGTCTCGGGCATCTTGTACTCCAGCGAAACGTCGTCGTTCGTGTCGTTCACCACCGTCACTTCAACGTAGGTCCGAATGCGAGGCGACGGCGGCACTGCGTGGACCTCCTTTCCTTTCCGAGCATTGAGAGCGTAGACGTCGTTCCACTTCCCATAGGAGATGAGGAAGAACACGGGACGGTGCGACTAGAGTCATCATTCCATCCCGATTCCCACAATGATCGTCAGCGTCTCCTTCAGCTGCTTCTTCACGTCCGCCGCGTATTCGAGGGCGCGATCCTCCTTCCCGATTCGGCTCAGCAGCGCCTTCTCGAACGAATTGGCACACTTCTCGATGGATTCCGTTGACAAGTGGCAGGTGAATGCCACGCAGACATGCTTCGTCAGAAAGGGAGGGAGTTGGAGGGAGAGGCGGACGGGAACGCGGAGCATCCTCGTCTCCACGCGCTCGATCTGGGGGTTGATTCCGCTCAGCATCCCGGACTAGGGTTAAACAACGGAAGGACACTCACGCCGTACTGGATGTGGGACAGCGCCTTCCGCACCAACTGAAGAACCGTCGTCGCGCACTGCGCATCGAGACCCAGTCGAGCGGTGACGACGCTCATGAGCCTCCAAAGCGTTGTTTTGGAAGGGTACCATTGCAGGTGGACGGCGAGCACGCGGAGGGACTCTACGGGCTCGCCAGTCGACGCATGCTTTACAGAGCGGATCTTGAACAGCAGGGACAGTCTACAGAGCGAGGGAACGAACTGATAGCGGAGAGCGGACTCCGGAAAGACGGAGTGCGCTACTGGCGATTGCATGGGCGACGGCGTGTCGTGAACGCGTCCTCTATGCCTCAACGCAGCAGAAGACAACAACCCTTCTGTCGCCATACTGTCGTAGCTGCGGCGTATGTCGAAGCCGTACCTCGTTGGCTCGTCGTCGGATCGTGAAAGCAACGGGGAATACACCGACGACTGGGCTTGCCACTCTTTGAGAAGTCCGTCGCTGTTATCCTTCGACAGAGAGGATGCGCGGCTTCGATGGCCCGTTCTGGAGGGAGCCAGCAGAGCGATCTCTCGCGTTGTGGTCGCGTGGATGAAGGAGTGGTCGAGGAGTTGCGCGGCCGTAGGACGAAGCGTCTGCTTGTGAGCAGGGAGAAGAGAAGCTCACGGAAGGCAGCAGACACTTCTCGACGAAGTCATACAGCGAGTCGTCGATGGTCCTCAAACTCTTGAGTCCCTGCGGAACCTCGTCCTACGGTGAACTGGTTGAGACGACGGTACGTTCTTTATTGCTTGCAGGATCGCCTCCTTGCTCCCCTTCTCGTGAAAGGGCGGCTCTGACGTGAGAAAGTGGATGATCGTCATCCCCAAGGCGTATATGTCCACATCGCAAGACCAGACGCCATCAAACAGGGCTTCCTTGGGGAAATAGCCGACAAAGGCGTCATTCTGGGCTCTGGTGCTGAACTCGTACTGGTACGCGTCCGCTTGCCGACACAGCCACGCATACCCGCCAAGACGCACCAGCCCGTCTCCTCTCACAAAGAGGATGTTGTGACATCTACGGAATACGGAGGGAGAGCGGGATACTGGATGTGACCATGAACGATGGGGGCTTGGTCCGCCTTCTCGTGGAGATAGTAGAGCGCGTTGAGCAAGCACGTGATCCACTTGCGCAGGACGCTGATGTTCACGACGCCGACGGGACGAAAGGCGCTATGCATCATCAGTGGACGCAAGGCGCACGATGCAATGTCGTCCGAAATGGCCTCCGTTATGTATATCACCTTTTGATTTTCCGCATCGTACGTGTGGTAATAGCACTTTAGAATCAGTCTAGGAGTGACGCCTTCACACCAAACCCACTCCTGGTCGTGAAAGGAGTCCACGATGTTCAGCGCCGACAGGAAACAGTGTCTGGCAGATTGAATCCAGTGCGATATGTCCAGTTCCTTCCAGATGGACTCCTTCCCATCGAGCGTGGAGAAGGACTTGTATCTACCCGTGACGGAGAGCAGGAGGAGATACACTTTCGTGTCTCCGTTGGAGGATAGGCATTCCAGCTACGCTTCAGCACGAAGAACGACCCATACACGCTGATACTCGGACAGGCAGGGACCTGACGGACTTTCTGCGGACATGGCTCAATAAGAAGGTGAGAATAGCACTCGCTTCACTCATCTTGTCAATTGCGAAGAAAGCGACGACTCTTCCCTTCCCAAATTGCAGGCAATGGAACCATGGAAGAGGCGAAGTGGAGCAACGGTATCTTGGTGTTGGAAGGAGACGGTGAATAGAATGGGGTGTGACTGGAAGTGGAGGAGAAAGCACGGATGCCCGAGTGGTCCAAGGGGTTACGTTAAGGCCGTAATGTGTTCGCACTCGAGGGTTCGAGTCCCTCTTCGTGCATTTCTTTTTGTCCCTTTGAGCGATTCTCTTTTCTTTCCGGTAACAACTTCTCCACGGGATAGGGATTGGTAAACGAAACAAAAGAGGAGGATAAAGAACCGAAAGGAATGACACGCGTCACTCAGCAACCCTTCGGACGAGCAAAAGTCCATGAGGAACGCAACAACCCGCGTTGGAGCACCGTTTCACGTGCAAATCGAACAGGGAGAGGAAGTGGGAGCACTGATCACAATCTACCTCTGACAGAGAGCGAACACATTTACTCGGATTGCAGCATGTCGTTGCGTGAATCAACTCCAGCTTCGTTCGCTCGCACTCGGGAACGGAGCAGTGCTCTGTTTCGCAGCCACAAGCGTGCTGCAACACATCATCCAGCACGATCTCGTCGTCGTGAACGTGATCGAAGTGGGATTCTTCCTCACACAGGAAGCGAAGTCGGCGAGGCTTCTCGTCCTCCCTGTCAAGCTCGGCTGCGGCAATAATACTGTTTCCATCCGCGTTCTGGGAAGCGGCGGGATCGATCGGAATCGGAACGCAGGAGTGGGCGTGGGAGAAGTACTGGTGACAGCTGTCACAGACATGGAAACCAGAGCAATAGGGACACACCCAAACCGTTCCGCGCAAAAGAGTTCTTCGGCACTAGATGTGACAATGAAGACGAAGAGGCACAATGGTGCAATTCCAAAAGGAGAGATGACTTGTATCGTGTGTGGAGTAAAAGAGAATCATCATGGAGCTGAACATGGCGTGTCGCAGCTAATCATCACTCGCAATCGTGAACACGACAGTGTTGAACTGGAGGTGGTTTTCCTGCGAGAGGCTGAGGAACAGCGAGCGCGTGTCGAACACGGAGGAGTGGATCACTTCCTCTGCCGTGCTTTGAATCGTGCCGCCAAACTCTGCCGCCAAATCCAACTTCTGCAACTCAGGGCTGGTTTGGACGCACTGCTCGCAGAAGCAGAGTCGCGATGAGATCGGCACAAATCGGCTCGATTTCGGACCGCTCTCCTTGCACACGAACACTCTCTGCGACTCCAGAAATCGCCTGCAATTCGCGCACTGCGGATGGAGTTTCACGATAATAAAGTGCGCCTTCTGGTCCTTCAGACACTCGTACATCTTCTGCGTCAGCACGCCCTTCTCCGCCCTTCTCCGCCCTCTTCCGTCCTTCCCTGGCGTCAGCGCCGCGTCCAGTTCGGGAGAGAACGGAGTGGCGCCCGCGTCGAAGAGATCGCTGCACTTGGTCTCGATCGCCTCGAACCAGTGGTCGTCGGGGAAGAGTGGGACGTGGAGTAGTGCGTCGTCTCGGAAGCCGTACCGTCCTGTGAGGTATTCGTCCACCAGGTTGGTCTCCTCGCACACGATGCCGCGTTCGTGCGCTGTCTTCAGCAGCTCGTGGTACCACCGCTGGAGAACCGCGGCGCTTGGCATGCGCTGTTCGGGAGGGTGGGAGAGACTACGGTGGATTGAGTCAAGTGCGCTTACAATACGTAATCGTCTCCCTTCAGCGGCGGACACGCCCAGATGTACACACGCTCGAAGCCGCGACGCTTCGCGTAGTCCAGGTAGCCGATCACCATCTCCTGGTGCACGCGCTTCCGGAACGAGGCGGGCGTGAGGTAGTTGACGCTGTCGAGATAGGACACGTACACGCAGCGCCGGTTGAGCGTGGAGGCATCTAACGACTCGTTCACGTAGAGAGTGAAGAGAAGAACGTCGACGGAGTGGATCTTCTTCGCCTCAGAACGCCTCTCTTGCCTCACCTGGAACAGGCAGATGCACTTCTGCGTGTAGTGTATGCAGTCGGGAAGCGCGCAGTTCCGGAAATACCACCGAAATCGGAACCCGAGGTCCATCTGGCGCTTCTACAACTCACGCTCCGGTCGCTCGCCCACCTCGTTCAGCACCACGCGCACCGACAACCCTTCGGGCTTGATCATGTCCTCAACCAACGAGTTGTACTTCGCACTGACGCGCTCACACTCCCTCTGAATGGCCTCCTGAATGCGCTCCTCGAGAAACACACTCAGCTCGGTCGTGGGAAGGAAGTCGAGAAGGTGTTTGCTCTTGATCTGGTGGAGTGGGTGGTGGAGCGAACACTCGGGACACAGCACGTCCTCCACGCCCGCCTTCAGCGCGATGCGGTCGTTGTAGAAGAGGCACACCTTGTGGAACCACCGACGACAGCGCATGCACGTGACCCACTAGGAGAGAGAGGAGAAGTGGGAGTTACGGGCTCACACGACGGCTTGTTCTCGCGGAGGAAGAGGTGCGGTTGAGAGGCGAAGCAAGAACAACACACCACGGTTTGGAGCGAGGCGCTCACGAAATACCGCCGATTCGGGGCGATCATGCGACCGCAGACGGAGCAGTGGAGCGAGGCGGCGTCGTAGAACTCGTCGCTGCACCTGCACAGCGCGCACACGCGACCACTCCCATCGCGGTAGTACTGCTGCCGAAGACGCTCGTCCTTCTCCTCCAGCGCCTTCCACTGCGCGCGAAACTCCTCCTCGAACAGCGCGGTATACGCCAGAAGATCCTCATTCCCCTACCCCTCACAACAAACAGCAAGGAAGACAGCATTATACACACGACAATTCTCCATCATGTCCTCGAAGTCCTGTCGGAACAGAGCCAGCGACTTGTACTCGCCGCGCGTGGCCTTGGCGGACATCTTGCTGAGGTCCATTTCGTCGAGAATCACACGGTAATAGTCGATGCAACCCTCTGTTGAGGGATCCACCTCGTGGAGGAAGAGTTGGGCGCGACTACGGTGAATGGAACGATGAAACGAAACTCCGCGCCTTGGAGGACGGCGAGGATGCGAAGGAATTCCGCTTTGAGCGAGCCCGGCTTCCACCACGGCGCGAGCGAGTGTTGGATGAGAGTGGAGAAGGAGGAGTAATCGAACGAGGGCAGCGAACTCAGTGGGGAGAGGAGACACAGCGACGGGGGCTGGCTGGATTGGGTCTGGATGTGAGTGTGGAGCAGTGGAGGAAACGGAGTGTGTGTGGAGCGCATGGGTGCATGCGGGACAATTCGGGTCCTTGCAGTAGCGAATGTGGGAAATGAGAATGCGGAGGAGACGACATCCGGTAAACTGCGGGTGAGGAGGAGGAAGGAAGACAACCTGACAATTGGGGACGAAACAAGAGGAAACGTGCTCGACGAGAATGTGGAACCACACGCAGTACTGCTCCAACTACACTCAAGACACAGAAGGAGACTTACGGTGCAGCCCTCCTCACAGGAAGCGCAATGAAGCAGCATACGATACATCATGCTAAACGCAGGAGTCGCACTCGAGATGCCTTCCTCTAAGCAGCGCACACACTTCTCCGGAGTCATGACGATGCTTGAGGGAATACAGCGCACAGACGCCGATAATAGGGGAACCGCTTGCTTCTGAATCGACACACTATCCTCATTGGCGTCGCTTTCAATGCAGATGCGTTTGGAGGGACAAAACGTCTGATTCCCTCTCGAGCCATTCACTTGGTTATCGACCACAAATGCGACAAGAGGAGACTGTTCTTCAATCAGCCTTTGAACCTCCCTCTTGATTTGCGTCTGGACAGCGTCGTCCGAGAGGAGGGTTTGCTATACGGGTGAAACAGAGGCGAAGAAAAACATACATCGCTAATGACGCCGTTGTAGAGATGGCTCACAAGCCGCACCGCCTTTCCGGGACTCCTGGCGCAGTACGCGGGATACGTGCTGTACACATGGGAGTATCTAGGAATGAACGGACAGACGACATCGGCCACATGCGCAGCAGAGTCGCTCGAAGAGCATGGTTTCTGCCGCAGTCCTCGCGTTCCATCAAAACCGGATAGTGCCAAGCTCACTTCACCAACTCCTGTCTGATGAGAAGAAACAGAATGAAAAGTATTATATTACACGCCTCACTCTTCGTAGTTTAGTAATCCTCCTGAACGGAATCGTCTAGCCATGAGTCGCGGCAAGCAGCCTCACCTGTGTTCTCAAAATCCTCTATGAACTCTTTGTCGTCGAAGTCGATAATCTTCTCGTGGGGAGTGTGACTGTGCGTCCTTCTGTGTCTCTTCGTCTCCTTCTTCACCTGCTTGCAATCGCGAATGAACTGCTCCATCTTGCGCAGCACCTCGTTCGGCATCGTGTCCAGGTCGATCTCGATGTCCTCCTGCTGCATCGAGTCCGCCGGCACGTTCTCCCGAATAATGCTCACAATTCCCGCCAAGTCCGCGCCGTTCAGCTGGTTGATCTCCAGACTCAGCGCCTTCTTCTCCTCCACCGTCATCGGGCGGTTGTCCAGCACCGTCTTCTCCGCCTTGCCCGTCTTCTCGTTGATCTCCTGCTCCATGCGACTGATGGTTCCTCGTAGCTTCTCGATCAGCGACGACATCATCTCCATGTCCTCTTGGCGGGAACTCTTGCTCCGCTCGCCGCCCTTTGGACGATGACTCGATAGCCGCGGGATCTTCTGCGGCTCGCTGTACACGGGCGCGCGCTCGCGGCGCGTCGGCGTGAAGAACGTGGGCTTCAGCGCGTCCTCGCCCGCCGCCAGCACCTTGCCCGTGATCTCCACCATCTCCTTCTCGAACTGGTCGCTGAGCGTGTGTGCCATGATTGACACGTCGGACCCTGCCTTGTTGTACAGCAACGCGTTGGAGAAGACGAGTCGCATGCGCGCCGCGTATTCCTCCTTAGTTTGAATGGAGTGGTTCTCGATCTGGCTGCATATGGTGGAAAAGTCCATGGGTTCCTTCACGATGTCGAAGTAGTCAGGAATGTTGAGCGCTACGGTGTCCACAGGCTGCAAGAACGGTCCCGCCCACTTGTGAGCCTACCCCTCACGACCACTGCACACGCGTACCATGATGTGCTTCAGCGACTTGTAGCACAGCGACATCTCGCGCGAGAGTCCGCTCGGAACCATGCTACTGCCGCGAAGGTACGAGATCTGTGTGTGAGGCGAGAAAGTGGAGGGGACGTGGTGAACGCCGGAACGAGTGGACATGAACGAGGGCGCTTGGCGGGAGGACGACCACGACTCGCTCTTGGCGCGGGATTTGGGTTTGGTCGGTTTGGGGTGAGCAACATGTGATGATGAGGTGATGGGCTGGTAACTAGGAATGAGACGGATTTCGACACGAGGACAATTTCTCGCAGAGAATGATGCTCGTTTTGGGGTCGTAGGTGCCCACGAGGACGAACGGACCTAATCGGTTCTGTCCCTCGCCCTTCACCTTGTAAACGGAGTCCGCCTTGGTAAACTGAATCGACACGTTGTTCTCCGTCATTCGCTTGGGAGGATTGATTCGCATCCAGAAGTAGCCGTTGTAGATGCCGTCCTGAGGACCCTCCACGCCCTCCGTCGGGAGCTTCATGGAAAAACGGAAGTCGCTGCTGGCTCCGTGAATCACGCCGTCCACTCCCATTCCCCACAGGCCGTACCACACGCACATCTTCCCGTCGTTGATAAAGTGACCGTCCAGGATGGGGTGTGTCTTCTTTCGATCATCTAGCCATTCAGAGCAAATGAGGAGCACGACATGCCATCACAAGACTCTCTTCTTCCTGTGCATCTTCCTCCTTTATCGGAGTGGATTCCTCTTCCTTGGTTGGAGTGGATTCCTCCTCCTTGGTTGGAGTGGATTCCTCTTCCTTCACTGAAGTAGGCTCGTCCTCTTTCACTGAAACGGATTCTTCCTCCTTCACTGGAGTGGATTCCTCCTCCTCCATCGCTTCCTCCTTTTCTTCGGGATTTGGATTCTCTAGAACACTCACACAACGTGACGGAGAGTACCTTCGACAGCGGGAGTGGAGGTCTTCATTTCTTCTTCCTGGGGAATCTCTTCATTCTTAACTTCAGGCTCCTCCTTCGGTTTTTCCTCCCTACAAATCAAATCGAACCAACTCGATTCACTCCATGGGTTGAGGTGGGTTCGATACTGACTCCTCGTTCATAATGAAGCACTGAAATAGATCTATGATTCAATACCGAGAAGGATGAATGCTTGAATTGAATAATCGAATTCAAATATGGAGCCACGAAACGTTGATCCTTGGCGAAACGCCCATCGGGGTTTCATTGACCTTCCTGCCTCCCAATTCTCCCGCTATGCTTCTTGTTCGGGGTGCTCAATTCGTCTTCCTGTTGTTCCTCCATGCTTCTTATCAGAGCCACCCGTTTTGTCTCCGAATGATACTTGCCAATGAAACCCAATTGCAACTATCACGGACAACCCGCCATCGCTATAAGCGATAGGGATGTAATACACATCTTGATTCTGAAAGAACGCGCACTACACTACTTTGAAAACAACGCACACTACACAACTCGCCTCTGCAAGAAACAGGAAAACACTAAAACGCTCCCTTCAGAGAGGTGTTGCAGCACGGGCAGTAGCCTCCCTTGATGTCGTCTTTAGAAATGACATAGCCGCAGCCAGGACAATCCATCGCCACAACCACCTGACCCAAGGGCCGCGAATAGCTCACGCGTTTCGTCTTGACGTTGTAATAGAAGCCGCGACTGTTCTCATCGTAGTACTTCTGCCAGCCGTACGGACTGTCGTTAACGAACTCCTCCTTCGGCAGACTCCACGACGACAGCCACTCCTTCCGGTTGAAATAGTACACGCGCGAGTCCTTCAGCATGCACGCTTCCCAGCCCTCGGGCAGACTCACCTGCGTCTTGCGGTCCATGTTGCACACGAAGACGGGCTGGATGAAATCGCGCATGCTTTTGGAATTCGTCGACTCAACCAGCTCCTTGATCACCGTGTTCTGGTTCAGGATCGAGTTGTTGTACTCCACGCAGCTCAGACACGCCATGTTCTTCGACGACGTCTTGCGGTCCTGGCTGTTGATGTACCCGCAGCAGTTCGCGCAGCAGATGCGATCGCACTTGATGCAGTGGCAGCAATACGCCGGCTCCAGCGGACCGAAGCACACCTCGCACGTGGCGCTGATCGACTGCTGCACGATGCGGTCCAGCGACTGCGACAACATGCGGTACCACGTCTGCGCCTCCGCCGGCTCCTCGAACTCCAGGTAGAAGCGCTCGAACGCGTTCTGCGCGCAGACAGCGTTAGCAGTGGTCTTGTTGTAGCGGTACTCGAACATGTCTAGAGGTGAGCGAGCGAGAGCAGGCGCACAGAGCTCGTACTTGGCGAGGACGGACAGACTGACCTCGCTGTCGAACTGGTTGGCGAAGATCACGAGATCGGAGAACAGGAACGCCGTCACGGGGATGCGCTCGCGGTGGTACACCCACGTGCAGCGCATCTAGAGATCACTGCCGGAGAGAGCGCGAACGTATTTGAGGAGCTTGCGGGATGCCTTCATCAGCATGAACTTGGAGCCGAGGGAGTTCTGAATGCTCAGCTTCAGGCTCGTCTCCTTGTCTCCGTTCATGGCGGAGTCGCACTCCTTCGCCACTTCCGCGATGAGGTCCAGCGCTTTCTATGGTGAAGGGGAGTGGGAATGGCGACCTGGATGAACGGCATGTCGGGATGATCGCTGGGAGTGCGCTTCTGGAGCTCCTTGAGGAGGAGCTGGTAGCGGGGAATGCGCTGCACCGGCATGATCAGGAAGCTCTATGCGTGAGAGGAGAACAGTGAGAAGGAACGGTCAACTCCATGCCGCGACAGGCCGGGTTCTTCCTGCAGGTGGCAGAGAAGTTGGAGAATTTGGAGGTCTTCTTCAGCTCGCGGATGGCGGCAGTCGCCTTCACTTGCAACTTGCAGTAATTGGAGTACCTACGCATTGCCATCCAAACGAGCGTATCACATTTTAAAAAACGGACAGAATTTGAGGAGAACGGCTCCGAGGTTGGCGTTCGCGTAGTCGGGACAGTCACTGTCCTGGTTGACGGCCGCGTTGAGACTCTCGAGCAGCTTCTTGTTGATGTTCAACAGAACGGGGATGTTGCCGAAGATGCCCATGATCAACTCTTCACTGACAATTCTCTTCTTCCTCATCGGCTCCATGAAGACGTTCACGATCGTCCTGCCCGTTACCAGCAAGCCCAGCGCCTACTCCAGGTCTCTCACATAACGCTCCTCCGTCTCTACGATTTCCTTACAAACGTATCCTCTCTTCTTAAGCGTGCTGTTCATCGTAGTCAAGAGGGTTGAAGCAATCTTTCATGGGCAAACCCAATATCAGATTGCAACCGCGGTTATTTCCGAATCCAGGCGCGGACGAGTCGACCCGCTTTCCTTCCTTATTCTCATTCGCTCGAGGATGATTTCCTCCAAACTCATCCAATTCGGAAGGCAGTGCCTGCGTCGTCCCCTTCCCATCCCTTTCCAGCGAGTGGGGAAGAATGGTCTCCTGTCCCTTCAGGTTGTGCCGCTGCGCTACGCGTCTACAGCGGACACTGCAAAGACGGAAGAAGAGACGGGGCGAGTGATCGTGAAGCGGTGTTGCGTGCTTTTTGCTCATAACGCGTGTAGAAACGAGGAGCAGGAACAGGAAGTGAAGGAGTTCTTGCGTCTGATCAACACGTGCAACTATCGCAAGTACTATGTCGCTTCTTTCCGCGCGAATAATGCCTAGTTTGCGGATAGAGCAAAGAAGCTGCAGTACAGCGACCTATTGCTGACACCGGGAGTGATTTCTTCAACAAGCAGTGACGCGTAGGAGCTGTCGTCGACGGTCAGCTACCTGTATCGTTTGGGTTTGAATCGGATGATTATCCAAACGTTCAACTACTACGAGAAGAGGAGCGCGCTCCCTCTGTTCAACACGGTGTCGATAAAGTACGCCATGCTGTCTGCCGCGCAGCTCAAGGACTCCGAAACGCTGCATCACATATACTCCACGATTATCAACTACCGACGGAACAACCTCATTTTGCGCTGTACGCGGCGAATCTCCTCAGCTTACGTGTAGCGACGTATGTGCGATGCCTCCTCTCCTTGAACGAAGTGAAGGAAGCATCGGCCCTGATCGCGGAGGTGAAGGCCAATCCGTCCTACCTCAAGACCAACATCATCGGCGCAAACGACATTTACACAAACGCAATCCTGGGCTTCTACGAGGGCCAGTCGTATGATCACTGCCTCCAGCTGTTCAAATCCGTCCGTCCCAAGGGCGAGTACACGAAGGAGGTGCGAGAAGGCAAGACGAGGGAGGAGGAGTGGAAGCTGATTCAGAATTCCAAGTGCTACAGCGCTGTCATCGGGAGCTGCTTCTATCTGAAGGACTACGCCGCAGTGCAGTACTTTTACCACGAATGCCGACGAATGGGAGTGTTCCCCAATTACGTCGAGAGCCTGATGATGGCGCAGAGTTTCCTCTACATGGCCAAAGGCGAGTCGCAGCCGAGCGATACTGCGGGTGTTCTGAAGGGGATTCCTGAAGCGGAGAGGTAATTGCTGATTGCTGCTGTGATCGTTAGAGAACGGTATCTAGCGAGCCGCAACACAATCGAGGAGTGGCGAAAGGCGGTGAAGCAGGTGTTTATCGCCTGGCATTACAATACTCCCCACCGTCCGAAGTACGATCCTCGCACTTCTTCGATCTGTGCTTAGCGTGAATTGACGGTGACTCATAGGTCTGTATCAGGAGTGCAACACGGATGTTGCGAATACGCTCTGCCTTGTCGCTGGACTGTACGACATTCACCACTTTTCGAACAGGGACCTGGCGAACTCCAAGTTCGTCGTGAAGATGGGAGCGAACGAAACGGGCTTGAAGCAGATCATCCGCTTCTTGGAAGAGGAGATCTACCCCGTGCTTCCCTATAAGCGAGAGGTGAGCGCTACCGCCGTTGTTGACGGATAGGACAATCGAATCGTGGTGCAGGTTCCTGATGCGCAGCAGTGGCTGAGTGCTCGCAAGATGCTCGACCTCGCTTTGAAATGCTCTGTTTGCTGACAAACACAACACGAACTTGGTATTAAACAACACCTGGTCAAAAGGCTTCAAGGACGTTACGCGCTCTTCTCAGCCTTATTGGCTTTCTCCGTCTTCTTGGCAGCCTTCTTGGGCTTCTCCGCCTTCTCCTTCTTTTCGGTCTTCTTGGCGGGCTTCTTCTCCTTCTTCTCCGTCTTCTTGGTGGTCTTCTTCTCGGCCTTCTCCTTCTTTTCCGTCTTCTTGGCAGGCTTCTTCTCAGCCTTCTCCTTCTTCTCGGTCTTCTTGGCAGGCTTCTTCTCGGTCTTCTTCTCCGCCTTCTTGGTGGTCTTCTTCTCCGTCTTCTTCTCCTTCTTCTCCGTCTTTTCCTCCTTCTCAGCCTTCTCCGCCTTCTTCGTCACTCTCTTGGTGGTCTTCTTGGCGGCCTTGGGAACAAGTCTGTAGGAGTTCGTGTGGCGGTAGTGGGGAGCGATCTCGTTGTTCTTCAGCATCATCTTGATGATGTTGCGAACGCGGGAGTGGTTCAACTCCACGTCGGTGTGGTGCTCCTTGATGTACTTCTCGATGGCGACCATGGAGCTGCCCGTCTTCGACTTCAACTCGGTGATGGCTTCCACGATGTACATCTTGTAGGGAACGGAGGGCTTCTTCTCTGTCTTCTTAGCCTTTTCGGGAGTGGAACTCATAGCGGCACGATGGATATTAAATAATACTGATGTCTGTGTCTATGAAAAAGGGCGCGAACCCACCGCCAAAACAGATAAGCCAATCAAATGCCGCGTTCTGATTCTCCCGATTTTTGCTTGCCGCCGTTTCTGGGTGTGATTATTCCGTCTCGTTCTCCGCCAATTTGCAATCCTCTCCCATTTCCTTTTGCCCGTTCATGTAGCTCTCCCTTCTCTTCTCAAATCGCGATGTATCCGCATGAAAAAACGAAGATTGGGAGAGAACGAGCCCTCCGAAGATGGGTGAGGAAAACAACAATTCAAACACACCTCCTCTTCTTCGTCGCTTCATTCTATCCAACGATACCGTCCCTGCCTTCCATCTGCCAGCCGCAGATTCCGAGCAGGGTCTTCTATCTCGCACACGACACCCGCTTCTGTATCTCTTTCGGAAAGAGGCGTGAATGGGCCTTCTCTTCGCGTCATCTATTCGAATCACCAATCCGTATTCTCCCCGTCTTCCTACTCATTTTCTTCCGGTTGGTTTCGATGATGGGATGATGACATGGAACGGAACAAGAAGTCGGGATACACTACCCCTCTATCATCCACGTTGTAACCTACACGCTTCTGCATCCTCACTGCTATCTATATCACTTCGGAGGTTCACTTGTTTCAACGATTTGGTGCAAACAAACACTCCACTTTTGGTCCTCAAGATCCTTCTTCGCTCCCTCCTCAATGCGCTTGATGTATGACTTGGTTCCTGCATCACTCTCGTCGCCCACTTCGGGCAACGACTTCGGGTCGATACCGTACGCCGTCTACACAGTGCATGCATCTGCGCATTCCTACCAGCACGTCACTCACGGAGAGGAGGTTCATGCAGTTCTGGAACATGCCGATGTTCTTCCTGCACGCGGAGGAATTCAGCTATCCCTCACCACAGCTCCATAATGTTCACGATCTTGCGCAGGCCCTCAGGGGTACGGAACATCTCGGGAACGAACGGGTACAACCGTTTGCACACGTCCTCGTTGTCGAGCACAGACACTATATTTCGCTCCTTCGCGTACTCCATGAGATCCAGCGGCAGCGTCCGCTCAATCGCATCTCTGTCGTTCTTCTCCTTCTGTCTACGCGATGAGTGGAACGAACAAGAAAACGACAGCGTTGTGAGGCACAGCTCAAACGAGGTCACGAAACGGGTGTACATCGTGTCGTCGTTCTCCTAGTCCTCAGTCGGAAGGTGTGTCACGCACCTGGCACCAGAAGAAGTAGGGAAAATCGTCCTTCCACGCTTCCTTCTTGCGGAGAAGCAGTATTACGGAGGACTCTATCTCCGGATACTAGCCATTACACAGACCGCTCTGTACCCACTCTCAAAAACTCGTGCTCGTATGTGACCGGAATACTCTACACGCGTCACCAAACTCCGCAGCCACGAAGCCTACCAGCGTACTCACGGTAGATTCTTCATCTATCGGTCTCCAGCGCAGCTCGTAGTTGCAGAACTGGTAGGATTCTTCGTCGTACTCGTAATCCTCAGTCACCTTCCTGCAGAACAATTCCAGCATGCCCTGCTCGTCTATCGGCGTCACGCGAATCGAATCTTCCCCGATTCGGTTGTTATTCACTCTGCCAGCACGAATCGAAATGACGAGCTCGTACTAGTTCCTTATCGACAAACCGAGTGCGCCCTACAGGACCCTTCGTGATAACGGGTTTCATGGACATCTGTCAAAACGAAATGACGAAACAAACACCACAACTATGTTACATAAGAATACCCAGGTAGACGGATCGACTGTACTTCTTCTGCAGCTGCGGCCACTGCACCAGAAACGAGTCCGCTACGTAGTACAGCAGATAACCGCTGACGCTCAATCTACACATAAATCCTTTCCACAATTCGCACTTCTGCACTCTGCAGAAACTCTCGATAAACACGATTCGGCAGGAAAGCACATTCAGCACACGGAAGAGCGCGACGCAGAACGCCACGGGAATGCACGTGCCCGGACCGTTGACTAGCAGAAGAGACGGCTTCTCCTGCAGAACCAGGAAGAAGCAGGACACCAACGCCCTCAGCGTGGAAAAGACAGATGACACATAGGACTGTCCCACCTCTCTGCAGCGCGGAATGCTGCGCGTGGAATACTCGAAGCCGAACTACTTCTCACCAAGGACCGCAACAACAACGTCATTCTCCTTCAGGTGCGCGAGACTCTTCGTGTCCGTCTCGGCGTGCACAAACACGACAGGGTTGTAGAGCGCGGGATCAAGACCCTTGATCAGATTGATCATTTCACTCGTATGACCCCCTATTTGTCACCACTCACAATCCGTCACGACCCGACCCCAGCACGATCATCGTTTTCAGTGGCGCTTGTCCCCTCCCGTCATTCCGCTTGAAGTACGCGTAGGCGATGTAGAGAAAAAGAAAGAAGGCAACGACGAAAGAGAGCAGGAGCGCATCCATGAGAAAAGAAAAATGCTCAAACGGGGGATCGAACCCCAGACCTTCGCGTTATTAGCACGACGCTCTAACCAGCTGAGCTATTCGAGCTTGCATTTCTCTCTTCCCTGCCCTCTAAGAGCACTCCTTCTTCCCTACTCGCGTCCTTTCCTAACGAATCCCAGGACTCCGATGCAACGCGTTGTCATCACCGGTATCGGAGCCATCACGCCCTTTGGCGTCGGTATGGAGCACTGCTTCCAGCAAATCGTCGCGGGGAGAAGCGGGATTGTCGTAGTCTTGGGGAAGCAGCTGCTCATCCCGTAGGCACTGCCATCTCAGGTGTTCGAGAAGTGCAAGTGCCGCATCGGCGCTCCCGTTCCGCGCGATTCCCAGCCCCGTTGGACTCTGCGTCCTCTCTGATGTCCAGATGCGTACGATCCAAAGGCGTATGGAGTGGACACGAAGGCAACCAAGCCGAACGTGATTGGCTACGCAGTGGCGGCGGCACAGGATTGCTTTGAAGTACCGACTTCTCGCACCGTGAACTGTAGAACGCACAACTTCCCTTGGAGAAGGGTCCCTACGCGAAGGATCGAATCGTTTGTCTTGCCCATTCTATTCACTGTAGGGCGTGTTCATTTCCACCGGAATTGGGAACATAGAGGAAGTGGACGAATCGTGTGCCCTGCTTGATTCTGGAAAGAGGTCTGCGCGAGCGTGCTCCATCAGCAATAGACTCAGTCCCTTTTTCGTTCCCAGGATCCTGAGCAATCTCCCCGCCTCCAACGTGTCGATTCGCTTCGGCTTGAAGGGGCCTTGCGTCAGCAACAACATGGCATGCGCGTCTTCCGCGCACAGTATCCTGGAGGGTGTTCGGTGCGTGGTACCGCCCTGTCTCTCATTCCTAGCGCCATTCGCTATGGGGAGTGTGACGCTGCGCTCGTGGGAGGGACGGAGAGCTGCATCGGGCGCCTGGGCTACTTTGGGTTCAGCGCAATGCACGCTCTCTGCCCCCACTTCAACGACGAGCCGCAAAAGGGATCGCGTCCTTTTGACAAGCGGCGCTGCGGCTTCGTGATGGGAGAAGGCGGCGTTGTCATGCTGCTGGAGTCCTATGAGCAGGCAACGAAGCGAAACGCTCCTATTCTCATATCCTCCATTGTCATCGGAATCGCCCTTAACGGCACTGCGAAGTGGTCGATGGGTTTACAAATGCGGACGCGTATCACATCACATCTCCGTGTCCGAACGGAGCGGGAGCGAGGGCGTATTGCTGACTGTCGTTGTTTCCGTGTAGCTGCATGGAGCATCTTCTCCAGAAGGCGTCCGTGCATCCTGAGCAGGTGGGGTACGTGAACGCGCACGCGACAAGCACACAGATCGGGGATCGTGCGGAAATGCAAGCGGTTCATGACGTGTTCAAGGAGTGCACGAACTCGCTCTGCGTCTCCTCAACCAAGGTGAGTCGCGTGTGTCCGTTCTCAGGGGCAGGGAGCGACAGGTCATTTACTGGGAGCGGCGGGTGCGTTGGAAGCGGGTATTTGCGGCTACGCGCTGAAGCGTGGAGTTCTCCCTCCCACGCTGAACTTGGACGAGACGGACATCGACTTCGGGTTCAACCTGATCCCCAAGACATCCGTTCAGAAGGAGGTAGAGTACGCGTTGTCAAATTCCTTTGGTTTCGGTGGCGTGAATGTGAGCTTGCTGTTTCGCAAAATCAACTGTCTCTGTTTGTTGGCAATGGTTTATCGATCGCGTTTCGGTACGGAGAATGACTGTTTGTATCCTGTTCCGTCGCTGACACATGTGACGTGGAAACTGGGGAAGGCGTTTCATTGTTTCGGCACACTTTCCTGTACACTGAGCAATCATTCTCACTTCCCGTTCCCGGTTTCTTTCGTGCGATTTGTATGAGTGGTGCGCTCAATTCATTTGTGAGTGCCTCGTTCTCCTCCTTACGCGTAGGGGGCCATGTCTAAGCAGTACGTCGATTCGTCCCCAGTGAATACCGTGTCCGTTTCCGAGAACGACGTCTGCGCTCAACGACCCGACTTTGACAGTCTCTGGATGACAACGCCTTCTCGTCCTGGTTTCACGGCAGACCCCACGATTCCGAATGTCGTCGTATGCCGAATCAAAGCGAAGTGACGCTTAGGGCTACGAAGCCCTTCAGCGAATGCACTGCCCTCCCAATACTTTCATCCCGATCACACCCGATGATAGCGCTACGCGTGTGCGGGGAACGAAAATGCCGTCTCCCCAAATGGACTTTCCCGTCATCTCGACAGAGAGCGCCATTGACGCGCTGAAGAAGCATGTGAACGCGTGCTTCTCCTGCAGGCGGTCCGTGATGAAGAAGCTGTGCGTCAAACGAGTCGCCCTCTCTGACCTGCGTCATGACTAGGAGGAAATGCGATACTTCTATCGCGTTGATTTAGATTCTGTAGTTGAAACTCGCTCCATTGGATGGTCTCTATCTCCCGTCCATGGAGAGAGCCCCGTTATCGATTGCTGCCAGTCTGGCTCTCCAGATAATCCGTGGCAGGTGAAGCTGAACGCACTGAAGGACGCCGATGAAGGGAGGGAGGAGATCGTCGTCCCCTTTTCGGAAGATGTGGGGGTTTGTCCCAATTGTGGCGTCGTTGTGTCAGACGATGCGGAATTCATCGAGAGTGGAAGCAATCCGAGTTGTCATCTCTGCGGAGGCACCGGATACGCGCATCGCGTTGTGATGGTCCGGTGCGAGCACAAGTGCTTCACTTCCTCTCAGCAGCTGAATCGCTCCCATTTGCACGATGATTTGCTGAGAACGGGAAGGGGACAGCTTGTGTACTCGTTCGTCCTGCGCGGGTGGTTTGAATGTGTAGAATGGGTGGAAAGAGGATTATTCCCGGAAACGTCTTTTTAGATAGTAGTCTGAATGAGTTAATCTCTGAACTGTGTGCTCAGGCCGACAAGGAGGCTGTCAGGCAGAGCGGCGTCATTTGTCAGCAGCAACTGTATGTCTCCGTTGTTCCAGTGAGATATCTGGAATGCACCAGCGGACAGAAGGAGTTCCACGTGGTTGTGTACGACTACGACCGGAAGGTCATTTGTGATGACTTTCCTTCCGTCTTTGGCAGTCTCTTCTCCCGCCCTAACCCATCTCGCCCCCCTTTCTAGAAAGGCGTGTTTCATATACGGGGAGGAAACGGAGCGTTCTTGTCCAGTGTTATGGCGCGTTTGTTGAACGACACTCGTTTTAGCGGGAAAGCGTTTCGCGTGGAAGGAAGAGTTGCCGCCAAGTTCACATTTATCTTCGATTATGAGCGAATTGACGCCGGACGCACTCAAGAACGCGCTCTCTGAGCCATCCATACAAAACGTTGTTGTTCAAGTCCTCTTCCCAACCCTCCGTAAGATCTAGGTCACCAACATCAAGTCCAGTAATTCGGATGCCTCTGGAACCAAGCGACATGTGTAGGATGCTTGTGTACCCCCTCATTGGGCAGTTTGATTATCTCCGATGGAACGACTGCGGTGCGTGCGCTAACCACTACCCAGCAGAGCGGAGTGCCTGTCTGTCGTGTTGTGTTACGTTTAGCTCATCGACAGCGGCACTATCACGAACAATACCATCATCCGAGTCATATCATCGAAGACCGTGAAGGCATCGTATTCGTTCGCTTTCCTGTTCATCGTAGCGCCATTCTCCTCACCAGCATCGAAGTGCTGAAGCAGTGCAATCATGTGATTGGAAATCCCACTGTGATGATGACAGTAATTGTGCTGCTCGCTCGCTCATCCGTAGCCCAACTCTGCGGCTCCCAAGCAGCAACCGATGCAGCAGTCCACCTATCAGCAGCCAGTGCAGCAGTCCACGTACCAGCAGCCTGTGCAGCAGTCCACGTACCAGCAGCCCGCCTATCAGCAGCCTGCACAGCAACCAACCTACCAGCAGCCGTCTTATCAGCAGCCGTCTTATCAGCCGCCGCCACACCCCACATACCAGGCTCCACAGCCCTCCTACCAGCAGCCTGCGCAGCAGAACAACGGCTACCGCGCGGCCATGGCTCCGCCCACGGGCAACAACTTCCAGATCGACTACACACGGGTGAATCAGATGCCGATCTCCGCCATCTACCCCTTCCTGGACCACAACTGGTTTATTCGCGTAGTCTGCAGTGCTCCACGTTCATCAATAGTGCCGCGTCACCAGCAAGTCGAGCATTCGCACTTTCAATTCCGCCCGCGGCGATGGCAAGCTCTTCAGCATCGACCTCCTCGTACACTCCCACTCTTCCCGCTCATGCCCGTAGGACAAGGAAGGAGGCGAAATTCGCATCTCGTTCTTCAGCGAAACGGTCGATCTCTTCTACTCCTATCTCGAGGTGGGCAAGGTGTACGACTTCTCCAACTTCAAAATCGGCTATGCCAAGCGTCCATATAACACGCTGAACAACGAATACGAATTGTCGGCGCATCGCGGATGTAATGATTGACGGCTGGCGTCTCACCGCGTAGCTCAAATCGTGGCCGTGGCGGACGACAAGGACATCCAAATCCAGCACTACAACTTCGTCACCATCGCCGACGTCGCCAAGACCGAGCCCAAGAAAACCGTGGATGTTTTGGCCATTGTCGAAGTCGTCCCTATTTCGGCCACTCACCCATAGTCGTACGAGCCCATGACGACCTTCCGCTCGCGCAAGGGCAACGACATGAAGCGCAAGCAGTTGACGATCATCGACAACACGAACAACGTACGGGCGACTGACTGTGTTAACTCCAGATGATCAACTTCACGCTGTTCGGCGAGAACGCGATGGTGACGGACGACCGTCTGATCAATCACCCCGTGATCGCGATCAAGGTGGGCGAGGGAGGGTGCTGTGATGTTTAGTCCGCCACCGTCAGCGACTTTGGCGGGCACTCGCTCAGCGGCTTCGACAGCACGTCCTTCCAGCTGAACCCCGACCTGCCGCAAGCCACCGTGCTGCGACAGTGGTACGCCTCCCGCGGGAACGCTGGCGCGGTGAGTCTGAGCACGCCCGTGACGTCGTCGGGCGCGGACCCGCTGAAGCGCAAGACGCTGAGTTGCATCACGGTAGGTGTGAGAGAGAGGGGTGATGCGAAGGAGGAGCAGCTGGGCTACAAGGAGAAGGCGGACTTCATCACGGTGAAGGTGATGGTGCGATCGATCCCGCACGAGCGTCCCGTGTTCTACACCGCGTGTCCCAAGTAAGGAAGGGTGTGCGGTGTGATGGACAGTCCCGCGGGACCCGACGGGCGCAAGTGTCAGAAGAAGGTGACGCAGAACCAGGACGGACAGTGGTTCTGCGAGTCGTGTGGGAAGTGAGGGGTGTGAGGAGTGTGTGAGACGAAGGTCGTTCCCGGCGCCGGCGTATCGCTACATGCTCAACGTGGAGATCGTGGACTACACGGAGTCGCGTTACGTGAGTCTGTTCAACGACGAGGCGGAGCGTCTTCTGGGGATCAAGGCGGAGGAGCTGAACGCGCTGCAGCTGAGCAACAGCGAGGCGTTCGAGCGCGTGTTCCAGAGCGCGCTGCTGAAGGAGTACGTGATGACGCTGCGCGTGAAGGTGAGGGAAGGAGAGGGGCGTGACGGGGTAGTTGGATTCGAGTAACGGGAACTACGAGCCGCGCGTGCGCTGCACCGTCTACCGCTTCGAGCCTGTCGACGAGAACAAGGAGGTGGACAACCTGATCACCATCATCGAGCATCTTTGTCTGTAAACTATACGGATTCTTGTTGGAACAAACACCGCGTCTCTTATTGACGATGCTATCCACTTCTTACAGAGCAGCCTTCTTAGCCTTCTCAGCAGCAATGGCGGCAGCACGGATCTCCAGCTTGC
>ERZ1106948.200-NODE-200-length-30141-cov-40.803164_pt1 | contig 30141 bp, 41 predicted proteins | sample MGYA00403673_ERZ1106948 | MGnify/ENA primary metagenome ERZ1106948 (study PRJEB35170, sample SAMEA104062409) | human gut metagenome | biome: human gut; feature: human-associated habitat; material: faeces | place: Denmark | collected 2012-05-07 ...
CGTTCATGGTGCACGTGGACTCTGAGAAGCACATCCAGTTCGCCGAGAACTCTCCCTACGGAGGTGGTCGTCCTGTAGTGTTAGGGTGATGTGATTCACAATTAGGGACGTGTGGCTAGAAGAAACAGCAAGAACCACGCGGAGAATGCTGAGGAATAAGTGTGCTATTGGCTTTTGTAGAGATTGCTCTGTTTGTGTCAATGACGCACTGTAACAAACACGCCACATCTAATCCATCATAGCGTACAGCTTGTCCTCATCACGGCACTCTCTCTCCACACATCTACCCACTTCCTTTCCGTCCTTGAACTGGACGATGGTGGGAATGGACTGGAGCTTTATAAGGGGATGGAGACGGTAGGGATGGTTGGGATTACCCTACGAATCAGAGAGGAGTGAAAGCCACCACCTTGTAACCGTCTCTCTTCACGAGACACACAAGAACAGTGTTGTTTTTCTGATCCTCCAAGAACAGGTCAAGAACGGGATCGGCGGCTCTACATCTCATGGATCGTCTGTACACCGTACACACAGTCGGGGCACCTACAAATCAGGAGCACAAATAGCACCTACCAGGACTTGCCAGTAGCGGGGTCAATGTCACCAGTAAAGATCACAGAAAGAGAAGGCTTCTTCAGATTCTCCTCCAAGAGAGCAGGGAAGGACTCGACATCGCGAACCACAGTAAAGGAATATCTGAACGTCACTGGTGTTCCCGGTCTACTACCTCTTAGCCATTTCAAACAAATAATAAATGATTATGGATTCGGAAACAGCAAAACCAGTCAAGCACTTCCAATTGTCTTCGTTGATTGGACGCACCAATCGTCAACTGTTCGCCTCTGCGTAATCGTCCCATTGGGGGACGCGTTTGTGGTTCCTGAACTCCGATTGCTTTGAAACAGGATTGGAGGAAGGGAATCACACTCCCGTTATGCAGTAAGATGGGAGGAAAGGGTGATTCGTTCAGTCCGTTTCGATGCTTCAGGAAAACAAGCACGTATCTGTATCAAACAGAACCACATACATGTTACATGAAAGACGAAGAAGTGTAGGCAATCAGAGCAGCACCTTCAGTGATGCCATTCTCCGCCTTCCCAATACTCACGTTGCTCATTCCCAGTTCCTCCAACGCCTTCATCACTCTCGCCTTGTAGCCGGGAATGAAGCGATAAACACTCCCGTCGATGCCCACACTTCCGTCTAATCCATACTCTTTCATATGGTCCAGCACAGCAAACAGAGAAGCACCCATCAAACGCGCAGATCGCGTGATCACGCAATCCACAATCGCGCGAATCGTTCGTCGATCCTCCACGGTGCTGCGCGCGATGCCAAACGAATCGAGGATGCCGCGAATCTCCTCAAACTCCTCACTGTCGTCCAGCAGCACCGTGGTGCACAGTGGAGACCCGAAGCAGTACCGCTCTGCGAACAGACGGTTGTCCATATCGACCGTGGACAGCAGCTCGTTATTCGCGCGAAGCGAACGAATCCACAGCCGAGTCAGCTCTCCCAGATAGTCTCCGCACATCAGCTTTTCCAGGCACTGCTTCCCGGGATTACTCGAATGCGCGTCCACCTCCTCGTCCAGACACGAAATGGGTAATGAGTCGCGATGATGACTGCCCAGCGCTCCCCACTCCATGTCAACGATCATGGTTCGAGACGCGGTTTCAGTGCGCAACTTCGGGATGTTGGAAACCAACTCGAGGTACGCTGCATTCGTGCCGGATCCTAGCACGACTCCAATCGCAGCCTTGTTGTTATGATAAGAGTGGGAGATGAGCGTGCCGACGCTGTCGTTACACAGCGCCACGATTTGCATGTTGAGTCCCAGCTCCTGCAGCTCCTGCTGGAGTAGCTTCACAGGATCCTTTCCGATGCAGTCGGGAACGTTCATCCCCTTCGTCCACTCCATCAGACGCCCACTTCTCAGCGAAAGCGTGTCACAGGGAAATGAGAAGGACAGCCCAGCCTTGATTCCGTTCTCGGGGTCGACTTGCTTCACGCACTGTGCAACGAAGGAAAAGAGGTCTTTGCTAGAACCCGACTTCGCTTCGGGACTGTACGAACAGGAAGAGCAACGCTCAATCCGGCTTCTGCCCCCTCCCTGGAAGAAAATCTTTGAAACGCGAACGTTGGATCCTCCCATTTCGATAGAAAGCGCCATTCCCACTTCATCCCCTAGGGAGATCAACGCAAATCGCTATCCACTACCCGACATTAACGAATTCACGAACGACGGAACCATCTTCAGGTCGGACTCTTTTCCTGACAACCCGTCAACCATTTGGCTCTTCACGTAGTCGGAGAAGGCTACCATTTTCTCAACTGGAAATGAAAACACATCCTTCAGCAGGTCCATTTTTCTGCACGCCCAAACAGAATCGCGGGAATCAACAAACAACGCCAGTTGCTATAAACAGATCACATTACAGATTCTCTTCTCCGTACATATCGATGAACACCTGCTTGGGGTTCACCTTCTTCGCAGGAAGCTCTCTGCAGTAGGGTCCGCGAATCTCACCCAGAAGAGTCTTCTGTCCGTTGATGCCTTCACAGCTCTCGGTTCCGTTCATAGGCTTCGAACCGTACTTGTTCAGAGGAGGAAGCTTGCCGTCCTTACGGATCTGGTTGATGAGCTCCACAACGGTCTTGGGGGTCAAGTCCTCCTACGCGTCACACAGCGGCGAGTGCCGTTACGTAGTAGTCATCGTTGATCTGAATCATGGGAGCGTTCGTGCAAGCACCGAGGCACTCCACACGCAGCAGGGTGAACATACCGTCGGGAGTGGTCTCGCCGTCCTTGATGCCGAGCTCCTTGGTCAGCGTCTGGAAAATCTCCTCGGCACCGCAGAGCATGCAAGGAGTGGTGATGCACGCCTGGATGAAGAACTTGCCGACCTTCTCACTACGCATCAGGACTGCGCGCTCCGAGACATACGTTCTGTACATGGTGTAGAATGTGGCCACTTCATACACCTTGGTCGGAGGCATCTCTAAGATTTCGGCCACTTTGTTCATGGCGGCGAGAGGGAGGTAGTTGCCCGGCTACAATGAAACCAACGAGAAGGGACATACCACCTGTCTCTGAGCAAGATCGAGCAGAGGCATCACAGCAGACTGCTTGTAGTTCTTTGGGTATCTCTTCATAATCTCATGCACTCTTCTATAATTGTCGGCAGTGAAATCGAAGGGCGTATCGACATTGTTCTCAGGGCTGTCATAGTGCTAGAAAATGAGCCCACGGCATGCTCGCATCCCTACCTGCACAGTCTTACCAAAGTGCATAAAGCGCGCCGCGGTCTACGCCCCATAAACAGGAACAACGAAAACGTACCACAGGGGCGAACTTTGAAGCACTTACAGCACGGCAAGAAACGGATGAAAGAGCACGGAACATCTAAGGCAATATTTGGTGAGATCAAGGCAAGGAGAAATACTCTTCAGTAGTCGCATGGTCTTCGTTATCAAGCACTCTGAACCACTGTACGTCTCGCGGACCATCCCACTTATTCAGTAACGATGAACCGAATCGTCATCAAGGGTTTCTCTTCGTTCTGCAGGACTCCGTGCGTATCGAACCGTTGTGTGAGTGCCGTCGGAAACGGTCCGTTTGGCGTGTTCACTCGTCCCTTTGCAGAGCCGGCTGAGGGTGATGCAAAGGGCGAGAAGGCGGAGAGAGTTCCCACCGATCCGGAAGTGTAATGGGATTGTTTCGCTCCTTACGCGTAGGATGAGAAAGGCCCTCGATTTCTCCATCCCGATTGAGAAGCTGGACACTCCGGAAGAAAGATATAAGCGCATCACGATGCTCAACAGAAAGCCGTATCAGATGAGCAGCTCGGTGCTCAACAAGTATTTCAAACTGTTCGTGTTGACTGCCGTCCTGTCACGACTAGCTGCACAGGGGAGGAAGACTTCGAGAATCTCCAGAAACTGCTCCGCTCCCTGGATACAAAGAAGTATGTCCTGAATCCCGTTGCCATTTGTAATCGTTGTGTGTGTTGCTCATTCGCAGACAACTTGGTGAATACGCTTCTGACTTGGAAAACCCCGAGCGAGGTGTACGATAGTATGTGCGGTGTGCGTCCGTGACGACTAGTACTCCGACTCCACCCTGTGATTATGGAGAAGTGCGACAAGAGTACCTTTAGCTTGATCATTTCTGCGTGCGCCAGTTCTGGACATGAGGCTGATATTCCAAGTACGTGTGATGTTGGAGTTGTTACGGAACAGAGATTGTGCGTCTCTCCTACCCCAAGTGGTCATCAGACGGTGCCTATCTGGACTCTGCCCTAAAGTGTGATTGCCTGTTTTTCGTGATGAGTAGAATGCTCGTTCAGTCAAAACGACTGGGAACGGCATACTCGCTGGTGACCTCATTCCCTCCCAAGTTTGCTTCTGCAAGTGCCGAGGTTCTTGAAGAGATGCTCCAGGCCGCTGTGACGGCGAAGGATCGTAAGAGAGTAGGGATGATGGTGGGTTGTTGATGGGAAGGCGGAAGGCTTGTATTTGCTGTTGAAGAAGAACTGGAATGTGGACAAGCCATATGAGATTGTGGGAGAGCCGGAGCGTCCCTATTTGAAGGAGAAGAAGGCGAAGAAGGGAGAGAAGAAGGAGGAAGGAGAGAAGGAAGAAAAGGAAGAAAAGCATGAGGAGAAGAAGGAAGAGAAGAAGGAAGAGAAGAAGGAAGAGAAACGTAAGGAGAAGAAGGAAGAGAAGAAGGAAGAGAAGAAGGAAGAGAAGAAGGAAGAGAAACATAAGGAGAAGAAGGAAGAGAAGCACGAGGAGAAGCATAAGGAGAAGAAGCACGAGGAGAAGCACGAGAAGCACGAGAGGCACGAAGACAAGAAGCACGAGAAGCATGAAGACAAGAAGGAAGACAAGAAGGACGAGAAACATGAAAAGCATGAAGAGAAGAAGCACGAGAAGAAGGACGAGAAGAAGGAAGAGAAGCACGAGAAGCACGAAGAGCACAAGAAATAATCTCATTAGCTACTTTTACTAGGGTTTTCCCATGTTTACTGAAATACCCTCCATTTCTGGACTTTTCATTTTGTCGTTTGGTTATTCGAGTCCTTTTCAGACAGAAGAAGAGCCATGCCATTCAACGAAGAGTTCTTAAATGCAATGAAGGCAAAGCAAGCCTCGCAATGGCAATGTCCTAGCTGTTTCTCCTACAACGACAACTCCTTGCTGGAATGCAGAGCCTGTGATGCCAAAAAGCCTGGAGTCACGGACGAGCAACTGAAGGCGTCAAAACGCCCATCAAGCACTCCTGCCCCTGTGGAAGACAAGAAGCCAAAGGTTTCCGGATTCTGCTTCACGCCCTCCGCCACTCCCGCTCCCTCTTCGTCTCTCTTTAGCTCCGCCTTCAACAAACCTGCTGTGTCCGCTTTCAAGTTCGGAGTGGGTCCGAATGCCGTCTCCGTCAGTGTTGCTCCCAAGGAGGAAGAAAAGAAGGAGGAGTCCGCAGAAGAGGGCGATTCCGACTACATGAAGTACGACAGCGACGACGGCGATGCCCATGTCGATCTCCCCGAGCAGGACTACTCAGAAGATGAGAAGGCTGTCGATGTGATGAAGAACCGCAAAACCGTCTCCTGCGACAAAGCCATTACGTCTCGAACGCCTCTGAGCGAGTCCCACGATAAGTACGATGTCTACGTGTTCGGTTCTGGTGACTGCGGTCAACTCGGCATGAAGGACAAGTGCATCCAAGTAAGTATCGTTTTGCAGGACAGATGATGATGATCTCTCGGCTGATGAGGCGCAAGCCGATGACTCAATCCATACACACTTCTGATGTCCATTCTCGTCTCCTCTCCCTTCTCACCACCCATAGGCGGGAAAGCCGATCCTCCAAGAAGAGGCGACATCCCTTAAGACCTCCCGTATTGCCTGTGGCGGTCTCTTCAACGTGATCGTCTCGCAGGACCGCAAGCACGTGTACTCCTGGGGCTGCAACGACGAGTGCCAGTTGGGACGCGACGGCGAGGAGGAGACGCCTCTCCCGATCGCGCTGAAGCTCGACGAGGACGACGTGATCGACCAGGTGGTGGCGGGAAGCTGCCACGCGGCGGTGCGAACGGAGCAGGGCAAGGTGTACTGCTGGGGCACATATCGCGACAGCAAGGGCATTCTGGGCTGGTCCGGCGAGGTGAAGAAGCAGGAGAAGCCGACGCCCATCCACTTCCCTCGTGGAGTGAGCATCGTCGACATGTGCTGTGGCGAGAACCACACGCTCGCGCTCGCGAAGGACGGCACGCTGTACGGCTGGGGCTCCGACGAGCAGGGTCAGTTGGTGTTCCACATGCCCGAGTCAATGAAGAAGCGCGCGCTCGTGCCGCACACGATCTGCTTCCGCGAGGGCCGCAAGCGCGTTCCGGTGAAGAGAATGTGGGCGGGCGGCATGCACAGCGTGGTGCTGCTGGAGAACGGGCATGTGTAGGAGTGAGGGGGGGAGGTGAAGAGTAGCATGACCTTCGGGTTAAATAATTGGGGGCAGTTGGGCAACGAGGAGCGCAGCGAGGAGGTGGAGGCGCCGTCGCACGTGGAGTTCTTCGACGACAAGACGGTGAAGCAGGCGGCGCTGTTGCAGCACGCGACGATCGTTCTGTGCGAGGACGGCGTCGTGTACTCCGCGGGTCGCAACAGCTACGGCCAGCTGGGCAGAAAGACGAGCGACGAGTTCGACACGGAGTTCAAGGCGGTGGAGATGCCGGAGGGCGTGAAGATCCAGCAGATCGCGTGCGGCAACCACCACTGCGTGGCGATCGACGAGTTGGGCTTCGTGTACACGTGGGGGTTCGGCGACATGGAGCAGCTGGGCAACGGCAAGTACGAGGACGAGAGCCGGATGTACCGCGTGAAGGCGAAGGTGTTGACGGTAGGAGCTGGGGAGAAGCGTGATGCGTAGGACAAGCGAGTGGTGATGGCGGACGGAGGCGCGCAGCACACGGCTCTTCTCGCAAAGAAGTTGTAGTGCCTTTTCTCATAATGGCTGATTTGGTGTGTTTCTTTTGAGTCGTGTTGTTCAGTTCTCTTAGGAGATACTTTTCACTTTCTCTGAGAGATGCTTTTCACTTCTCTGAGTGAAGCTATTCCTTTGAATGACACTTGAACACACCACCACATCTGCCACAAACAGCCAACTAAATACACTTCAATCCCAAGAGGAAAGGAGATTTGTGGGGAAGATAGTCTGCCAGTGAAGATAAGGAATGTCGTTGTTGTTCCGCGCCTGATCCCTCTCGTGCTTCTTGAACAAGTCGTCGAAGGAGAGCACTGCGATAAACACGTACGACAACAGGTGCTTAGGAATCTACCCATCACTCACGCTCTCGCGCCCTCACCTCTTTTCCGTTCTGGATCGCCGCATCCATCACCTCCGTCTGCTTCAGCGGCTGCTCGTACACGCTCCCTACACCTCACACCTCGCCTCCTCGCCCACGCATATCCAAGCTCACAATCTTGTCGATCAGCATCTGCTCCATGCTAAACTTGTTGATCGCCTCGTTGTGACACTACACCTCACGCCTCTCTCCCTCTCCCACAGACGTCGACGCCTTCTGCAGCGCGGACTGGAACTGCACGTACGCCTTCTTCTTCTCGTCCAGCGAACCCATCATCGACCGACGGATCTAACAGTCACTCGCCCCTCTCGCCCCTACGCAACGCAAGAAGGAATAAAACCGCGAGATCAGCACCTGCTGCTGGTAGAACGGCTGCTTCAGGTCCATCACCTTCGGGTCGAAGAGCAGACAGTCGTAGTTCAGGTTCAGCACCAGCGGCGAGCAACAGTACCTACGTCTCAGCCACGAGGAGAACGCTCACATCACCTTCACGCCGTCCGTCACGCGGAACACGAGCGCCAGCAGCTGGAAGAAGTCGATCAACGCGTTGCAGTTGTCGTCCGAGAAGTCGCTCAACACGCTCTTGCAGAAGTCCTTCTACGCGATGAAACGCCCAGCACACACGTACAAAGTCGGTCATGCTGAACACGTCCAGTGATTCGCAGAAGTCTTGATAATCATCCCTGCCTCGCAGCAGCGACGTCACCTCCAGCTCCGAAATGGAGCAGTAATTGCGCGCGATCACACTCTTCTTCATGAAAAACTGCAGCTTCTCCACGTTGGAGAGCTTGATTCGGTACGGCTTCTGCACGTGCGCTAGGTGTGACAACGCGGGAGAAAACCCACCCTTACTGAACTCCTTCAGAAATGAGTACACGTCGACGCGGTTCTTCTTGTCGCGAATGCTCACTTGGAGAAGCTGGTACACGAGGAGATAGTCGAAGAACTGACGGACGTGCACGTTCCAGTGCAGGAACAGGTTCACCATCAGGTCATCACTCATCAACTCCACATAGAACGCGTGGCGCTGCGCACTGCGGAACAGGTCCCAGTGGTGGTAGAGAAGCTCCAGCGTCTTGATCACCACCTGGTTCATGTCGCTGTGGAGAAGGGTGATAATGCCGTCGATCAGCGGGTACTCGCTGAACGTGCTCGGGAGCTTCATCGCCGTCACCGTGGTGTTGGGGTGGCGCGACCGCTCCAGTCGATCCATCCACCGTCGATAGGAGCCTGTGAGTGAGAAGGAGCGATAAGACCCACAGAAGAGCGAGTCGATGAGTTCGAGCACGTCGCTGACCTCCTGGATGCTGTAGGAGTGCGTCTTCTTGATCAGCACGCTGACGAAGAGACTGAGCGTGTTCTCGTTGCTGAGGAATGTGCGCATCACCTTCGTCATCGCCTCGTTGTAGCGGTTCAGCGGGACCTTCTCCAGCTGCTCGGCGAAGCTCAGCAACAACTCGTTGTACCCGCGGATGGACGACCACTGGATCTCTCTGTGCATGTTCGTCATCACACTCAGCACCTTCTGCAGCCACGCCTCCACGATCAGGTAGTACAGGTTGCCCTTCATCGCGATGCGCGTCTTCCACTCGCTCGTCTCTACACGTCACGCGCCGCACCGATTCCGACGTGAGAAGAAGTCCGTGCCGTTCGTCGGGAGCCCGTGCTCCTCGTTGTACTTCAGCACGGCGGCGTCGAGCGGGCGCCAGTCCAGCATCTCCTGCAGCAGGTCGTCCACCGGAACTACGCTTCACACACGCCTCTCTGCCTCACGGTCGACCAGCGGGTGGAGCTTGCACGTGTGCATGACGGAATTCAGCCAGTCCTCCGTCACGCGGAACTTGGAGTCGTTGTAGTCGCCCTCCACCGCCTTCAGGTCCTCCAGCGTCGCTGGAGCCGCGCGGTCGCTCGGGACGGAGCGCAGGTCGGCGCTGACGTCGGAGGGAAGGTGGAGCGACGACCCGCCGAAGAGCGAGCAGGTTGATCCCGCGTAGTCGTGTGTGAGCAGAATACGTGGGGTGGTGGGCGTTCCCGGCGAGGCAGAAGGAATGGGTACGTTGCTGTCCCATAGCACGGAGATGACCTCGTCGCCGAAGGAGGGAACGCGGAACATGCAAATGGAGATGATGCGCGAGCAGTACACGGAGAGGCGCTGAGAGATGCCCTTCTCGTTGATCTATGGTCAATGGAGACAAGAGACACGCACGCGAAGAAGTACGTCTTGAAGGATGTGGAGAACGACGCGGCGAAGATTGCTGGCGAACTCGATGTCGTTCTCCTTCGGCGGCTCCTTCTTCAGCTTCGCGGGATCGAAACCTACGCGTCACACACAACTCAGACCCTCACCCAACAGCGACAAGTCGGAGAGCTCGCTGCGCTTCAGCAGCCGGAAGATCACCTCGAACACGACGTTCTTCACCGTGTAGGTCATGTCCCACATGCTCAGCGACAGCGTCTCCAGGATGTCCAGCAGCACGCACTTCGCGCGGTACAGCGAGCCCTCGGACTGGTACCTACGGCGTCAGCGCAGTGCAGAGGACGTACACGAAGGACACCATGCTGTCCTTGTCCGTGGTGCGCAAATACCCGATCATCCTCTCCAACACGTCCACCTGCTCCTTGTCGTTGTACACCGAGGACGTCTTCAGGTCGATGAAGGACTTGTACCTACGCGTGACTCCGCTCCGCCGCGCCCACAGTCGAATGATCTCGTTCACCTGCGGCGGGACCTCCTGATTGTCGCGACGGAAGAGACTGCGCGACACGTCCTGGTCGTCACGCCCTCGCACAACTCCTACACTCACGATCACCGTCGAGCCCGCGCTCACGCCGGTCTCGCTGTTCACGCCCGACAGCATCTGCTGCACCACGCAGAGGTCGGTGAACTGGTAGAACAGCGACACCTCGCCGATGCTGTTGCCGTTGTTCCACAGGTGGTGGCGCAGCTCCGCGGCGCGCTCGGGGTGGCGCTGGGATGAGCGATGCAAGGCAGACCTACCTGAAACAGGCTGTACGCCTTCTCCATGGAGATCCAGCACTCGCCGAAGACGATGTAGTGCGAGTCGCTCGGGTTCTGCGGGTGAGACGACGAGTTCACAGCATACCGCCGAATTGCGCAATTGCAGTTTCAGTGGCTCCTTGACGAATTCGCGGAAGGTGCAGTTGCAGCTGACGACGAAGAGATCGCTCTCCTGCCACGATATGGAGATGAGCTGATGCTACGGGTGAAAACGGCCCGATTTCTGCCACCTTCTTATCCGCGTCCAATTCGGCCACCTCGTTCGTCACCACAGGAATGCTGGTGTCAGAACTGTGATACAGCTCTTCTCCCTCGTTCTTCGTCATCGACACAACAAGACTCCAGAGATTGCCCTCGTTCAGGTCCAAATCGCCTTCGTCGCGAAGCCGCACGGTTGCCCGGGAAAACCGCAGACCCCAGACACACTGCTGCTCTATGGTGCAGTTGAAGCTGATACGGCCACACGGCTGCTTCCTATTCATGAACGAAGCACGAGACCACGACTTGTTGTTCAACAACTGGTAGTCGATGTGGAACGGACCCTCGCAAATCGCCCGAATGGGAACGAAGGCCCTTCCGATGCAGGACTCATTCTCCTTTTGCTGGTTGCTGGTCCACAGCTCCACCTCCAACATTTTCTCTACAAATGACGGTAGACAGCAGCACATCACGACGCAGGGACTTCAGTCCTTCCGGCGCAATGTATTCGAAGCTGAACTGGGACCTCCAGTACGTTCCTGCAGACAATATTGTGTGTGTCTACTCCTGAGGAGAAAACGGAGACGACTACTTTGACGGGCACGTTCTCCGCAAATTTGAATTTACAAAACAGATTTTGGTAATTTGGGACGTTCCTCACCTTCACGCGGTCGATTCGGACCATTAAACGGAGCTCCTTGTTTTCATTCCCTATCCTTTTCAGATCGTCCGCAGTTAGGGACGATGCGCCCTCCTGCACATTGAAAGGAGACGTATCCGATTCCAGCGCTGAGACATAAGAACGGGAAAGAAGAAATACCGATTTCCTTCTCTGCGGCCATGTACTTCTGGTACTCTTCTGCTGTTTCTACACAACAGGCGCAATCAGCGAACCGTACCCGGACTCGTAGCACAATTTCCCATAACTACGACTTCTCAAGGCAACAATGCGAATGAAGGGGGGAAGAAAGACGGTGCGACGAAATGTGAAAGAGTGCGCGGGCAGTGGTTCCTTTCTCTCCTTCCTTATCAACACACTCTCATCGGTCGTCATTCTCTCGATGAACGGACTCCTTAAGACTGTCGTAGTTCTCTTCGCGACTGGCGTTCCACGTAGAATCGCGTCGGGGCTCCGCGACCTGTTCGTCTCCATCGCTTGGGCGTCGTGGACTACGAAAAGGTATGGAACTGGCAGAAACAGGTGCAGAAGAAGCGGTTCAGAACAAATTTGTGCGATGAACTGATTGTTGTGCAGCATCCTCCAGTGTAGTGCTCTCCTACGCTTCTAAGTGATCAGATATACCTTGGGACGTGGTGGCGATGAAAGCAACATTCTGTTTGACCAGAACGACCACAAACACACGCTTTACCGCATCGAGAGAGGCGGCGAAGTCCCTTTCCTTTCCCGCCATGATCCGTAGGTCACTCACCACGCGCCGGGACAGCTTGTTGCCTACCCCATTCTCAATCTCAACTACTACGTGAAGGATCTCCACGCCTATCTGCGTCTTGTATTAAGCGTTCATGCGTCTCTCATTCTCGTAGCTGGAACAGTCGATCATCGACAGTCTCGCCGAGTTCGACATCAAGGGAGAGCGCATCGAGGGCAAGACCGGAGTGTACGTGAACGGGGACAAGATCGCCTCCATCGGCATCCACGTCGCTCGGTATGGCCTATTGGCTTGGTTCATCGTAGTTGGATCACCATGCACGGCATCGCGGTGAACGTCGCCAACGATCTGTCTCTGTTTGACTGCATCATTCCGTGCGGTTTGAAGGGAATGAAGATGTGCAGCGTCCAATCGTTCAAGCCCAACGTGTCGCTCGAAGATTACACGTCTCGCTTCCGATTCGTCTTCACACGTAGACAGTGCTACCTCGAACAGTTCAAGAAGCACTTTAAGGTCGATTTCTTCGAGGGCTCGCGGGAGAGTCCTTTGGACGAGGACCAGAAGGAGCCGATGCCGAAGTGGGCGGCGGACTACTATTCCGTGCCGCACGAGACTGTTTGACCTGTTTCGCATGGTTTGTTTCACAATCGTGTTCTATGCCGAAGAAGAATAGCGAGCCGGACTTCAAGAAGGTGAAGCAAAAGGTCGGACAGAAGAAGGTCAACCCGAGGGAGACGAATGTGAACATTCGGACGAAGCGCATCAAGATCCAAGAGCAGTCGATCATGCGAGAAGAAGAAGACATGGTCAACTACCGCAACAAGTCGCTGACTGATTTGGTCAGCCAGTTCACGCATTACAACGCCGGCGTGAGAAAGGAGGCTGTTCTGGGTCTGAGAGACTTATTCGCACAAAATGAAATCCTCTACTCCACGTCGCTGAGCGTTCTGATCACCAAGACCATTCCTTTGCTGCTGGATACCGATGTCGGCGTGCGTCAAGCGCTCGTGAACATCTACGGATCGATGCTGGTGAACGTGGATGGCAGTCAGCTCCTCCCCTTTTCCAGTCTGATCTGTGTGTTTGTGAACAACGGACTGACTTCCATCAACCCCGCCATCCGTCGCTCGTCCCTCCTCATGGTGCAAACGCTGCTTAAGATCGAGCCGAGTCTGTTCCGCGACTCCACGATCAAACTGCTTTCCAGCATGGTGAAGTTGACAGTGGATGCGAAGGCGACTGCGGCGACGAGTCGCGGTGTGCTTTCAAGTAATCGTACCCAAATGAAAGCGAACGCAAATGAGCAGCGCCCCGTGAGCGACCTCGCCCTGGAGACGATCCACCAGTTCTTTTCTACGTGCTTGTCGCAGAACAGTATCTACGAAGAGATCAATTGCTGGAGCGGCTTTCAGAAGCACCTCGGCGAGTCAACGCTACACATTCAGAGCAACCGCGTCACGCTTCCTCTCCAGCTGGACGTGTATCCTCTCGCTCAGTTCTTCTCTTCATCGAACCCGGTTGCGGACTCTTCCCTCGTTTCCACAATGCAGACGTTTATGAAGATGCTGTTCATGGCGATTTCTGAGCTGACGCCCCAGGATTCCATCGATTCTCCCTCCCGCGGCTCGCAGTTCCACGGCATTCCGAGAAGTGACAAAATGCAGAGCAAGAGCATGCGAGAGAAGGATCTGAGGCGCTTTCTTCTCCTTGAGGAATTAGCTGCTGATTCCCTGATTGTTCTCCAGCATCAGGGCGTTTCGTCGCTGACGGAGAAGAAGAACAAGGACTGGTATTCACTGCTGTTCGACTTCTATCCGCTGCGCTTGCCCGACTCGCATCGTAACGATGTCTCTCTCCAAATGCTTTTGCATCATGTGAACGCGCTAACGTCTCTCCTCCTGCTGATGATTGGCGGGAAGAATGAGAAGTGTGTCGAACTCGCGATTCACGATCTGGGTCAGCGAATGACGTTCGCCCCTTCTTCTGATTTGGTTTACAAAACGACTGTGCTGAAGATCGAGGCGTGCTACCGGTTATTCGTGCTGGAGGTGGATAGTGAGCAAGTTCTATCGGTCGTGGACGGTCTGTGGGAGCAACTCATCGAGAACGGCTTCGCATCCTATTCCCTCCCTCTCATCCAGTTCTATTTCTACCTCGTGGACCACCACTTCTCGCTTCCCTACGAGAAGTGCGTGAAGTGCATCTTGAAGTGCTTGAAGGCTATTCCCTTTGACGCAAACGAGCGCTCCCGAGGGTACGGAATGTGGAAGTGGGGACTGAAGCTGCTGCTGAGCATCCTGAAGGCAACGCCTTCGAGTGATTCGTCGCTCCCCCCGCTCTTCGAGGAGCTGCTGTCCTCATCGAGCCAGACAACCCCGGTGTTTGAAGCTCTCCCTTTAGAATTACAGTCTGCACTCCTCGCCATCCTAGCATTGTCGGGGGCGGTGACTCAACGAATCGCGGAGTTGGTACCGCAAGCGAAGGAGGTTTGCAACTCAGTGCAATAGACGGTTGTTTATTCTAGCAAACACGACCCTCTCATTGGTTATTCACACTCTCCGAACGCGCCAGGGGCAATCACGGGCTCAGCGTACTTCTGGTACACAGCAGAAGACCTACACGGGTGAGCACACGAAATCGGTCATCTACTTTCTTCCACCATGGAGGAAGGACTGGTAATGATAGGAGTTCACCAAATAGATCATCGCACCGAGAGAAACCAAAAGAATACTGTCCTGTGGTGGCGATACTCGAGAATAACGGGAATTCACGCGAATTGGGGCAACAAACACACAACGTTTATCCTCTGTAATAATGGTTGGCAACGAAAGGCATCTTGGTGACCACAGCGGGGTAGCGCTTATGGCGCACCTCCACCTCCACAGCGGTTCCGGCAGTGTGGAGACCCTTCTTGATGTAACCCATAGCCACAGGCTTCTTCAGAGAGGGAGACAGCGTGCCCGAGGTGATCTCACCGACCTCCTCGCCGTTGGAGAAGATCTTGGCACCGTGACGAGCGGGCGCGCCCTGGATCATGAAACCCACACGCTTCTTCTGGCAGGTCTTCATCTACGCCTCACTTCCTCTCTGTGTCATCTACACGCTCCATGATCGCCTTGTGACCAATGAAGCCGCCGTCAGCACGACGCTGCTTGCCTACGCCTCACACTCAACCACCAGCCCTACTGATCGTCCACATCAGCGTGCCCTCCACGGGGGAGATGGAGGTGTTCAGATCCGTGCCGTACAGGCAGAGACCCGCCTCCAGACGCAGCGAGTCGCGAGCGCCCAGACCTACGCCTCACACCTCGCTCTGACGCCTACCGCAAGGCACCACCTCCTTGTTCTTCAGGATCTCCTTCACGAGAGGAATGGAGTCCTCGGCGGGGATCTGCACCTCGTAGCCGTCCTCGCCGGTGTAGCCGCAGCGCGTCACACGGCAGTTCACGCCGCCCACCTTGATGTCGTTACCCGTCATGAACGGCATCTTCGTCACGTCGAAGTCCGTGAAGCGCTTCAGCACCGTGGGAGCCATCGCGCCTACGCCTCACGCGTCTCCTCCGCTGCTACCCTGAAGAGCGATGAGACCGATGTCGCCGAGGTACTCCATCTTCACTTCCTTGCCCTCCGCCTGGAACTTCGCCATCTCCTTCTTGAAGTGCTCCATGTCGCCGTACTTGCAGGCGCCGTTGACCACCTCGTAGCTACGTCTCACCGACAAGCGACACGCCTACTGGTAGTCGCCAGCGTTGGTGATGACGGTATCATCGATAATGCCACCGTCCTCCTGGCAGATGAGCGTCAGTCTTCCCTGCGTGGGCTGGAGGGAGTGCACGTCGCTCACGAGGATTCTCTCGAGGAACTCCACTCTGTCCTTGCCCGTCCACCTACGCATGATAACGTGAGAACACCGAGCACTTGATCTGTCCCATATGAGACACATCGAAGAGACCGCAGGTGTTGGCGCCACGGACGGCGAGATGCTCCTACGGCGTGAGAGCAGCGACGACGGAGGTACGGGAAGCACACCGGAGTACTGGACGGGGAGAGCATAACCAGCGAACTCCACCATCTTTCCCTTCAGCTCGTTGTGGAGATCGAAGAGAGGGGTGTGAGCAATAGCAGCACCAGAGGAGAAAGCGCGAGCGGCCTAGGCGGGAATGAGCTCTGCCGGACGCCAACACACTCAGCACGACCTACAGGCTTGGCCAGCGTCTGAGCAAATCTAGTAAGCATGGTTACAGAAGAAAGAATCGAATGATTGTGCTGAAATCGAGCAACGAATGTGGAACCCAAATGGAGAAACACTCCTTGATGAGAGCGGACCACCGAACGGATGATGGATTCCTCGCGATGGAGAGTGCAACAAGGGTGTTTCTGTGTGGTATGGGGTTGCTATTGGTGCTATTGTGACAATGGGATGACTTTCATGAGAATCGAGGCGGAGTCGCTGAAACGCTTCCAGTCGCCTCTTCCTCCATTTGTAATGAGAACCGCACACAAAACAACTCCAACCAACTCAAATCAAGCAAGCCCGATGGGAGAGGCGAAAACGGTTATTCGAGGGATTTGGGGCGAGCGGTCATTCAATTCTTGGCGATGACGAAAAAGGCTCAGAGAACCGGAGATAAGTGGTACAAGCTTGCAAAGCAGCAGGGCTATCGCGCCCGTTCTGCTTTCAAGCTTGTCCAGTTGAATCGACAGTTCAACTTCCTCTCGCGAGCCCACGTGCTGGTGGATTTGTGCGCCGCGCCCGGAGGATGGTACGGATGTTCGTTTGGCTGGTGAGTTTACAGGTCCCAAGTGGCAGTGAAGCAAATGCCCGTCGAGAGCACGATCATCGCCGTCGATCTGCTTCCCATCAAGCCGATTCACGGCGTGAAGGCGTTCCAGGGCGATATTACCACGCAGAAGTGCAGAAACGAGATCAAGGCGGAGTTGCACGGAAAGCAGGTGCGTGCGTGACGTGCGTGTGACGTGTAGGCGGATGTGGTGTTACACGATGGTGCCCCGAATGTGGGTGGAGGCTGGGACAAGGATGCCTTCGACCAGGTGGTGTTTCTCTACTCACCATAACGCGTAGAACTCGCTGGTGCTGCACTCGCTGCGTCTGGCGGTGGAGTTCATGCACAAGGGCAGCACGTTCGTGACGAAGATCTTCCGCTCTGCGGACTACCACGCGCTCATCTACATCTTCAATCAGCTGTTCGAGAAGGTGCAGGCGACGAAGCCTGCCGCATCTCGAAACGAGTCTGCCGAGATCTTCGTGGTGTGTCTGGTGGTCTCTTCGCGCCATTGTGACGACTAGGACTACAAGGCTCCGGACTACGTGGACCCGAAGCTACTGAACCCGAGCTTCGCGTTCAAGCAGGTGGAGGGCAAGCCGGCGGAGGTGAATCTCTTCAACCAGAAGCACACACAGAAGCGCAACCGCAATGTGGTGTCGCCGCTGTCTCGTGAGACGTAGGGCTACGACGAGGACATGGGCTTCTCGCTGCGTCGCATCATCGACGTGAAGGACTTCATGCTGCGTCCCGACCCGATTCGTGTGCTGACCGAAGCCACAGAAGTACTCACATAGCGGATAGCTCACGGCTAGCTGCGCTTCAGCGAGGCGAGCAAGGTGTTCGAGGCGAGTCCGCTGACGACGGAGGAGATCAAGACGTGCTGCGCGGACCTGCGCCTGCTGAACAAGAGCGACTTCAAGATGCTGCTGAAGTGGCGACTGGAGGTGCTGAAGCAGAACAAGGAGGTGGTCAAGGCGATGAAGAAGGAGGAGGGGCAGGAGGAGGAAGAGGAAGAGAAGAAGGAAGAGAAGAAGGAGGAGGAGACGTCGACGGAGCAGCAGCTGCAGGAGGTGCGCGAGAAGATCGCCGTAGGCGCGGACGAGGCGCGTGAGGCGTAGATGGACAAGCGTCGCGCGGAGCGGAAGGAGCGCAAGAAGCTGGCGAAGGAGCGCAAGCGCCGTCTGCTGGGACTGGACAAGTCGCCCATCGAGGGCATCGGCGAGCAGATGTTCAGTCTGGAGGGCCTGGGACTGACCGAGGTGGGCGCGCGGAGGACGCATGAGGCGTAGAAGGACGGCGTCGGCGACGTGAACCTGAACGAGACGGAGAACCCGCTGGACCTGCTGGAGGAGGAGCAGGAGGAGAAGGACGAGGAGGAGGCGGACGTGGACGAGGAGGAGCTGCTGGCGTCGCAACTGGACTCGATGTACGACGCCTACCAGACGCGTCACGCGGCGAACGAGAAGCGGTATTTGGAGGAGCTGGAGAAGAAGAAGGGTTTGCCGGCGCAGAAGCTCCGCGAGCTGGTGGGCGATGAGTGAGGGCGTGAGAGGTAGAACAAGCTGGACGAGCTGTACAAGAAGGAGGTGGAGATGAACAAGGAGGACCTGATTCGCAAAGCGGAGGAGGAGGAGGCGGAGATCGAGCGAGAGAGTGGGAGCGAGAGCGAGGGAGAGAGCGAGAGCGAGGAGGAGGAGAGCGAGGAGGAGAAGAAGGGCGTGCCGGACGAGGTGCGCACGCAGCGCTGGTTCAGCGACCCCATGTTCGAGGCGCTGGCTTCCAAGAAGGAGGAGGAGAGCGACGAGGAGGCGATCCAGGCGATGAAGGACGCGCAGCGCAAGTCGGTGAAGCGCGCGCTTCCGCTGGAGGAGCGTCTCCGCGCGTACAGTGGTCGTTGGCGGGGATGGTGATGACTAGACGAGGAGGAGGACGAGGCGCTGCTGAAGGAGGAGAAGAAGGTGGACGGGAGCCGCATCGCGGACGGCGAGTACGTGCCCCCGCTGATCGACGTGCCCAAGTCGGACAAGGAGAAGCGCCACGAGAAGCGTGTGAAGCAGATGGAGAAGAAGAAGCGGAAGGAGGAGAAGGAGAAGAAGAACGACCTGGAGATCGTGGGAAGCGGGTTCCCGCAGTCCGTGAACCACCTGACGGAGGAGGAGCTAGCACATCAGGCGCTGATCAAGGCAGGTATGGGCACGATGCGCGAGGACTCGAACGACGCGCTGGAGGTGGTGAAGAAGGAGAAGGAGCCGAAGATCGGTTCGGAGGAGCACCTGGAGGCGCTGTCGCTGGGGTTCCTGATGTCGAAGCACAGCACGGCGAACGACCTGATCGAGTCGTCGTTCAACCGGTACATGTTCAACGACCCCGACGACCTGCCGCAGTGGTTCCTGGACGACGAGAAGAAGTACAACCGGCCGCAGCTGCCGATGACGAAGGAGGTGATCGAGAAGCTGCGGAAGCAGTTCAACCCCGACGACCGGACGATCAAGAAGGAGCGCGAGGCGCTGGGGCGCAAGCGACGCCGCATGGAGCGGTTGCGCCAGCAGCAGAAGGCGAAGATCGACAGCATCAACAACGACGAGGACATGCCGGACAGCGCGAAGCTGAAGGCGATCCAGAAGCTGATGAAGGGCAACTCGCTGAAGCACCCCGGGAAGACGTACGTGGTGGGCAAGAAGGGCACGTTCGCGAAGAGGGGACGGAACGTGAAGCTGGTGGATCCTCGCATGAAGGTGAGTGCTGAGCGTTGTGATGATGGGTAGAAGGACAAGCGGGGAGAGATGAGGGCGATGAAGAAGAAGGGCAAGGGCAAGGGCAGAGGCAAGGGAAAGAAATAGTCTTTTATGGAGGGGTTTGTTGGAATTGATGCGTTCCGCGAGTCACGCACGCAGGGATGTGCCACAGGTCCTCTCGTTTATCCGGTACCATGCAATCGCCGAGACGAGGAGGCGGCGTCACCCCCATTCTTTGAAAAGAGGGCTGCCAAAATCGGGTCGAATCGCGGCTGGCAGAATAAGAGCCGCTTTCATTCCGGTTTCCATTTGCTTCATTCCTCCGCGTTTTACCGGTATTCGACTGCCGATACGACTGCAATGGCGTTTCCATTCACATACGTTGTTTTGCTGAGTCTGTTCATAGGCGCCGCTTGGGGGTTTTACACGTCTCTCTTTATGCAGTACCGATTCGAGTGGAGAAGTGCGGTTGGGTTTTGTGCGGGACCGTGAGATGTAGAGCAGTGTGCTTCGTTTTGTGAAGGAGGCGTACGATTGGAACTACGAATCCATAAAGAGGATGTGCACATGGAGCTACCCTTTGCCCAAGGTCGATGTTGGCTACAGCGTCTATTTCGTCACGTTCATGGGGTTTTGCGCGTATTTTGTGCATTGGTTCAAGAGGAAAGTGGAGGAGGACTGCAAGCAGCCCCATCCTCTCTTTTTGAAGGGGAAGAAGATTTCCAAGTCGGTTACGTGCAACCCGGACGAGGTGGACTTTGAGACGATCAACCCAAAGGTCCATACCGTGACTGATCTTCGCAAGTGAGTGCTGGAGAGAGAGCTGACGTGCAGTCTGTGCTACACATACGGGGACAAACCCGCGTTGTACCACGCAAAGCAATGGCTGTCGTATGCGTCCCTGATTCGCGTTTCTGGGATTCTTGCAGATATCGTTAAGAAGAACGCGCGAACCAATGCCCCCATATGCGTACTGGGCGATTTCAGCAGCATCAAGTGCGGAGGTTCCACATCGTTGTTTCTCTCAGATGTAGCGATTCTGGGTCTGGTTAGCATGGGCCGCTCTGTCGTGTTCGTGACGCAGGACCAGCAGCCGTCCGACATCCTCCACATCCTGGACGAGCAGCATTGCGAGGTGATGCTGGTGAAGCACTCGCGCCTGCAGCAGCTGGAAGAGGCCCTTCAGTGCAGCTACTGCTCCTCTCTGCGCGTGGTGCTCTACACCGACGACGCGTACATCGAGAAGAGCGAGAGCAGCTCCAGCTATCTGGCGGAGGACAGTCTGGTGGAGACGCACGACCTGCGCGTGCTGTCGCTGTCGCACGTGATCATGACGGAATACGCGGACTACGGTAGGTGCTTCTCGGGTGGCGTCACGGTGAGAGCCCCAGGCCGTGGTGGAGACGGTGCCGGAGAAGGACTCTCCCGCGGTTATTATCTACAACAGCAACAACGAACCCATCACCATCTCGCATCGCAACTTGGTGGCTGCTTCTTCTGCGCTTGTGTTGGAATACGACTTGAAGTGGGCGCGGACTCCACATCGTCACACGTAGGGATTCTGACGTGATTCTTGCAGAGCCAGTTACGATTGCCTCGACATTAACGCTCTTCATGGCGGCCATGCTGTGCGGCGCGCGCTTTTCCTTCACGAATCGCTTTGTGGGTGGGATATCGCTGAGCCGCGGTTATTCGTAGAAATCTGCGGCGAAGTGAAACCGACAGTCATATCGGCGGGAAACGCGTCGTACTACGCGATTTACAAGGAGTTGTTGGGACTGTATCGCAAGTACCCGATTACGTCGTTCCTGCTGCGACCGATTCGACATGTGCTCCGAAATACTCCCTACTTTAAGTATGTTCGTCAGCAGCGCGTTTCGGAATTGCTGGGAGACAACCTCCGCCTGTGCTTGTCCTTCTACTCATTCCGCCCTCTGAGCAAGGCGGGACACACGTTGCTGTAGGCTATCACGGAGATGATGAAGAGTAGAATGCGCATGATCGGAGTGCCCGTGAGCATCATCTTCGGTAATACGGAAACTTGTGGCATTTGCACACACAGCGTCGGGAACGGGAATCGGTGCATCATGGGGTACGTCGCTGCACCCTTCGTGTGCAACTCGCTTCGTCAGTCGGAGCGAAAGACGTTGCTGATCGAGGGGAACAATATCACTGAGTGTGATCGGATGATCGAGTTGGACGGACGGAGATGGTTTGACAGCGGCATCTCAGTACTCTTCTTGAAGGATTACCTCATTGTTCACAAGATGCCCTCCACGTATTGTAGTACCATGCCGCCGCAAGAGTAAATGTCACGTTTTGTTGAACAAACGAGGGTAAAACGGCAACTTAAACTGACGGAGGTATTCGAGGCATCTGGTCGTGATGGGATGCATGTCCGTAACCGCTATGGGATGAGGATGCAAACGGGCGAGCTACGTGTCTGGGGGAAGACGCGAGGGAGAACTTGCTCGTGCGACTCCGCTATGGTATGGTATCCCTGTCTCTGCTTATGTCTCGGATTCTTCTTGCAAATGACGTACACACGACCCTTTCTTCTGACGATCTAGAAAGAACCGTTAGATCGAGAGCAGGACGACAACGGGACCTACCTGGCAGCACTCACAGAGCTTCTTGACGGAAGTGCGGACTTTCATGTGAAAACAAACAAATCACTGGGAGCTTTCTCTACAATGGAATTCGACCTTGTTCATCAACATTCTTCCGGAGATGACGTCCTCCGCATCAATCAGCAGGAGATCCTGCTCATTCATGTAATACGTCTCCCGCACCTTGGCCTGGCCTCTCGGCATCGGCGTAACACCGCTGTACGAGTAGGGCTCCAGCTTCGTCATGTCATCGGTGATAGGTTCACTGGTGCCCGCATTCATGCACTGTCCCTGAATCAGAATGCCGCTGAAGCTCGTGATGTTGTCGGTGGCGTTGCTGAACGTTTCCGAGTACTCCGCGGGAAGCTTGGCGTGCTTCGGCAGCACCCACACGACGCGGTTGCCGACGATCGAGGAACCCAGACTGTACGAGGTGATTTCCTCCAGCTTGATCGGGCGCACGATGGACATGCAGCCGCCCTTGGCGACGCACTCGCTGGGGTTCACGGACTGCTTCAGCTTGGCGGAGCCGAAGACGCTGTTCAGGGTGGTGGCGACGAGCCGGAGGTTGCTGGAGCCGCCGACGAGGACGACGTGGTCGATGTCCGAGGGAGTCATGCCCTTCTCTCTCATCACGTCGTTCATGATGGTGATCGTCTTGTCCACCAGCGGCTTGATCTTCCGGTTCATGTCGTCGATGGTGATGGTGATGGTGCTCTCGCTGTCGTCCATCTCGCCGTTCTGCAGCTGCACCGCCACCACGTGGTCGAACACCGACACGTTGATGTCCGTGCTGTCGGCAGAGGCCAGCTCGATCTTGTGCTCCTCGGCGACGCGCTGGAGCATGCGGATGTAACGCGCCTTCATGCCCTCGTCCATCGACGGGTCGATGAAGTCGCGACCGTACTTCTCTCTGTACTTGTCCAGGATGAGCTCCATGAACTTCTTGTCCACGTCCACGCCGCCGAGAGCGTTGTCACCGCCCGTCGTCTTCACGATGAACTCGCCGTTCACGATCTCGAGAATGGACACATCGAAGGTGCCTCCGCCGAAGTCATACACCAGAATCGTCTTCTTCTTCACGTCGTTGTCCAGTCCGTAGCAGATCGACGCAGCCGTTGGCTCGTTGAGCGTGTCGACCTGATCGCGAGAGAAGCCCGCAGACATCACGGCCTGAATGGTAGCCGTCTTCTGGTTGTTGTCGAAGTACGCGGGCGTCGTGACGGTCACTTTGGCAATGCGCTTGCCGGGATACTTCTCCCGCACCGCGTCGATGACCGTTCTAATGATCTCGCTGGCGACGTCTGTGGCGGACACATCTCTCTTTATGTTGTCGAGATGGAATTTGGGGATGCCGTGGTCATCCACGATGGGGACGCCGCAGTTCTGGGAGAGGTTCTTAATTTGTTCTTTGCTGTAGGGTCTTCCGATGATACGCTTCGAATTGGAGATAACCCAAAACTGCTTCTTTCCGTAGTTTCCCTTGGCAACCTCGCCGCAAACGACCGTTCCGTTTTTCTTGTACTGGACGTAGGACGGGAGGACGGTCAGGTTACCGAATTTGATGACTTCGTAGCCGCTTCCGTCGTACACAAAGCAGACCGTATTTGTAGTTCCCAGATCAATACCCACAACGATGGTACCGGGCTCGTACTGATAGGGCATCGTACTATTGTTTTCTGGGAAGGGCGTTCTCGGGAGTTTCATCAGTTAAAGGAGCGAGCCGCTTTACAGTTTCGCGATTCAGATAACAGAGTTGGATTCAGTTTAGCGGTTTCTGGAAAAACAAACATGGAAAGAACAAACACACGACAAGGACTATTCCTGCTTCCCGCTCTGGTAGTACGGACTACGGATAAGGAGAGGGAGAGAAAGGCACCTCGATTCATGGATCTTGTATCCGTAGATGGTGGGTTCAAATGACTGCTTGTCATTGACGATGAATTCCGGATAGTTCAGCAGGAAGATGTGGGGAAACGTAGAGCCAAAAAACGCTCCATCCATGTCTACGCGTCACTCGCGGGTTTCTCGCGTACTGCTGAATGCGGGAGGAGGGAAGTAGATCTCCTTGCAACGCGGACAGAACAGCTTCACGGTGTCCACTCCCGGAGAGTCGGAGAGACCGATGGGCAGCAGGTTTTGATTGTTGCAGTACACACGGGGACACGTTCCAAAGACACACCGTTTGTACTTCTGGTACTACGCGTAAGATGGACGCGGAACACGCACCATGGCTTCGAGGCCGGGCGAAGTGAGGATGTACCGAGCGTGGATCATTCCGTATATGTAGCCCGCGTTAGCCTCCAACTCGTTCTCGTCGAGCTCCGCTACATATCACACAGTGCCCTCTCGCTCACGGTCATTCAGGTCACTGCCGTAGTCTCCCAAAATGACGCCCAGTGCCTGCTTGTACAGGTGGAAATCGTTGTTGATGCCGTAGAGGTTGAACGCGTCGTTGATGAAGGACTCCTCGACCTCGCACAAGTATTGGTTTTCCCTCCGATTGCAGAACCTCGCGATCCAGGTTCGGTCCTCCCTATTGTGAAAAGCCGCGTTTGAGGACTACTCGGGGTCGTACTCACTGGATTCTCTATCGAAAAGAGCGTTTAGTGAATTGTTCATTGCAGCTCCTATGTGTTACTCGTAAACACGTAGCGCCGAACAAGAATCGTTACAGAAGCCTTCAACGGGTAGAAAAGGATTCCAATGGGAATGCCAATCGGAAAAGGCAACTAAGGCACGCAAGTATCTTCACTCAGAGAGTGAGTGTGTTTTGACAGGAAGTGCACTGTGATTGACGAATGAAGCGTTTTCTCTGTGACGTGCCTATCTCCATCCGATTCAGAGTGTTTCGTGATCACAACTCGTAAACAAAGAGAGCGCATTCGCAACAGAAAGGGTTCTTCGATTTCAGAACCAAACACCACTAAGCTATAACTACAAGTCTTCACTCCTGCTGGACGCTGTCCTCGACAAGTCCAATCGACAACCCGTCCGTCATCCACTTCTCCTCCTCCTCGGGATGCTCCACCTGATACGTTTTATATATGATATCCAGCACGCTATTCACGTCCACCGTTTCCTTCCCCTCTTCGAGGCGTTGCTACGCATCAGTCCTTCGCCCTTCGCCCACTTGCAAGAAGTCTTCCACTTTCCGCAGCGCGTAGAACATGCTCGTTCCTTCCTTCCGCAGCGATTCAATCTACAGGTGAGCCCATGGTTTCATCACAACGAGATGATCGCGCTCGAGGATGGCGGATTCCAGCGCGGCGTTCCTCTCCCTCAACCCCTGCAACTCCTTCTGTCTTGAAACAGTGGTTGTTGAGGCTGTTCGAGTCGGATGGAGACTGCCGGAGTTCAGGGCCGCTCGCGCCGTCGAAATGGACGCCTGCTGCGAGCGACTCGAGTCGATCGACATTCTTCCCGAATTCACCACCATTTCGTTCTCCATGATCTCCAGATCGTTTAGGGTTATATTCATTTCTACGCGTCACTGAATTGTGCGAATGGGTACGCTGACCTCCCTTGGAGAGCTCCCTCCGCTTGATGGGATTGTAGTCGGGATTGTGAGGCACGTTGTCGTAGAGCGATTTCATAAACTGTAGCAGCTCCAAATTGTCCTGCGGTCTGCCGCGACTGAGATTCTCGATGTTCAGAGCCTGCGCTGTTAAATCCCGCTCGCCCAACATACGAATTGGATCCTCCTCAACACGAATGCGTTCTGGAGCAGTCTGTAGTTCTTTTGACTCTCGAAGCTATCCTTCGCAGCGAAATTCACTTTTGACATAACGATCGTGTCTAGGCCTCACACATGCACGAATCACCGCACTCGGATACAACATGTCCATGATCTGGCAAGCGAGAGCGCCTATCCATTAGCACGCGCGTCCCTATTCCCGACCGTTGTACGCCTTTTCGATCGACGCTATGCTTACAAGGAGAGTGCTGTTCAACCACCTCACAATCTCTCCGCGTGTAGCCCTGGAAGTACTGTTCATGGCAAGAAACGAGTGGCGTGCCGCAGTTCCTAGTTTGAAAGACGCTTGTTGCCCGAAATCGAGCCTCTTTCTGACATGACAGAAGAAACTCGCATTTCAGCATTCTGGTAATCATCGCGTAAAACATGAGCAAAGAAGAGTTGGAGCATCTGCAAGCGCGTCTGGAGGCGTTGGAGCAGCGACTGAGAAAGGTGGAGGCGAGATACGTGCTCCCTTCTTTCCCGACTCATGTATAGACCGACGACCCATCGCAGGACACGGAGGCGCAGGCAGTTGTGAGAAAGGCGGGAGCAGAGAGTGGAATGACACAGTGGCTCTCCTTTTGTCCTCTCATCGCGTAGCTTTTTCTTCAGACGAACGCCGCTCGACTATTACGACTGGAAGCTGGAGGAGAGGAAGTGGGTTTGGGCGTTGGTGCTGAGAGCTAGAGCGTATCTGCGCTGCCCCGTCCAGTGCCTATGCAAATCCGTGATCCTCGAGAACAAGGCGTGGAACGGAGTGGAGAATGATCCCGAGAACGCTCGCTACTATTTGGTCGTTGTGCAGTACATCTCCAAGCTGGACACGGAGAAGCTGCGCGGACTGGTTCGCGATCTCAAGTCAGGGGAGAGCCAGCTGTCGAAGAAGAAGTTCAACTTCCAGCTTGCCGACGAGCACACGTCCTACGAGCTGTCGGGATTCAAGCACAACGCGGTCACCCCCGTCGGAATGCGCCACCCCGTTCCCGTATTCTTCCTATTGACCATTGACGGAATAGATCATCCTGAGCAAGGCGATTGCGGACATGCCCGAGGGCGGATTCTACTTGGGCGGCGGCGAAGTGGACTTGAAGCTGTGGGTGAACACGAAGGAGTTCATCGAGGCGTACCATCCCTATATCATGGACTGCACCAATCCGAGGGAGTTTGAATGAGCTGTTTGTTCAGAATGGCAAATCGAAGTGGGGGCGGACTCTCCAGTATCAACCAGCTGATCCTACGGAGGAAGCTGGAGTCAGGAGGAGATGTACATGATGGAAAGAAAACTGATTCAAAGAGTGTGAGTAGCGAGGCGCAACAGAAGCTTTTGGACAAACTGTCGGATGGGTAGCGCAGTGTGTATCGGCTCCACATGTAGTACGAGTCGGCAACAAGAAAGGAGGGCCGTTCACGGTGCTCCTGTGACAATTCAACAGCTGGATGAAGAAGACCATGTTGGCGAATCGGAAACGTGTCACTGGTAGCCGGAACGGAAGATACCCGACATCCCCGAGAACAAGCGAGTACGTGACTATTTGCGAAGTCAACCCCTGACAGGACACGGAACTGCATTCGGAAAGATGGTGCGCGTTGTTCAGTGTTACCGTTGCAAGGTTCGTCTTCTCGGCTGTGTTGATCCTAGTGCTACGGACATCGCGCAGGCGATCCGGAGTGTCCATATACAGAAACGGGCGACATTCAGCTAGAAATGCAGCGACGGGTGCTTTTGGACGCGCTGCGGTGATCTGTAGATACGGGAAGATCCGTTGCACTGCTTCAAGCCCATTGACAAATCGACGAGTGGCTCTTCCAAGTACGAGCGCGTAGTGTAGTGTAATCGATAGAGTGGAGCGGATGAAGCAGCTGCTGGAAGAGGCGAAGCGAGAGGACCGGGAGAGGAGACATGGTCATCATCACCATAAGCACCGCCACCACAGCCGCGAGCATCGCCAGAAGCATTACAGTTCATCGTCATCATCCCCGTCACGATAGTTGCGCTGGCTTCTTTGTTTTGTTACGCTCCGAAAGTCGTGACTATTTCGGTCACGGAAACCACAAACCGGTTCTCAAAGGAAAAGAAGGAAATGGCGAGTTGCTGCCGATGTTTGTCTAGATTGCTCCTGTTCCTCGTTGTTCTTGCCGGGTTTTCCGTGTTGTACTATATCGATGTGTTCAAAGTGGACAAGCGGTTGCAGGGCAGTCCTCTGCAGTTTAATTTGAATAACGATTATGCGACGTATTCGCCAAAGGCGTCGAGCGAGGAGAAGGAAGCTTCGTTCCCTCTGGATTCGATCACGGACATAGACGACGACAGTTCTGCCTCCTCATATAACTCGTCTATTTCCGTGCCCAAGGCGATCCGTTTGATCCATCGTTTTACCAATTCCATCCAGAGCGTTGATGACGAGCGCCAGTTTATCGGAAAGGCGGAGCAGTCGGGCCCTAACTGGAAGAGAAAGCCCGGCTACCTGTACGACCTGATGGTGCCGTTGTATCGCAAGAAGGGAAACCGAAAGTGGATGGATGCCGGATCCTCCGTGTCTAAGCTTCTGAGCGTTTTATCGGATGAAACGGATTGGCACAGCTCCTCCCTTTACGATCCTCTTACGGGATGGTTCGCCTTCTCCCACTGCTTTACTCCTAGGAACAAGCGTTTTACTTCTGTGAATAAGAATCTTCGCGATACCTATCTGGAGAAGTGATCGTGTTTCTCCCCCCTCATTCCTAGCGATTCTTCTCAGTACTCTTCCAACTCCCTGTTCACGTCGCGCTACTCTCGCAGCCTGATTCATAGGGACAAGTCGAAGATCACGGTTCGCTCCATCCCTCCCGATGCCGGCAAGTGGGCGTACGTTACCAACTTCTGCTACGAGCCCAAGAGCGCGAGCTACCACCTGTACGGCGTCTCCGACACTCTGGAAAGCATCGTGGGAGAAGGTGGTTCCTCTCTCGCTCTCTCACGCGTAGACTTCCAGAACTGGAGGATCAACGTGCACCCCAACAGCATGCCCGACGACGTGGAGTGGTCGAAGGCGGAGGACCCGTTCTTCTTCCAGATCCCCAACTCGGGCGACCACCACCTCATCTTCCGCAACATTTACCGCCTCCTCCTCATCTACCAGTACCCCTCCTTCTACCCCAACGTGCATCTCGCCTCGTGCTGTGATGGATAGATGAAGACGGTGTTCATCCCGCAGCTATCCGGAAGAGACCGTCTCGGACTGGCGCTGGCGACCTCCGTGCTGGGCGTGTTCCCCTCCAAGAGGCCCGTGCCGCTGATCCGTCGTCACGACCTTCGCGAGATCCAGGTCGCGTTCAAGGGAGACACGTCGCTCCTCTGTTTTAAGTCGGGCGTGGGGTGTGAGAGCTTGTGGTCAGGATTAGACTCTGTGCGACGACACTGGCGACAGGCCCGGGAACGGCGTTTTAGGAGGATGGACGGGCGTGGATCTTCTCCGCTCCTTCGTGTACAACCAGTACGACATCAGTCCGCGTGCCTCCACCACGTCCTCGCTGACGCTGACGACCATTGAGAACAGCGAGGGCGACCTGCTCTGGAAGAACGTGCAGCACTATGTGACGCTCCTGAAGAGCACCTTCTCCAACGTTCGATGTTGTGTTCTCTTCTCACTCTGTAGAAGCTTCAGGTTCAGTTTGTGTACTTCCAGAACAACACCATCATTCATCATCTCCGCGTCTTCGCCAAGACGGACATCTTCGTCGCGCCTCACGGCAGTCCTTCTACCTATGTGCTGTGGATGCGACCTCGGTCCGCCGTCGTCGAGGTGATGCCGGCATTCCTGGTGGACAACTACATCAAGAAGCTTTCTCACTTGTGCCGCGTGCAGTACTTCGAGGTGTCGGACTTCGACCTGAAGCACGCGCCTACGGGGTACAAGAAGCTCGTCGACAGATGGTACCAGGATGACAAGATGGAAGCGAAGCAGAAGCTGTTCATGAATAACCCTGTTCGACCTAGAGAGACGGCGCTTATCGCAGCCGTCTGGGATGCATATGAGTATGTTTTACGTACGGCAGGTGCCTTTGTCCGTAATGATGTGTGGAGTCCCATCTTCTACTGAGCGTGTGTTTGTTGGAGTCTCCAGAAGCGTTCTCTTCGGAGGGAACGTTGCCAGTTTTCGAGGGTATTTGTGTTCCAAAAAAACCAGTTAGGAGGATTCTCGTTGTCCAGATCCATTTTCACTGCATTCGAGCATGTCCTCTTCTCCGGATTCCGTGTTTGAATTCAAAAACCGATTAGGCGAGGGGTTTGGCTCGAAGGGAGCGATCATCGAGTAGAGGATT
>ERZ1106948.201-NODE-201-length-30079-cov-29.573741_pt1 | contig 30079 bp, 33 predicted proteins | sample MGYA00403673_ERZ1106948 | MGnify/ENA primary metagenome ERZ1106948 (study PRJEB35170, sample SAMEA104062409) | human gut metagenome | biome: human gut; feature: human-associated habitat; material: faeces | place: Denmark | collected 2012-05-07 ...
GCCATCGCCACCGACAGCTTGCGCTTCTACACAACACTCACCGAACCCACGACTACCTGCCCGCCCGACAGGGTCTTGCTGCACTTGTTCAGCTTCTCCGTCAGACCCACGTCGTACACAAGACTCTTGATTCTCGCGGGAATCAGGGCGTCGGGAACGTTCTGGAGTTTCGCCGCAATGTACAGATGCTCCTTCACTAGACGGTGATGCCAGCAATAGGGACATACCCGTCAAATTGTCCCATAATATGTCGAATTGGGGACACACCGCCATCATGTTGCGGATTTGAGGCATCTCCTCGCAAATGTCCAGTCCAAACACCTTCGCCGTTCCCTCCGTTACAGGTAACATACCCGACAACATCGAAATGGCAGTGGTTTTGCCCGCGCCTACACAACAATGAGTACATCACGCACCCTATGTCCCCTAACCCTACCATTATGTCCCAATAAGCAGAAGATCTGTCCCTCGTACATGGTTACGTTCAGGTCGTCCACCGCAATCTTTGGGCCCACGGGCGTGTTGAAGACCTTCACCAGGTGCTGGATCTCCACACAGCGGTGCTGATCGCCCAGCTCCTTCAGTTCCGCGGGGACCTCTTCGATGTACTTATCGCCGACGTGTCTATTCGTGAACATTTCCCGCCAAACTCACTTGTCTTCGTCCTTGTGGATCTCCACCTTCTTCTTCTTCTGGATCATCTCGCCCTTCCAGTACTGCTTCGTGAACAAGAAGTACCACGGCTGCGACAAGCCGTACTCCTTCGGGATGACCTGGTCGAAATAACGACCGAGGAGGTAGTAAAATATACCGTCGATCACCATGAAGAGCATGCTCTCGAAGACGCTGTAGCCCTTGATGCTGAGGAACAGCGAGCCGTAGGTGAGACCTGTGGTCTCGGCTTCGAGAGAGGCGATTCGACTGATGCCGATAGAGAAGGCGATGGTGGAGTCGAAGGAGAGCCCGAGCATGAGGCTACGCGTGTAGTTGCTTTGCACTGGGAGATGTGAGTTGATGTGATGACGTGATGATGTGAGTGACATAACCCAATATGATGATAATGACATAGAACGAATGACACACGATCATATGACAACATCCACTTACGGAGAATCACGGGGACGTAGGTAAGGAAGATGATCAGAATACCCAGCAGTCCCGCGGTTTTGGCTCTCGAGAAGAACGACGTCACGAGGTAGCACAACATCATCATCGCGAAAGAGAAGCACAAGAAGAAGAGCAGGAACAAGAACGCGTTGCTGTACTCGAACACAGGTCGCAGCATCAGCGTGCAGCCCACACTGATCACCAGGAACTCCAGCATGTAAATGACCAACCACGACGACACCAGAGCAATGTCCTTCAGACCCTATTGCGTGATGTGTGGTGTGTGGACCGACCATGGTTTTGAGTGTTTCTCGAATGCCTCGCTCCTTCTCCGTCACGATGTTGCGGATGATCCAGAAGGAGGGGTAGAGGTAGGTGATGAGGAAGAAGATGGGATACAGCATGCCGATCAGATCGAAGAAGTCGCTCTCACGCTGGTGATGGTTAGGAGTGTCACTCAATACACCACAACACAACACTCAACTCACATGACATGACATGACAACACATGACATCACAATACAATACATAACAACACATGACATCACAATACAATACATCACAACACATGACAACACATCACATGACATGACAACACATGACAACACTCAACTCACATGACAACACATCACATCACATCACATGACAACACATGACAACACAACACAACACAACACATCACATGACATCACATCACAACACATCACACTACCCACATAAGCCTCCGTCGGGAAGGGCACGTTCGTCATCCGCTGCGGCACAAAGAGCTGCTCACTGATAAACGCCTCGCCGTACGGCTTCATCTCCTCCATCTCCTCATCCGTCAGCATGTCCAACAGGTTCTTAAACTCGCTACTGTACTATCCGTCATTCACCACCGCCATCACCACGTTCGACTTCAGCGAATAGCTGGAATACACCCGGTTCTTCACGTCCTTCGCGCTCAGCGTCACGTTCTGCTTCTGGTTGATCAGGTAACGGTCCACCGATTTCTGGAATGACAGAAATCCCGGCAAATACTGCGAGTGCACGGTCACCTTCGCCACCTCGTCCGACACCATGGAGTCCCACGTGTCGTACAAAAGGATGTCCGAACGAATGTACGCCTTGAGACCGGTGGAGCTCATTCGGCGGAGATACTCGTTCATCATGCTGTGGGTGAGCGTCATAGGAGAGTGTTACAAGCCCTCGGAGTACATTGTGGGCACATCGAGCTGATTGGGTCGGAGCGTGTACGTCCAGTTCTTTCGGTCTGCCGAGATCGTGATGGTTGAGGATACAATGCAACGAACGGATTCAAGGATATTTGTCGAAGATGATCGCCATGTACACATCCGGAATGGAGGGGTTGTAGCCGATGTTCGGAGAACTCAGGTAGTCGTCCAGCTCCTCGCTGCTGTTCATGAAGCGAACGTACTTGCAAAGCGGAGGCACGTTCAGATAACTCATCGCCGGCATCTTCTCGGGCCATAGCTCCTCCGCCGGGAAACCGGGGTTCTGCTCGCACCACCAGTCTCGGAAGGCGCGCGTCTCATTATTCTCGGGAATGATCGCGATGATCTTATTGCTCTCGCGCAGCGTCTGCGGCATGTTTCCAATCTCCATAGCTCTGTATTGATTGTTGTAGTATCTATTCGTCACAGGAGGAACGAGAACGCTACGCCTTTGCGGGAACGTAATCGAGAGTCAACAGGGAGTAAATCCACAGAATAATGCCTGACAATGCGATGGGGAGAATCTACGTGTCAGAAGACGCACACTTCGCAACCATTTCCAATAAGAAGGAAATAGGGCGTCGAATCTTCTCCAACCACACCTTGTACATCATGAGGTTGAAGTTTGACAAATAGCTCGCCTTTCCTCCTGGGCATCACTCCGCCAACTCACAGCCATCCTACGTTTCTGAATTTCCTCACTCATAACGACTGAAATGAAAGAGTAGTGCGTGCTCACAATGAAACGCCCACTTCCTCTTCTGTACGGAGCGCACGAGTTGTAGTGGGTGCAACAAAGCGACATAGGTACACATACGGAAGCACTCATCGCAACCTCACGACAATTCAGCAAAAACGCAAAAGGCACGCTCTCAAAAGGTCATAACGCAACGCTATAGTAGGGAGGGTGAAGACTCTTTGACATTGCCGTCCGGATAGTCCGGACACACACACTCAGATTCTCTCGACTGTCCCGTTTCTATGGGTTACGCTCTGCCCAGACAACCACTGCTCGATATAATACTGTTCGCATCTGAAATACCCCCTATTGAAACAGGAGGAGACACATGAAAGAAGGACTCGTCATGAGCATCAAAATCGTGCAGAGACTCCAACAGCATCGAGGAATCCATACTGCTGCATCGATTCAAGAAACGGGAACTATGCGTCAAGGAACTGGATTTGGATCACTTCACAGGAGACGCAGTGTAGTTCAGAAACGGGCTGCTAGGGGATCGAGTCAAAACAAGCAGATCACAATCGCGTGTCTACGGGTAAACAGCGAAGGAAGCGATACATCCAGCTGAATACTGCGCTTCCGTTTACGTCGTTTCATAATACTCGATACTTGCGAGTGACGCGGCTCAGTGAACTCCACATCACTTAATGTAACGGAACTTTTGTCCTTTTCCTCCAGCTCGACACATGGCGTGTCATTCATCAATAACTCTACAATTTAAATGCAACACGCATTCCCACTTCTGAAGCTCTCTCTCAGCTCCCTCTCCGATACACCCTCCTCGACTTCTTCTGTCACTTCTTGATTCATTTCCTTGAGCAATCCTTGGTTCTCACAATGACGATGATGCGCCTACAGTGCGTCAAATGCGTGCCCACCAGACGAAACACAAAAGAGGAAATCGGCAAAGGAAGATTTCACAAAAACGACGGAAGTGGAAACGAAAGAATGACTGCCACAAACAGAATAACATGAGTTACTTCGCCCGCTTCGGGTTGTTCTTCATGGACTCGCCGTCTCTCTTCACACCCTTCAGATCCTCCACATTGTCTATCACGATGTCGTCATCCTCCTCTTCCTCCTCCTCTTCCTCGAAGTCCTCGTCATCCTCATCGTCGCCCACATCCTCCGACTTCATCAACTCGCGAAGGGCATCCACGTTCTTCTTCTCCTCGTCGATCACCGCCTTCACCGAGAAGTCATTCGCCGAGGTGATCTACAACATCAGTACAACTCCCTCAAAACGACATTGTCCTTCATGTCCTCCGCCAGATCCAGCAACTCCTTCACCTCCTTGGGAAGATCCGTCTTCTGCTTAATCGTCTCCAATTGCTTCTCCCAATCCTCCTCCTTCTTCTCCACCACCTTCATCTCCACGGCCTTCTCGATGCAGAGGTTCCCCAGAATCGAGCGCGACTTCTCGAGATTCTTCTTGCTCTCCTTCGCGTTCTCCTCCGCCACCTTCACCAGCGACTCGTCGTCCTCGGACAGCAGCGCGTTGTTCTGCGCCAGGTAGTACTGGGAAATGCCCAGGAAGAAGTAGCAGTCCGCAATCTTGCGGCTGTTCTCGGGGAAGAGCCCAGTGCGCAGCTTCAGAGCCTCCTTGTGGTCCTCGACGGCAGACTCGAAGTCTCCCTTCTCCATATCCACGTCACCCAGGGACATGTAGATGTCGGCAATCTCCTTGCGATAGTCCTTTCCGTCGTCCGCATTCGCGTACAGCAGTCTCGCTAATCATGACACAACAAATCGCTCCCCCACCCGATTCCAAATTCTCCCAAGCCACCTGCAGGTCATCTTCGTTGATTCCCTCCATCTCGTCTTCCTTTTCGTTGTCAGCACGGTTCTACGCGTCAAACACGCACAACGACGACGACGTGGATTATATCGAGAAGGACGCACGCCAGCTTGTACTGGAGAGGCGCCGCTTCCAAAATCGTGTCGTCCACGGGGCAGCTAGGGTTTGAGTGGATGAACGCACGAAGTACACATCGTTCAAAGTCTTTGTGATTTCGTCCGCAATCATTTCCAGATCTTCGTTCTTCTTCTGCATTTCCTCCACCTTCTTCAAACACTCATCCACCTCTACGCTTCAAACCCAGCCATCTCCGCAAACTTCCTTGAATCGCTTTCTTATCTTCAGACATTGCTCTGCTGCTTCCTTGTGTGGCTGGGAATCCTTTGACTATCCTTCCCCGTTCAGTGGTTCTTCATAACCAACACTCACTGTAAGTCACGTCGCTGAAGCAACAAACACCGATGACTACTGGTTTATGAACTCCTGCAGCCCCACATTCCAATGGCCATCCTCTTCCGTGAGGGTGATGAATGACAGCCGATTGTTGCGGAAGCTGCCCGGGTTGAGAATAACCGTCGAGCCCTCTCGCGTGTTGAAGATATTCGTTCCCACGGCCACGTGACAATGACCATGGAGATAGAGCGGGACGTGGTGCTACAAAATCATCCAACTGCAGAGCCAGTACATCGCACGCCACCCGTTCGAGCATACAGCTCAATGCGTGACTGCCAGCGTACACAGGAATCGTGGGATTCTTCTTTGAAACGGCACGACTTGTAGGCGCAACATCTGGGGGCGCGTGTGTAAAGAGGATGATCTACCCATCACCACTCGTCGACGGAGATACGGAAGCATCGGATGGAACGCACTTGATCTCCTCTTCCAGGACGTGCGTGCTCAAATCCCTATCCAACAAGGGAAAGCCATCCCAAATCTGCTCGTGGTCGTGGATGAAAGCAGGAGGACTGCCTCCGAGACCCGCGACGAAGAGATTGGGACGGATGTCGTGGACGTGATTGTGCAGGTTGTAGACATTTTGCGCATTGAACTCAAAATCCGGGAGATAGCACTCCGTCGAATCGTGCTACAAGTCAGTTCAGCACGGAATCGGAACATTTCCCGGAATCCACAAGACGGGAACGCCAAAGGATGAAATCACTACGTGTTACACCTGTAGAGAAGGAGTACTATGGAAGAAGGCTTCTTCAAAGGGGTCATTCTCAAACTGGAGTGAATCCCCTTCTTCCTGCAGCGATTTTGTATGTGTCACGTTACACACGTCGCCACCAACGAAAATGAAATCGCATCTACGTGGACAGGGGCGAAGAGAAGCGGTACTCCTTGTTTGCGAGAAATCGTTCCAACCGCTGCTGTATTTGATCTATGTCTGCACATGCGTGAATATCTCTATGGAATGAAGGGTCATCTCCACGGACCACGTCAGAAAGAGTATTCGTATCACATCCGTTTTCGTACTCATCGTCAAAAGATAGAGGACACGAAATTAACAACAAACAGAGTAATCTATACCCGCACCATACTGCGTTTCATACCACCACGAATTCGTGTCGTTGATCATCCTCACGGCGCTTGCAACCGATTCGTCCAAAAGCAGTGGCATAGAAGGCAGATCGCGAAAACAAGACGATCCGTTTTCATCAAAGTAACTACGCTTAAGCGAGAGCATCAGTACTACATTGAGTTCAACGGAATAATAAAATCATCGCTAATGTACAGAACTAACGCACTCGTCTTCACATTGAGGAGTAATGAACACCGACAAGTGTGATAACGATTCCTCCTTCTCGCCCTGCAGCTCTTTCGAATGTCCCTCTGGTTACAGTACTAGAGCTCAAGATACGAGAACGGGACAACGCATTCACCACAATTCAGACACAGCAGGAACTCGCTCTCCCTTTTGCCACAGACGCAACAGGACATGCACCGCGAGCACTTCGAACTGGGTACTGATTGATCGTGCTACACATTAGGCTCAATTCAGCTTCATCACGAGAAAGTGGCAGAACACGTCATTCAGCACGCGGAATTGAATAGGAAGGGAAATGAGAGGCGTCGGCATGATTCGAGCACTCATCAAGTCCAGAGTGAAATCGCGGACGTTTCCGACCGTGTAGAGTTGATAACCTCGCAGCTCCATCGCGGTCCAACAGGCGGATGTCAGCAGTTCTTGGGTCATGTATAAGTCGTCAGAGATGTTCAGTAAATCGACGAAGGGTAATCCAAGTTCGGAACACAGTTCGGAAACCGATTCCGGAATGCTCACATACGCGCTGTTTGCCTTTTGGAAATACAATATCCTCTTTAAGAGGACGCACTGTTGCAGAAAATCGGTCATCATTAAACCAATTGTGGGCACCATCTACGAATCACTCCGCCTCTCAGAAAACGACTCCTTTCTCCTTCAGCGAGTTCAAAATCACGTATTCGAACCCAACACAGTACGACAACGGCTTCTCCGTACTCTTCAGGTCCTCCCACAGACACCACAATTCGGGTTGCTCATCTACTTGTAACTGGTATGAAATGCACGTACGCTTGCTACAGAAGTCGTTCCATTCGAAAATATCCTTGTCCTCTACCGATGAGTCCCAATCACGAAATCGACCCAGTCCATTGCCGCTGGCGACAACATAAATCTCGTACAGTGCTTGAAAATGAGCGAGGACAAAGAATGACGGTAGGCACAACTCAAAAGTGAATTGCAGCCGATCGAGCAGCGACATCTCCACATCGTCAAACTGAACGCAGTAGAACGTCATCCAGTCCACAAACATCTCAAATACATCCTTCCTCTTCTCTTCCACGACTTCTACATTCTCCACGATGTTTCCCTTTTGCAAAATCTGCTCCATCGTCACCTGTCTCAGTTGAAGCAAGCGGAACAGGACATGGCTCACATCTACCCCAAACATGGTCCTTCCCGCCGACAACGACGGGTGCAAAGTGGTGTTATGCTCGTAGGGCGTCTGCTCAGCAAGGGGTAATGGAATGACAGAAACACAGCCGAATTTGTTGAACGCGTCTCGAATGCGCTGTTTCCAAGGAGCGTCTCCGGCAGCGACAAGGAAGGAGGTGGGGAATCGTGTGGAGAAGGGAGAGAAGAGCGAGTCTGAGAGTGAGAAGAGAGGGAAGGAGAAACAGAGGTGGGAATGGATGAGAGATTGAGAGAAGGGCGAGTCTTTGGGGACGGAGTAGGTGAAGAGTTCCCACGCATCGATGTAGGTGGGGGTATCGTGGGATCGTTCTCCCTGAGAGAGGTGAGGAGTGTGATTCACATGATTTGAGTGATCAGGACAGGACAGGACAACACATCACATGACAACACATGACATGGCATGACATCACAACACATCACAACACATCACATCACAACACATCACAACACATCACAACACATCACAACACATCACATCACATCACATCACATCACATCACATCACATCACAACACATCACAACACATCACATCACATCACATCACAACACCTACAACTCTCCTCATAAGAAGAATCAACGTCAGAAGCAGATTGTGAAGAGTCGCCACACAATACTCCGTCACTTCATACCTTCCCTTCTTGCCATTGTATTGCACAAACGGGTTCGATATCACCACTACTTTTCACTCCATTCCACAAATCGGGACTATTCCTCGTCGACGCTCCGGACACGATGTGTTGTATGTGGGATATCATATTGGGGAGGATATGTCGCAACTGGTACTAATAATGAATACTCATCCCTGTTTCCACCAATTCAATGAAACTCTCCGACAACACATGTTCCAATTTCTGTATGGCAGAAACAAGCCTGTTTTGTGTCACTCCAATCTCTTTGGGATCCAGAAGAACGGTTGGAGCTGAATAGTATAACAATGTCTGCTTGTGAGACGCACAAATCATGCCTGCTTCAAGGGCGATTGTTTGCAGGTAGTGCTGGTTCTGGGAGAGGAGTTCGGGCGTGGGTGGTGTGATGGTTGTGGGTTTGATCACCATTGGGAGGAAGAAGTTGGAAATGCGATGACACATCGGACACTTCAGCGAAGTCTATTCAACCGTCAGCCACCCCCACTGCAACGTACGCTCGTTTTGGAGGTCTGGATGGACATGTAACAGCCGTAGTGGACCATGTGACCACACGTCTATTCTATTTCACACAACGAAACGCCTACTGCAAACACGAGGTGTGCGTTCTCGCGTCGCACATTTGTGCCGTCCACACGAAACCGCGCCACGTCACGCTCCCGACATATGGCCTCTAATCGTCTGATATAGGTACGGTCTACACTCAATGCCCCCAAATCACAATACAGTCGCTCTCGCTTGCATTCCGCATGTCCCAATTCTTCTCTCTGTTCACCGCGCCGTGCACGACGTTCAAATCTACTCACTTATGCCACCCACCACAACAAACAGGCATCATTGTCGTAATAGAAATGACCAAAGTACCCCAGTAATTTGTCATTCTCATTCCAAACGCTGGAGTGACACACTGAACACGCGAATTCTCCCTTCTTCTCCAGTTTGGACTCCGTCTTACGCGCCCCAGCCTCGTTCGCTGATGACGAACTGGAGGGGTCCGAAATGTCCTCCAGAAACGCGTCCAGCGACGTATTCACCTTCTCCAACACGCCTTTGGGAGGCACGATCTCGGGCGAGGAGGGTTGAGACGAAGAAGGCGTTACACTGGGAAGCAATGACGAGATGAGAATGTGAATGTGTTTCGGGATGGAGCGAAGCGAAAGGAGAGCCACGAGCGTTGACTGAATCGTAACGAACGACCCGTCACTCAGTTTAAACGGCAGAAGCAGGTAGTTTGTGCCTTCGCTTCCATCTTCTCGCCACTGCTCCCTCAACACCACACGCTTCACAGCCGTGCCCTCCTCGAAGTCGAAGAACAGTGTGGGAGCGAACGGCTTCGTTTCTGCGAACGGAAGCGACGCGTGAATGAAGAAGAGAACGTAACGAAGCAGATTCACGTTGTTGAGTGCTCCCGTTTGGATGGCACGGAGGTTGTGGATCAAGAGAAAGGGGATGAATCGAGACGACAACAGCTTGGCGGGAAGAGTTCTATTTGACACACCATCGAGTGTGGGGTACTTGTACTGTGCGGGCAGTGCAGGAGCCTCATGACCGAAATAGGGCTGATTTGGGTGCTTGCTCTCCAGGTTCTACAACTCACTCTCCACAACCACTCGCACGTCGAACATCGCTCGCGACTCCGCCATCGTGTAGGACATTGACAGCGGCTGCGCGCAGTCCGCCCACGCCTCCTTCAGGTAGTACTGTGTGGCGAAGGTGACGGAGTCGCGCTCCACGCGCATCAGCTAACGGTGAAGGAGAAGTGTCACGACAACGTGTTGAATGGAAGCCTGTAACGCTTTCGTGCTGACGCTGTAAACGTGGAGAGAGGACGTGATGGCACTGAGCGTCTGCCCGTCCTTGATCGTCATCACGTCGACCAGACGCTGCTCCAGGTACTTCTATCCCTCACACCACCACGCCACACGCACCTCCTCGTCGAACGTCATGCAACTCCGCGCACTCAGCACGTTCCACAGCAACTGCACCAGGTACAGTTGCATGCTCTCCAGACCCGTCGGCGCGTCCGCAGGGCAGCTGTCGAGACGCAACCCTGAGTAGAAGCGTCGGAAACAACGCTCGAGCACCCAGTCTGCCGATACGAACAGAACCGCGAGCTGCACGCCGAACACGCACAGCTCGCGCGGCGTGACGTAGGGATAGGCGAACCCGTGCTTGGCGACTTCGTGGTGAATGATGGCAGAGAACCGGTTGCGGTCCAGCGAGGACACGTAGCCGTCGATCGCGAGGAGGTGGATCGAGTAGAGGGCGAGGATTCGAAAAATGGGGATGAAGGTGGGGGAGCGGAATGCGTCGAGAACGGTGGGGGAGGAGAAGGCGATGGACCTACGGGGAAGAGAAGGACGCAACGCGCACATCACAGTCAGCACACAGTCGTTCCAGCTGTTGAGACAGAACCAGTTCTCCTTGTAGTCGCAGTCGTCTGTCGTCCAATAGATCTCCCTCTCCGCCACGGGGCGAAATGCATCGATAAAGCATGCAACGAGCGAGATGACATGTGAGGCGTGCGCCTCCTTCACGAACGCTCGCAGAAAGTTGACGAAGAACGAGAACACGTTGGTGGTCAGGTAGTCGGTGGTGCGAATCGCGTCCATGTTGATGTGGGACTGTTCTTCGGTGGCGATGCGCAACGGCAGGACGTGCTAGCGCGTCAGTCAGCACAGCCACAACAAACATGGGTGAGATCCAGGAACAGAACAAACGCCGGGTGGAGGCGGTATGACGCGTTACCCGGAGAGTGGAGAGAGTGGAGAGCGAGACCGCGAAGGATGGGACAGAAGTGAAGAGGCTCGTAGAGAAGGGTATTGGACAGCGTGAGAAGAATCAGGTTCAACAGAAGTGTGTCTGAATAGGACAAATGGAGAAAGAATTCTTTGAATCAGTGATGACGCACAAATCGAACCCTCCTCCTCACTCAGTTTATTCTTCGTTAGCAGCAAGATCGAGTTGATGCACCCGATCATATTCACAACGAAACTCCCCAATTCAGGCAACTCATAGCACGTGGAACCCGCATAGAACAACTGACAGTGAATCGACGTGACGAACTGTTTGGCGAGTTGCGACGCCTGTCTGCCTACGACGTCAACCCACACGACCGCACGTACAGTGGTTCATAGAGAACATGTGGGAAGTCACGAAGAAGAAGGGATGGTAGGGAGGGAACGAACACGAGAAGGCGCCCTCCACGTTGAGAGCGAGTGAGGCGTCGTTGTCGAGAGTGGCGTGTTCAGTGGTTATGGTTTGAGCGAGGTGGGAGTTCATGATGAAGGAGGGAAAGTGGTTGAGGTAGGTGGAACAGAGGAGGAGTTTCAACTGAGGGTCGAAACACAGACACACAAACAACGATGTGAGGGGAATCTAACACTGAAGCGAGGAAGGTGTGGCTACGAGAGAGAGGCTGAATGCGGTGCACTCCATTACGACGTCGCACAGCGTGGGAGCAGACGCCAACGCGGAGAGGTGGAAGGATGATGCATTGATTATCGTCAGCGCCTGGACGAGCTGTTCCTTCCGCATTGGAGAGAGCGGCTTCAGAAGAACGTTTCCGCAGATCCGAAGAACCGTCTGGTTGAGCTGGGTTAATGAGCAGATGAATTCCAGCAATGTCTCGCACTAATGCATCACGAGAGAATACACTGACAGACGATTTCAGTACAAGTGGGATGGAAGAGATTGGGAAGCACCAGAACCAGAACTGTGTAGGACGCGATTAGCACAGTTTCCAACCGAGCCCGTTCCCTATGCGGAATTGGAAAGAGGAATAACGTACTCTCCCTGCATAAGCGTGTCCGGATGCTCCATCTGCCTGGCATTTCGATGCTTCTCACACCACCCTTCCTCTCGAATTGATCCGGAGTCTCCGCAGTCACAGCAACCCCATGCCCCTGCCAATTCACGTCTGTACTTGTGACCCTGCAAATCACGAACACACCGCATTCCTACCTCGTGGTTGCCGTGCTTGAAGCAATAGGCGCACATGCAGCTGAGGTCTCCAGTGTTGCAGTCCTCGCAGCGATAAATGACACTGCCTTTCGAAAACTGGGTGCAACATCTCGTTATTGTCGGGTACGATGACTCAATGCGCTTTATGTATTCGTCGTAATCACCTCCGTCGCAGAGAAACGATTTCAGCAACTACGCAACAGCTCTCGCCAATTTGCTCCTACCTCAACGATCTGCTTGCCCCCGTTTCCATTTCTCCTTTCCTTCCCCTCTTCGAGCAATGAGCACAGGGAAGAGAGCAGTGACCGCAAATCACCTCTTCTCCGTGTTTCCATTTGGCTGAAAGGGCACGACGATCCAATGCGCAGTGAATCTCGAACACGCGGAATGACCGAAACTGGCACTTTCTTGACTAGATCCACAATTCGCGCTGATTTCGGTTGGTCATCATTTCGTTCGGATATGTCGGTCGTTCTATGTCTCCATTTCCAGCAGTCCTCGTTGACGAGCATGGTCATAGAGAGAAACGAATTCTCTAACCAGTGCGAGAGTTCAGGCAAGAGGACGACTCCGCTCTCGTCGCTGTGCATGTTGGACGAAAGCGGGATGCATTACGTTTTCAACTTCGACGTATCTGGCTTCAGCAATCTGCTGCCGAACTCCGCCGTGCTCTCGTCTCCGGAGGAGTTTTTGTTCGTTCCGGATCTGTCGTTCGACGGAGCGACCAGTGAAAAGAAGGAGGAGCGTCTTCCGTTCTATTTCCTATTGACGGAGATTCGGGAGCAGTATGAGCAATACTGCAAGTGCACGATTTCCCACATTGTGATCTGCTGTACCCCAGCGTTTTATGTGAATTCTTCACTGCTTGTGGAGAGTGTGGCAATGGAGTGCGGTTTCAAGGGTGTAACTGTTATCGACGAGAGCTCGCTGCTGTGCTTCGCTGCGCAGAGTGTCCACTCTCGTTTTTTGTCCTTCTCTGTCGGCATGGACACTGCCTACGTGTCATCCACGTCGCTGTCCCACTCCTCCTTCGTCTCGAGCTACAAGGAACTCGATTTTTTGTCGATCGCTTCTCTCTCCCAGCAGTTGCACAATGAGTGTTTTCCCACGTGCTCTCTTTCCGCAATCGAGTCCGCACTCTCCCCCTATTCCCACAAGCAAGTCGTGACCATCCAGAACAGCAAGGGAGAGCGGTGTGCCATCGATCAAGATGCCATCACTGCGAGCGTCGCTTCCCACCGCGAAACCATCCTATCGCGTATACAGAGCCTTCTCTCTCTACACAAGTGGTCGATTTCCGACATCGACGCGATCCTTGTCGGCGATGATGTCGTTGGTGCCTCTCTCCTTTCTCTCCTCCACTCGGTGTATCCCTCTGTTCCCGTTGTCACGCTCGTGCTGGAGAGGGACTTGGATGTGGCGTTTACTCGCTTCGGAGGCGCGCTGTTCCCCAAGAAGGAGGAAGAAGAGTCGTTTTCCGTCAAGACAGAAAACGGGAAGAAATCCGGATACGGGGAGGAGTTTCACTTCGGTCGTTGCGTGTACCGCGGGTTCTGGAAGGACGACGCGTACAACGGTCTGGGCGCGAAGTACAGTATGGAGGGAGATTTGGAGTATCGAGGCATGTTCAAAAACGGGCTGTATTCTGGATTCGGCGAAATGGTGCTGGAGAAGGGCGATTCTGTGAAGGGCGTGTTTGTGGCGGGAGAGTTGAGCGACGGCTGCTATACCACGTATTGGAAGAATGGCGGGAAGTGTTACGAGGGCGCGCTGAAGAAGGGCAAACGCAGCGGAATCGGCAAGGAGTTCGACATGGAGGGAAATGTCGTGTTCGACGGCTGCTTCCTGGAGAACGCGCGCAACGGCAAGGGACGCCTCTTCCACGTGGATGGCAGTTACATCGACGGGAGTTTCGTCGACGATCAGATTGACGGCGATTGTTGTTGGTACTCCGCGAAGGGAGTACTGCTGCGGAGAATGCACTATAACCGCGGGAGCGAGGAGGGCGAGTGCTTCCAGTACAACGAGGAGGGTTTTCTGGTGTTCGAGGGCGGCATGCTGAATGGCGAGTACTTCGGACGAGGCACGCTGTACTACCCAACGGGTGGAATTCATTACGACGGGGAGTTTCTCCATGGCCAGTTTAACGGATACGGTCAGTTGTACGACGTGGAGGGAAACTTGACGTACATCGGGGAGTTTCATTCCGGGAAGAGAGACGGCGAGGGCAAGGAGTACGACGAACACACCAAACTGGTGTATGTCGGGAGTTTCAAGAACGACCAGCGAAACGGTCACGGGAAGTTCTTCTTTTCCGAAGGACACTACTACGAGGGAGATTTCGCGGAGAACGAGATGGAGGGAAATGGGCGAATGGTATGGGCGAATGGGCAGTTGTACGAAGGGGCGTTTCATCGGGGAAAGAAGGAGGGAAAGGGGAAGTATGTGTGGAGCGACTCCAGCACGTACGTCGGCGAGTATAAAGACGAGAAGCGCTGTGGACAGGGAACGCAGTTCAACGCGGAGGGAAAGAAGGTGTACGAGGGCGAGTGGATTGATGATGTGCCCTTGGGAACGGGAACCATCTTCTACGACACGGGGTGCTACTACACGGGCGATGTGAACAATCTGAAGAGAGAAGGGCAGGGAACGCAGTTCAACTCGGAGGGGCTGATTGAGTACAAGGGAGAGTGGAAGCACGATCTCCCAAACGGTTTCGGCATCTACTACTACGGGACCAACAACTATTACGAGGGAGGGTGGGTGAATGGAGAGAAGGAGGGCATTGGGCGAATGCAGTACAGCAACGGAAATGTGTACGTGGGCAGCTTCAAGAACGGCGTGCGCTGCGGAAAGGGGTGTCTGCTGGACTCGCGTGGGAAGATCGTGAAGGAGGTATTTGAAAGCAACAAGATACAATGATAGTTTACAGTCTATTTGTTCACATACACTTCGCTACATGTTCGTTCCGCGCAGGAGCGTGTTCCAGGAATTGGTGATGGCTTGCATCCGGTCCATTTCCTTCTGCATGATCGCAAAGTCGTCCTTCATAGAATCCAATACGGTGATGATGGAGAGGAACGAGTTCCTACGCGTCAAACGAGGAGAGCTCAAGGACTTGACTTGTCGCAGCATCTCCACTTCGTTCATGGCGTCTTTCTATTGAAGTATGAAGAAGCTCTTGCGAAACGAGAAGAAGAATGACGAAGTGGTTGCAACAAATCAATACTCAAATATCAAGTTCACTAAATGCTCACGGCATTCGTCTTCGGCTTCTTCTCCTTCACCGTGCCCTCCTTCTTTCTTCCGCCCACCTTCTTCCGGTTGCTTCGGATGATGAGGACAACCGCTAAAACAATTAAAAGGACCACAACCACGATGATCACGACGATCACCGCAATGTGCAAGCAGAAGCCCGTCGGCTCCTGCCACTCGCCGTCCACCTTCCCCAACACGCAGGCGCGCTTGCGCTGACCCACGTAGTTGCCCTTCATCGCGCATTCGTACACGAAGACCTTTCCCACGTCCGTGCGGTCGAACTCGCCATCAGGCAGACACTGTCCGTTGCGCACCGCAATCGTGATCTCCACCAGCGCCGTACCCTTCGGATTCGTCCCGTACACGATCACCGTCTGCGCGTCCGAGGCAGTGACGGGCACGCCCGAGATCACGCCCGTGGTGGTGTCGATGGACAGTCCCTGCGGCAGCGGCGTCGTGGGGGAGATGTAGAACTCGGTGATGATGTTGACGTACGAGGGACGGTCCGTCGCCACCTCCGTGTTGCGCACGAAGACGAAGTTGGAGACGGCGTAGGTGATGTTGGAGGGCGGGTTGTACACGCACGTGTCCGTCTTGACCTCGCTCAGCACCGTGCCGTTGCACGTGCGGTACGAGTAGCCGTGGAACCCAGCCCCGCACTCGCCGGGCGAAATCTGACCCTCCGCCACGGGAGGGTACTCGCCGATGCCGGGACACACGGCGCCCTCCACACGGCAGTAGAGGAAGAAGTGAGCGCTGAAGGAGATGGAGGAAGACGCGGGCGAGTCGGTCTCGTACTTGAAGTGTCTGAAGCCGGCAATGCCCACAGGCACGTTCCACGTGTTGCGACGCAGCGACTGCGTGCTCTGGTTCAGAAGCGCGAGGATCGAGGAGTTGTCGTCGTCCTCCAGCTTGCGCGCCAGCAGCGAGAAGCCCCACTTGGTCACGCTGTTCGCCGTCTGCCACGCGTACGCGTTGAAGCGCGTGCCCTCCATGTTCTCCACCGTCCACTCCATGCCCACGCCCGCCTTGTTCTCCAGCGAGCCGTACGTCGCGGGCGTCAGGTCGAAGTACTTCTCCGTGCCCTGCGTCACGCTCGCGTACGAGTCCAGCACGATCGAGCACTCGTTCACGCCGAACACGCCCGTCGCGTCGAACACGATGTCGCCCGTCGGCTGGTCGCGCGGGTGGTGGATCTCGAAGGCGATCACGTTCTTCTCCGTGGAGGGCTCCACCATGTTCAGCACCACGTGGAACAGGGACACGAACGGCTCGCTCTTGCTGATGATGGAGGGCGTTTCACTGGTGTAACCGTCCTCCAGGTTGAAGCGCGCCACCTTGTGACCGTTCAGGAACGCCACTACACCACCAGCGTACTTCACGCGCACGTTCAGCACGGCGTAGTCCTCCAGCGACGGGATCGCAAACTCCTTGCGCACGTACGACGTGATCTCCGTGTTGGGACCGATGGCCGCCGCCTTGCCCGACTCCCAGGCGCTCGCGTCGAAGTCCACGTTCTTCCAGTTGGCGTCCACGTTCTTGCCCTTGAAGAAGCTCCAGTCGGAGTACTCCACCTGGAAGGGCAGGTACGAGGAGAACAGGGTGGACACGGAAGGCACCTTGTCGGGCACCTGACCCATCTCGTACTTCACCTCGCCCATGTCGATCGTCAGGTAGTAGCCCGCAGGATTATCCCAGCCGTCGCTGCGCGAGTCCACCAGCTGGAGCGTGTAGATGTTGTTGGGCAGACACCAGTCCACGTAGTTCAGCGCCGTGATCACGGCGAAGGCGGAGTTGGAGGCGTACGGCGTGCCCTCGGTGGTCTTGCCCTGGAACAGCTTGTACGAGGAGAAGGAGGGCCACGCGTCGGTACGCGCCACCAGCGTCATCAGCGAGTGCTCGCCCGTGCAGATATCGACCTTCAGCGGCAGCAGCACCTGCACCGTCTCGCCCGTCATCTTCTTCGCCGTGATCGTGTACGTGGTTTGGGCCGACATCGCGGAGGCGGTGCCGCTGAGCACGCCACTGTTCACGTCGAGTGTGATGCCCTCAGGCAGCGCGGGCGTGATCGCGAAGTCGTAGTACAGGTCCGAATTCGGGTACATTTCCGCCATCTCGATGTCCTTGAAAATGGACACGACCTCGCCGGGCTCCGCGTACTTCAGCGCGGGGATCTCGGTGCCCATCGAGCTCGTGAGAATGGCCAAACGACCAATACGAAGATAACAGTTGTTCGGGTTTTCGGTGCCGAAGTTGCGGAAGCGGTACTGGTTGTACGCCTGCGTCACGGGGATCCAAATCTTCTTCGCCTGGCCCTTCTGCGACCACGTCATGCCGCCCACCGTGCGAAGCGGCACCCACTCGTCGCTGTCGGTGTTACGCGCCTCGAAGGAGAAGGTGCGCGGGTACTGGTTGGTCTGCGTGGACTGCAGCTGGACGACCACCGCGTTGATCCACTCGCGACGGTCGTTCTGGAACTTGAGCGCCACGTTGTTGGCGTTGCAGTTGTACTGGTAGATGTTGACGCCGTTGTAGTCGTCGAAAATGTCCTTGCCGCCCGTGGAGTAGGTGGAGGTGATGGTCACCTCGTCCAACACGCGGTACTCCTGGTCCAGCGGCATGTACCGCAGCGAGCAGTCGAAGAAGGAGGTCTTCGTGGAGGTGGTGGACACGATGGCGATGGCGAGCGTGTTCGCGCCCTGCTGGAGGACCGACGACGGCAGCGACACCACACGGTACATCAGATCCGTGTATATGTTCTCAGCGACGGAGGAGGTGCTCAGATCACCCACCACGCCGTTGCGGAACACCTCGTGACTGTTCACATAGATCACGCAGCCGAACTTGTAGCGCAGACTCAGCACCACGCCCGCGTAGTTGGGGAGCGTGGCGATGGGGAACACGTACTTGTACAGCTGGATGGTGTTGGTGGCGTCGGGGAACGAACCCATCGAGCCCTCCGCCCAGCCCGCCACGTTGTTGTCGAACCAGCTGGCGGGCACCTCGTTCATCTTGTAATACCACGTGGAGCGAAGCGGGATCGCGTACTTGGTGGAGAAGGTGACGATCTCGAGGCCCAGCTTGGAGTCGTGACGCGCTCTGGCGATGGTCTGCTTCTCGGTGGGCGACAGCATCAGGTCGATGTACAGGAAGGAGGATCGCATCCACGCGGTCGACACACAGTTCAGGTGAATGGTGTACTCGTCCTCGGGGAGACACAGGTAGGTGTGCGTGGTGGTGGAGGCGCGCTGCGTGGACTGCGGGTCGATGGAGTACACCACCGTGCCCGCACTGTTCTTGATCGAGAAGTACTCGTTGCCCGCCGAGTACTGGTAGATGCGACGCAGGTCCACCATCGCCGTGGTGCACAGGTTCAGCAGCAGGGTGAAGGAGCCCTCGTACGTGCGGCCGTTCATCGCCGAAGTCACGGTGAACGCCGTCGAGGGCAGGGCAGTTGACGCCGTTCCGGACACGACGCACGTCGCGCTGTCCAACGTCAGACCAGCGGGCAGCGCGGGACGGATGGTGCAGTTGGTGAATTCGGTGAGCACGGGTCGGATGTTCACCTCGTCGTACAGCGCGTTGTAGGTGTAGGAGACGGGCGAGTACTCGATCGACGTGGGCGCGCCCGCGGCACACACCAGCGGCTGCACCTCGTACAGCTCCAGCGTGTTGGACGCCGTCTTGGTCACGTGGAGTCGGTAGTTGCGGTAGAAGCCAGCGCCGAAGAAACCGAACGCGTACTTGTTGGTCTGCGAGGTGTAGGTGGCGTCCACGATGTTCATGATGTCGTGGTACTCCGCCTCGCTGTTCTTGCCGCTCCAGGTGAAGCTCTGCGGCGCCTTCGTGATCTGGGAATACGGCCAGATGCGCAGACCGTTCACGAACGGCTTGGCGCCGCTGAAGGCGAAGAACACGTCGATGGGCGCCGCCTCGCCGACGTACTTGGAGGCGAAGGTCTCCTTGTCGAAGTCGAAGATTCGCTCTTTGTAGGGCATGTCGGTGGTGACGGTGAGGCCCTCCGAGACAATGAAGCAGTTGGTGTCGGGCGCGGTGGGCGTCAGCAGCGCCACAAACGCGTTGAACTGGAGAGTGGTCGCGGGTTGCAGGAAGTGCAGCTCGATCGCCATGATGGAGTCGGGGGATGCCACTTCGAGACCGGGACGGATGAAACTGTGATAGGTGTTCGTGGGATAGCCGCCGCTCGCGGGCGTTTCCTTCGTGATGGCGCCGTCGGGGAGGTTGTCGCGGAACACCTCCACGCCGTTGATGTACACCACGATACCGTACTGGTACTGAATACGCGCCTCGTAAGCAGCCATGCCCGTCATGCCCAGGAAGCGCTTGCGGAGGTACTGGGTCTCCGACACACTCACGGACGAGGGCAGCACGCTCCACGCCGCGTCGTCGAAGGAGTACTGCGTCCAGTCGCTGTCGAAGACAGTGGACACCTTCCACTCCGCATCCTTCTCGATCGCGTAGTACAGCGACAGAGCGTAGGTTTCGGTCTCCTCCTTGGTCATCATGTTCTTGAAGAAGATGTTGCCGTAAATACCCTGGATTTCGAGCCATGAGCCGCCCGACCAGGAATCGGGGTAATCGTCGCGGAGGACGAGGGTGTACTGGGAATCGGCGTTTTTCGGGATGCAGTACTCGAAGACCTCCGTCTCCCACTCGGCGAACATCGGGCTTTCGACGACGGTGACGCCGCGATTGCGGATAATGAACGATTCTTCTTCGGCCTCGTTCACGCTCTCCTTTATCACCTTGATGTACAGTTTGTCGTCTGCACACTGCAGCGACTGGGTCAGGATGCACAGTACCAAGAACACGACTGCGTACTTCGTCATATTGCGAGAAGAGCGGACGAACGAAAGTATATTCTTGTGGTGTTGCTGTTCCGAGGCGTTTCCTCCGCCTTTGAAGAATAGTAATAGACCGCCACTATGACTATCAACCCACACTGAACGGAAAGGGGAAACCAGAATAGTGAGTGTTACTCCGCGCCTCAAATCACGCTGGTATGGAAGAGAGTGCGGGTACTCATTGGCGCTGGTGCGAAGAACGACTGGGAAAGGAGTACCCCAATTGATCATGGTTCTCTTCCGTCTCCTCCCTCAAACGCATGGAAAGGGGAGGCAATCTCTGATGCAGGGAGTAAGCAGAGGGAGAGGGGGTATGCGCCGGAAACGGCAGTCGATGCGGAAATTGACATTGATTCTCTTATGCAATGGAGTGTGTGATTCTCTCCCTTCAAATCGGAGTGGGATCATCATTCTCTTCGAGGATGGGGGTGTGGAGTGAGTAGATGATTGTCCATTCAAAGCAACACCCATTCGTCAAGAAAATGGAGTGGCACCACGCATCAGACCACGACCTCTGAATACTCCATGAAACGAATGTGCAGAATCAAGGAATGCATCATACCATCGAAACCAGCGCAGAGGAGTGCGTATATGGAGCAAACAATACGAAGATTCAGTGACGAATCCTCCGCGGGAATTCACTCCGTCTGGCGTCGTTCGGTTCTCAACTGCAGCACGGTGTAGGCTCGACGGTTTTTCCAGATTCCGCTTGCAGATCCTGTTTGATCGCTTCCTAGATCGAAAATAGCAAACCCACTCCTCTCTGCCTTGTGATATACTACGAATCCTTCTGTTCTCGCGGATTGGTTCCTGAATAATGTCCGAAACAAATGAGTTCCGTTTCAACCGGTCTTTGAAGAAGAAATTTCACAACTTGGTGGAGGTTCCCGCCACTATCGTCAACCGCGTCGAGATGTTGGAGGCAATGGAAGAGTATTTCGACGCGAGCGTGTTCCGTATCCCCATCAGCGCTGAATTCACGGTGTAGAATACAGTAACGACGAAGAGCGGCTGTTGGGGATGAAGTACCTGCTCGGAACGTGGGAAGTCATAATGGAAAGCGTGAAGGACGTATTGTTGCACGTGTTGGTGAAGGGTAGTTACGCACGCGCGATCAATACGTGGTGTACCGCATTATCACGAAGATTGCCATCCGGAGAGAGTTCCTTCTGGTAGTGTCGTTCCGACTCGATCACTGTTTAGGAGTACAACGGCTTCACTGTTCAATCGCAAACTGTCACTGCTTCCCATATGCCGGTGCTAAAGAAATACGGCGAGCTGCTATCCAAGACGTGCGTCCTCTGCCAAGAGATCATTCGGAACACGGCGTCCTCGATTCCCGTTCTCTTCGCTGCCAAGATCCTCTCCATCTCTCGCTTCTTCATTCCTGCGGTCGCCGCTACGATCAATGATGCTCTGCTTGAGGCATTCCCGCCATCGCCTCTCATCACGATCGATCTGCGAAGAGACATCTACCTTCCGCCGAACGCGACCTCCAAGTTCATCGGCAAGAGAGAGGCGGAGAAACCCATTCTCCGCGCACGCAGCATGGTCGATCTCGCATCATCCGCCATTCCCCAGCACGCGCTCTCAATGGACTCCTATTCGATCAACAGCATCGACGAGTGGTCGGAGGACGATAGCGGAGCCAAAACTCCCTCCCTCTCCAAATCGCGGGAAATGGTGATGGACTTTTCCCACGACACCATCCTTCCCTCCTCCGTAACTCCCTCGCCGTCGCCAGGTCCGCTCTTCAAACCCAGCGGGTTTTCGCCCATCCCGGGCGACTCGCCTTCTCTGGCTGAGGTGGAGGGAGATGGGAGCGACATGGAGGGACAAGTTGAGCTGAAGCAAATGCAAGTGACCGTGGCGAAAACCCCGCTGGCAGTGAAGGACTACGCGGAAAGCATTGATCGAAGCTGTTTGCGCAGCATCAAGGAGGAAAAGATGCGAAATCTCCACGATGACGTGGTTTCCACGTTTCCCTCTCTCTTCTTCTGGGACGAGTGTGTGGGCGTTACTGTACCGGAGCGGTTGGAGGCAAAAGAGTGGTGGAAGGAACGGTGGGCGAAGATTTCCCGCCTGATTCATAGACTCCAGATTTGTGACGGATTTCTATTCGATCTGATCCGGTCCTGGTTCGACTACATCGTGCTGTACCAGAAATACGCCCATATTGCGTCGCCGTCGTCGCCGTTCTTCGCGTTTGACCTGTTCCCGTTTTACTACCTCCAACTGCACGCGCTGCTGCCCTCCCTGCACCACAGCATTCTCCAACAGTACAGCTGCGGGCTCGCCAGACGAGAAGGACAACCCAACCCCACGGAGTACATCAAATCCGGATTGAAGGCAAGGTGGGGGTTGTGTGGAGTGGTCATGGGTAGTGTGTACCTGCTGGACGTGCCCAGCTGGACGACGCAGCTGCTGGAGATGGTGTTCGCTCACTGCAATGTGTTTGTCGTCGGAGACATCAACACCTGTAAGTTTGTGGGATCCCCCCTCACCACTCACCGTGTGCAGGCTTCAAGTACCTCGACACTTGGATGGAAGGTCTGCGCAACCCGCCGTTGCCGTTCCCGCCAACCCAGACGCTCGCTCAGATTGAGCAGGGCTTGCAGCAATTCAAGGAGAATTGCGGGTTCAGCAAGGAAGAGGCGATTTCGCACATGATGTCAGAGCGTGCGAGAGCGTGGTGGTGTTGAATCGTAGAATGGGTGATTGACGTGGAGGAGGCGGAGTACCTGTGGTCCAACCTTGTGACGCTTGGCGTACTCAACGAACTGCCCAACCGACGATTTGAGGTGAATCCCGATGCGTTGCATCCCTTCGATACCGATGAAACTCCTGTCATGAAACTCCCCGTGGCGTTCTGCTACTCCCTCGTGTACCAGGCGCTGAGTTTGATTCTGAGTCAGGACCATGCCGTGGTGCTGAAGAAGGGACTTCTTTTCATCTATCACCACGCGGATCTCTTCGTGGGACAGTATCGCAAAGAAGTGGGGGTGCCCCAACTCCTTCATGAGTAGTTCTTCACTAAGGTGATTCTGAATTCCAATTTCCAGCGGTTATTCTGTCACTGGGACACAAACATTCGTTTCCTGTTCCACCTGATCCTTCTGTACAAGTGCATCCTGACGCCGCGCACGAGTCTTCCCTCCTTCTCGAGTGATCGGGTCTTCAGCCTGCTTCACCAGGACCGGATTTGCGAGGGCATGAAGTGTTTGAACGGGGGTTACACGCGCGTGACGGATGGTGGGAATCGTGGAGGGAAGTGTGATGCGTAGCGGGAAGGAAGTTTTTGAATGTATATCTGAAGTGGAAGCGGCGGAAAGGAGAATACGTGCCGTGCGACCGCGATGTTGATGATGCGAAGATGAACGAGACGGTGGTGGGGAACTCGCTCTTTGTGTTACGGAATAGGCCATCGATCTATCTCTTGTCAGCAAAGTGGACTCGTACCTGCTCATCATCATCAACCAGCTGAACGAGTCGCCGGCGTGGAGTATGCCGAAGAACCAGGTGGTAGTCGCGAGTTGTATGGTTAAGAAATAGGGCAATTTCTTCTACGGCATGTCCGAGTTTCTGATGGAGATGATGGACTGCGAGAAGCAGGAAAAGAAGCTGAAGCCGAACGAGCGTGTGTCCCCTCCTGTGGTGGATATCGTGTCTGTGCTGATGGAGCCCAGTCAGTGAGTGTAGCTTGCTAGTTGTCATTTTGTTTGTGTGCAAACGCGCCTTCCCGTCGCTGGTGGTTTCTGCAGGGAGGCGATGGAAAACAAGAACCAGTCGACAACGATCGAGGAGGATATCCGCGATTTGGAGAAGACGGAAGAAGTGCCCACCCGCTGAGGAATCGTGTAACGCGTAGAAGCTACTACACGTTCTAGAAATTGTGAAGAGAGTTACGGAAGAACTGTCAAAAACGGAGACGCCGACAGAGGAGCGCATTAACATATCAAAGCAGCTCACGGTGGAGTATTTTACGACGATTGACGTAGGAGAGGGGAGTGTCGATGACGGGTAGGAGATCTGTGACTCCCTCATCAAGCACACGGAGCTGATGGACAACTACAGAGAGGTGTACCGCACGGACAGCACGTCCTGGCTGGAGGAGTCCATCGTCCGTTTGAATGCGACTTCCATAAAGGCCGAGGATGCGGTGAACATCCAGCTATCCCACAAGCCGACCTATCCTGTTTGCTACAAACAAGTGCTAACTAAATCAATTGCTAGCAGTTGTGCTAGGAGCAGCTTCCGTCTTGGAAGCCTCCTCCGTCTTGACAGCCTCCTCAGCCTTGGGAGCTTCCTCAGCCTTAGGAGCCTCTTCAGCCTTGGGGGCCTCAGGCATGGCAACGGCAGCTTCAGCAGGCTTCTCCTCCTCCTCGGTGACGGCGGGCAGGATGTCAATCTTCTTTGCAGCCGCGGCGGCAGCCACCTCGGGCGGCAGAATGACGGTCGCGGGGAGCGTGGCGGAGCCCATGGTCTTCTGGAGCTCGCGTCTGCCCACGTGGTAGTCCCACTTCTTGCCGAAGCCGGAGAGACAGGCGGCGACGAGCAGCATCACAGCGAGACACACGGTGACGCCGGTGTTGCCGAGCGTGCCGATGAAGGCGTTGACGAAGAAGGCGGAGACGAAGGAGGAGATGAACTGGTTGGTGAAGATCCAGCCGTAGTTGGCGGTCATGTAGAGGTTGCCGAAGGAGATGGAGGTGTAGGCGGGGAACATGGCGTAGAAGCCGCCGATGCACAGGTAGATCAGACACACCCAAATGAAGAAGAACACCTGGTTCATCTTGGCGGTCAGCGACAGCGTGCCGATCAGCAGGGCCGTCACCGTGCACAGGAACGGCATCGCGCGGCGGTACGTCCACTTGTCCATCTACGCGTCACCTCGCTCCCACGCCACCACCAGAGTGCCCCAGATGGGACGGAAGAGGCCGTTGCACACCGAGGACACGGAGCCCGCCCACACCAGGAAGTTGTCGTCGGTGATGAACGACTGGCCGAAGGGCTTCCAGTACGACGACATGAACGTCGTGGTCAGACCCACCATCAGGAACGTGCACCAGATCTCCCAGAACTTGCCCGTACGCATCGCCTCGTTCGGCTTGTACGGGTGGTCCACCGTCTGGCCGCCAATCGTCACGGCGTGCAGGCCACGAGGCGTGGCTTCGATGGGCTGCTTGAACTCACGAGGCGTGAAGCCAGTCGCTCTCTCTAGGGATGACATGGCGCGATGCGCGCTCACTCTTGGGATCCGCGGCGATGGGGAGGTGCTTCTCCTTCAGACCCTCCAGCTCCTCCTCCGTGGGTTCGACAATCAGTAAAAGACCAATCACTTCCATGATGAGATAGATTACAGCTAAAATGAGGAAAACGCGAGGGACGTTGCTAGCAACCTCCACGGGGAAGTACTTGCCCTTGGTAGGGTCATTGGGGTCGAGTTCGGCGGGAATGTTGTGGGGGTTGATCAGCTTCGACTGCACCTGGTTGAAGATCAGAGAACCGCATCCGAAGCCAGCCACGATGATACCCGTAGCAAGACCTCCCTTTCCGGGCATCCACTTGATGGCTACACGTCACGACAGAAACGCTGGCACTACCCATGGAAATGGGCGCGGAGTACGCGATACCCAGGAAGAAACCGAACATGAAACCGTAAACGAACATGAGAAGGTAGAAGTTGCAAACAGCCCAGTAACTGCACGCGACGCAGATGAGGAAGCCGATGCAGCCGATCATGGTGCACTTCTTGGAACCCACCTTGTCCTCGATCTTGCCAGCAATCATCATGGAGACGGCCTGTCCCATGATACTGATGGCGTACAACCAAGCGGACATGTTGGACGTAATACTCTACTCCCTCACGCCGCCTCTCCGGAGCATACAGCATTATTCAGAACATTGTGGATGTATGAAATAATGTACGTAATCATGTTGGAGGCAGTGTACACAGTACCAATGGACATGTGTATGAGGATACCTCCAAGAATAGTTCGGAACGCCTTATGGTTCATACCTCACTACCACGCGACGACAGAAGATAAATATGTATGAGAAAAGCTGACCTCACGTTGCCAGCCAATAGGATCGCGACTTTGGGTTTCCACCGTGTTTTGCAGCTGCAGGGGTGATGGAATGCTCACCATTGCCGCGTGTCGCATTTGATGCGGCGGCGTGATTTCGTGAAAGAACAAGAGGGAGTTACACACAGCAGTGAAAGAGTGATGCCAACGCGGTGCGTGTTCGCTGCGTTCGTGTTACCCAATGGAGGGGTAAAAGGGGGTCGTGTCAAATTCACGATTCGATGACTGGGGAGAGATCACAACAAAGAAGGCTCTTGTCTGCACCCCGAATTGCACACGAACTCACCCCGTGTTCACATTCCTCACTTCGGGAAAAAGACCGCCATATCCCTTCAACGAATAATAGGAAGAAACGTCCTAATTCTAGAATCGGGACAAGGCGACACACGACACGCTCCCTTAATACTGACTAGAAAGGGGGTAGCGAACAAGAGATGAATCGGCCTTGCATCAAATACATGTACTCTCTGTTCTTTCTTGCAGTGTTTCTGTTGCGGTTTGTACTGCTTCTTTCCCTGCGTTCATCATAGTTCTTTGTTCCACGGTACAATCTGACCCTAGTGGAAGACTTTTATGTCCCCTCGTGCTCTAATGGAACGACATGCGTTGGAGGGTGTCGTTCGTCATTCCCGCTGATGGAGCGCGTTGTCCGACGTTTGTTGGCGAGGTACATTGGGCGCGACTACGACGGTTTTGTGTTTACTGCCGCAGGGACGCCCGATCCTGCCCTAGCGTTTGAGTATTCGTTGCGGCAGAGGAAAAAGACGGAGTCCAGCATCAGTGAATTCCGTTTGGAGGACATCATGCGCTTTCCGATAAACAAGGAGAAGAACGGTGGGCTGATTGTGAGCGAGATGAGTGCGGATGATTTTCTGTTGAAGGGTGATGTGGGAGCGGGAGAGAGTCAGAGTGAAGCAAATCAGGGTGGCAAGCAGTCGAAAGAGAGTGAGTCGCAATCGGAAGCGAGTGAATCACAGTCAACAGTCAATCAGAACACTCCATCCATCTGCGTCGCCTTCTCACTTCCTCCCACCAACTCCATCTCGGCTCACAGCATCTACGTGAATCTCCTGAACAGCATGCTCCTTCTCCACAAGGACGTCTCCGCCTTCCTGTTTGACGACACGCGCCACTTCAGCTTTCTCTGCAAGACGCAGCGAATTCACTGCTTTCGAGAGTTTGAGTGATGATTAACTTGCCTCTTCATTCGCGTAGAAAGGACGATGAGACGGGGAATCCGCTGTTCTCGAGTATGCTGAGCATAATGAACACCGCGGAGGTCGACGCAAAACCGTGTGATTACATCGGCTTCATTTCCAGTCACGTGCTCCTGAGCGCCAATCTTCCTCGCGTGTTGTCCTTCTTCGCATCGCAGTCCATTTCAGATGGCAACGTCTTCCTTTTCCCTCCTTCTCAGCCCTAGCCCGTCCTGGTGTCCCGAATTGTCGAATACCCCAATGACCGTATTCTTGACTTCGTCTCCTTCGACATCTACAAGCACTTCCTCGAGCGAGCCATCATCGAGGGCCTCTTCTTGTCGTCTTCCGAATACGTCAGAAATACCCCCGATTTTGAGCCGTAGCAATGTCTCTTTACGAAACGCGGAGCCTTCACCGCCGACGCCTTCCAGCACCTGGTTTGGGACGACCGCAACACGCTCAACATCGCCATGTCGTATGTTCACGGGAACAGCACATTCACCGTAATCGACATGTCGTACGCCGCGGTCGCCGTGTTCCAGCAGAACGACAAGCAGTGGTACTGCGAGACGCCGAATCAGTCCAAGGCGGGCGTCCACAATCTTCGCGTGTTACGGACAATAAGAGAGGAGTGGTCCCAATTGTTCGTGAATTCCCTCCATGCTCCGAGCGTGTACAGCTCGCCGTACCAGATCTGTGGGTTCGCTTCGTGGCCATGAGGTGTAGTGTGGATGAACACGGGCAGTTTCCTGCTGAAGAATACCCGCGGTTTTGTGAACGATTTCTCGGATGAGGAGGTTTCCTTCATTCGGCAGTATCTTGCGAACCAAAGTGGTTACTTGCGTGTTCTGTTACCCGCAGAGTGTCTTTTCTTCGGTATTTCCGCTACCCATGGCTACATCCTTAATGTGTGTCAGGACTCGGAGTATGTTTATTTCGACCAGTATTCGAGGTAACGTGAAGCTCAGATTCATTATTGTAGCAAGGAATCTCTGTTCAACAGCGCGGTTCGCATCACGAGGAAATCATTCCTGTTTTCGCTTCTCGTGGCATTCACCGATAGGGAGCCCGTTCGGAACGCGAGCGCGTCCAGTTGTATCAAATCCATTGATTACGTCATGTATCCCTTTTCAGCAGGCGCTCCGCCTTCGGGACTCCTCAGTTACTCGGCGATCGTTTTAGACGGTCCTTTGAAGCTCTACAGAGTGAAGCAGATATCCTTGCTGATCGGGATGCGAGTCCCTTGACTGCCACCTGATGCCGTACCTGAGCGTCAACAGCATCTTCATCATCCACGATACGGATTTAGTGTTAAATGCGTACGAAACGGAACAGATCAAGGAGATTGAGGGACTCGCCGTCGTGGACACCTTCCCTCAGCGAGAGGGCGGTGTCGGAATGTGTGTTTTACGTAAGGTCTATTGATATTGCGTTTTGTGTTTGCTAACAAACCCTCGAAGCGCAGTATTACAACCATGTTAACAGAGAGGTGGCGGCAAGCCAGTTCGCAAAGAGCGCTGCTTGACTCTGGAAAAAACTGAAGAGAGGCATCCAGAAGGTATGCTTCCACACGAAGCTCATTGTAATCGCTGCAAGTGAGTTCTTTGCGATTTGTGCAAGACCAAATAACCAGGCAAGAAATCCAAACATTGAAAAGAAGAATGAAGAACGGATAAGCGTAATGAAAGCGAATGGTGAATAGTCGGAAATGGGGGGTGAGTGGGGAGAGAGTGCGGCAATTCTATGGGGAGAAGGAATCCAGTATTAGTAAGAATTGCTCAACACAGAGCCCATGTGTGAAGACAAGACATACTCTTCCAATGACTCGACTATATTATACTTATGATTATTCTGTTCCCATTTCAAACTCAAAATCAAAGAAAGAACGATGATCAGCATTGCTTCAAAGAAGACAGCGAGAAACCATGAATTAGAAGAAAAGAAAGCAAATTCAATAAGAATTGCTACATGAAGAGCAGAAATGCGGCATCTCGGAAAGTCTCACCACCCTGAATCGATGCCAGAAATACGAGCGATTTCGAGATTCGAAAAGGGGAATATTCCTGCTCACACACAGTGTTCTATCCCAATATCCCGTTCGGAATGGAGAAGGGAAGGGAAATCGATGCAACCAATCAGCACATACTTCATGGTGGAATCGACAGAGCGTATGGGTCCAGAAGCGTGAATCATGAATAGCCTTCACAGAATCTCAAAAGAGATGCTTGTCGCCAACTACGCTTCTCTCG